>Ga0153940_1001433_pt1 | contig 10654 bp, 13 predicted proteins | sample TSNJ024MetaG_FD_104736 | JGI IMG/M metagenome (GOLD analysis project Ga0153940, IMG submission 104736) | Attine ant fungus gardens microbial communities from New Jersey, USA - TSNJ024 MetaG | ecosystem: Host-associated > Fungi > Mycelium > Unclassified | place: USA: New Jersey, Brendan T. Byrne...
AAGACAGTAGAGCTGGTCACAAGAAACTTCTGGTGGCCAGGAGTAATGAAGGAAGTGAAGCAATATGTAGAAGGTTGTGACTCCTACCAGAGGAATAAAAACTACACAGAGTAGCTGGTAGGCAAGCTAATACCAAACTCAATTCCAGAAAAACCTTGGACACATATATCGGTAGACTTTATTACTAAACTGCCTTTAGCTCAAGGATATGATGCTATCTTAGTAGTAGTGGACCAGTTAACAAAGATAGTTCACTTTATACCAACTATAGAGAAAACGATGGCAGAAGGACTAGCTAAGCTGTTTAAAGACAATGTGTGGAAGTTACATGGTCTACCTGAAAGTATTATATTAGATAGGGGACCACAATTCACAGCAGGATTAATGAGGGAGCTGAATCAAATACTAGGGATCAAGAGCAAAATGTCAATGGCATTCTACCCTCAGACAGATGGCCAAATGAAGAGGGTTAATCAGGAATTAGAACAGTATTTAAGAATGTTCATTGACCACCAACAAGAACAGTGGCCAGACTGGTTAGAAACAGCAGAGTTTGCCTACAATAATAAGGCACATTCAAGCACAAAGACATTGCCCTTTAAAGCAAGTTATAGGCAAGATCCTAGAATGGGATTTAAGGTAAGAAAGAGGAGAAAGTACAAAGGAGCAGAGAAATTCATAGCAAAAATGAAAGAAATTCAGGAAGAGGCTAAAGCAGCTTTAGAAAAGGTGCAGGAGGAAATAAGGAAGTATGTAGATAGGAAAAGAGGAGAAGTTAATGAGTATAAAGTAGGAGACTTAGTGATGCTCAGCACAAAGGATCTGAAATATCAGATGATCGGAAGGAGGACAGAGAAGTTAATGGAGAGGTTTGTAGGCCCTTACAAGATCAAGAAAATCATATCAATGAATGTGGTTGAATTGGAGTTACCAAGTACAATAAGGATATATCCAGTAGTAAATATTAGTAGAATATGTAGATATGTAGGGCAAGTGGAGGGACAAAGGAGAGAGCAACCTGCTCCAGTCATGATTGAGGGAGAGGAGGAATGGGAAGTAGAGAAGATCCTGAACAAACAGCGGATATGAGGAAAGAATAAGTATCTAGTACAATAGAAGGGATTCACAGCAGAATCAGATACTTGGGAAGGAAGAGAAAATCTGGAAAACGTGAAAGAGGCAGTTGAAGAGTATAAAAAGGAATACTGACAAGACATAGAAGATATAAGACGACAAGAGAGAGAGAAAGGAACATTCAGAAGGGGGAAACTGCTAGGACAATTTACAGCAAAAAAGCTATTTGGATGGTCATACAAACAATATAACAAGGAATATTGGAAAAGACTGGAAAGAAATTGGAAACAATAGAAAGGAGAACAAATGAGAGAACAAAGAACTATAGAAACAATAAAAGAGGAAGAAGAAGAAATTGAGCAGGAAAGTTCAGGGCTCAAGGAGTGGACAGAAGAAGATGATAATGAAATAGAGAATATTTGCGACCCATACTATGAACTATGAAAATCCTCAGGATGAGGAATTTTGAGAGGGGGGTAGTGTTATGATATAGCCAAAAACGGCTAAGTCATTATTTATTTTCTTTTTCTTTTTCTTTTCTTTTTAATTAAGAAATTGGTAGATGCACAAGATGGAACAACCAAAAGGAGATGTGTGGGAATTTATAAATAGAAGTAAACACAGAAGGTGTATAAGTAGTGTACCATAATCAATGAGAACTCTATTGAGTTCTCCTTGTCAACTCGGACTAGGAGTAGTTCTAAGACATCTCAGTCTAAGTCCTTACACTCTTGTTTAATTGCTATACACTATGAGGGTGACCAGAGTGGAGCTTCCAGGAGAATTCTCAGTTTATAAATACACTCCAGAGTATGTTACAACTCACCTTCCAGGAGAATCCTCAGAGAATAGGATAAGGCTCCTAGAAGGGTACTCTACTCTATATATATAAGTCTCTCTAGCTATAGAACATCCTGAGAATTAGGGTCAGGAATATAGAAGTAGGCAACTAATTAAATGTTATGTAATTATTATTTAATTAGTGCAGGGTCACTCTGGTAGGCTATCACTAGTGCATCAGGAGTGTAACTTAGTGTAGTTCCCTTATATACACTACTTATATACCTACTATGTGGTCTGTGTACTACTTTCCCATACTCATCATGTGACTCTATCATGTGATGTCACCCTGACCTATGACCTGTGATATATTATGTGATACTTTCCCATACTCCTTTCTTGTGTAGTAAAGTAAAGTAAATAATGACTTAGCTGTTTTGCCAAGTCATGACATATTGTTATGTCCTTTGTCCTATTCTATTATCTCAGTTTTGTTCCATTGATTTAGTTTTTCTCATGGACACCTTATTTCTTTTTTTATTACAGTCCCTTTATTGTTTCTTCTTTGGCTCATAATGTATGTTACAGTTGTGCCATGGACCAGTGAAAATATCATGTTTGGTTTACCACTGTACCAAAAGAGTAATGTCAGCAAAGCTACTTAGTAACATGGGTCCAGCTGTTTATGCAGTTTTTCTTGAACAATTAACTTGTTATTCTATTCAGTAGTCACATTTCAGGACAGTGTATGACTAGTTGTAAAAAAATGTCTGAGATATGATTGAATATTCCAAAGCTGGAGCTGACAGTGGGCAATCTATCAGTGGTCTTGGGAACACTGTTTTCTAGTTGTATAGGCCACTCTTGTTTGAGAACATCAGTAGAAAATATGAACAGGAAACTACCAGACTATGCTAACCATGACTGAATAGCATGATAGAATCCAGGGATCTATAGAAGTAATGGTTTGGTTAAACAGATAGCAGCTACGTCGATAAAGAGGAGTAGGATGACGTGAGTTTCATCTGAGTCGCTACCCTTGCAACGGGTCGCGATGTGGGACAGGTCGTAATGTGGGTGTGGTGCTGCGCGAAACGTGGTCTTCATTATTACTCGTAAGATTCGCTAGTTCAGTGAATTCACATGTCAAGATATTACTCATGACAAGGACAGCCTGTGAAAAGAAGGATAGAGAACTAGATTTCATTGTCAAAGGTCGAAACAGTAAATGTCCGGTCTGGGAAGAATGTTGTCTTGAGTACTGATTCTTTTTTTTTAGGAGGCTGTCGTGCAAATCTCAGTTCCATTTGATATTTGATACTTGCAGAAGAAATCCTACTGAGAGAAGTATGGCTTCGAGCACGTCTAATCATCACCCAAACACTCGACAGAGGGTAGATAACAAGTGGACTTATGGAGAAGAAGAGGCAAACATACCCATGTTATGACTTAGGCGTCAGAAGTATGTCTTCAAGCAGTAATACGAATAGGAAGGCTCCTGATGTAAGTTGCCTGACAACCATATGCCCCTAAGAGGAAAATGTTTAGAAGGAGAATTTGGTACAGCCGTCAAGAATAATCGTTAGACTGAGTACGCGTGGGTTAAGAACAGTCAATCATATGGCTGATGTAATAGCACAGCAGCACAGCCTTCATCTCCTCGATATTCTCTCTACACTCATTCATGGACGATCCAACCGTCAATATTATCCAAAAGGCTGAGCCATCGACGTTTGTTGTAACCACAGAGTCTGTCAGCGCTACCGGCATGTCTTTTTCACAAGCACAGGAGGCGAAGCCGGATTCGGAGGTCAAAAACCACTAACTTTATGTCAAGTGGTGATATGCTCATAGTCATCTTCTACAGACCAATATTTTTGTTGCAGCACAGCGCGGGGATGTTGACCTCATCCGACAACTTGTTGAATCGGGACGAGCCAAGGTAACAGACCGTGACGATCAGAATATTACATCTCTTCATTGGGCGGCCATAAATGCTCACATTGCTGCATGCCGGTATCTACTGGAACAAGGTGCTGAAGTTGACGCCATAGGTGGTGACCTCGTTGCTACGCCAATGCAGTGGGCTGCAAGAAATGGATACCTATACATCATTCACCTTCTCATCGCTCATGGCGCCGACCCCACGATCACTGATTCACAAGGTTACAATTCCCTTCACCTGGTCACTCACTCATCGTCAATCATGCCATTACTGTACTTGTTGCACCAGCCGATAAATGTAGACTCGAGGGATGCACAAGGTCACACTTCACTCATGTGGGCTGCGTATCAGGGTGACGCTTTGTCAGTGGAGCTCCTGCTCAAGCATGGTGCCAATCCAAACTTGAAGGACGACGTAGGTCTGTCACCTTTACACTGGGCGGTAGTGCGTGGAAATAGGATGTGTATTCGTCGCTTGATCGAAAAAGATGCGGATATTATGGCAAGGGATGGAGAAGACAGAACGCCACGAGATATGGCAATTGAGCTGAAAAGCATTGGTGCCTGGAGAAGCGCATTACAGGAAGTTGGTATGAATGAGTATGGGATCAAGAGAGGGAAACCTTTTCGTGATGTATGTCACTACTCCATATAGATCGTGTTCTCGAGCTGATAAGTCCCTAGCGCAACACAAAACTTGCAATCTTTCTGTTACCCGTATTCTTTTTCTTCTTGATGTTCAAAACCATGTCAATTTTACCATGGTATACTGGTCTATTGCTTGGTTTCGCCGAATTTTTTGCCATGCATCATGTAAGGGTGTCCAAGGTCATTTCCTCCTTATTTTCACTCATTAACTGCTCCCAGATTGTTACACGTGTCCTCTTGAATAAACCCTCTTATACAGACAACGTGAATCAGACACCGTATTTTGCTGGAATCATCTTCGGTTCAATCATTTGGGTGGTTTTCTGCTGGGTTACCCGCCTCATCAATCGTGAGCATGACTTAAGCTTCGTTTGTACCTTTTAATGCCTTAAAAAGAAACACAGGATCATTCGATACTCAATCTGTTGTTCGCTCTCGCTGTCGGATTCTGCACTTACAATTTCTTCCGCTCCGTAACCTTGGACCCCGGAACCTGTCCGAAGCCAACTAGTGAAGATGAACTTAGATCAGTACGTTTCAACGATTGGATTGTATTTCTAGAAAAACTTAGGTATACGGTATAGATCATTGAGGACCTTGCTTCTGAAGGACGATTGAATGGCCAGACATTCTGCATTCAGTGTATGGCCAGGAAACCGCTTCGCTCGAAACATTGTCGAGTATGTGATAAATGTATTGCTCGAAGCGACCATCACTGTCCTTGGGTCTGGAATTGTGGTAGGTGGTCAGCTATTCCACAATGCGCAAATATCTCTAAGACGCAATAGTTGGCGCGAATAATCACCGTCAATTCGTTCTTTTTGTCCTCACGCTCGTTGTTGGGATCGTCATCTTCGATTACCTCACTTACAAATGTAAGCTTTGATTTCCCAACCTTCAATCAGTCTCATCCCCCATTCCAGTCTTCTCCGGTGTCACAGTGGGAGATATATCCCAAGACTCTCCTTCCTGTATACTTCCTACCGATCTCTGCTACCTCACATCCTACGATACTTTCCTTGTTTCCGTATCGGCTTGGGCTTCCCTTCAGCTTACATGGACAATCGTTCTCCTCGCATCACAGTTTTGGCAGATTGCGCGACAAATGACTACACTTGAAGTATCCAACCTTGGACGATACGGGTACATGGGTGGTCGTGGTGGGGCGAGCTACGCCGGACAGATGGGTCACCGACACCGACATGGTGGTACCGGCGTTGCGCCTACTGCTGAATTGGATACGGAAGATGCAGCTCTTGTTAGAGATGCTTCATCAGGATCACCTGCGCATGCTCATCAACACCGACATAAATCATGTGGCGGGTGTGGTTCTAGTTTTTTGATGAACCTCCTTGGATTTGACAGGTTCACAAAAGGGAAGGCCGTAAACGGACTTGCGCGAGCTGGGAAAGCATCAAACCCTTTTGATCTTGGATTTGTTGGGAACTGTAAGGATTTCTGGACGAAAGGGAAAGAGTTGGGTGTGGAGTATGAACAATTGTATGATGTACCGTTGGAAGGATTTAGAGAAGCGAAAAAGAGGAGAACTGAGAAGGAAGATAATGTGAACGGCAACGTTGGGGAGAGTAGGAAGAGGGATGGGAGAAACGGACTGACCATTGCTCTTGGGATTGGTGGTAGCTCGAGTGCGAGAAGGGGTGGGTATGAACCTGTCAGTCAGGTATAGATCAAAAGTTTTTACCACTGCATTCATCGTCTTCTCATTTGTAGCTCTTAATACTTGTACTTCTGATCGGCCTTGACTGCATTTATGCCTTACATAATTATTTATAGATGTAAACATTACGACAATGGACCCAGCAAATAGCTCAGCTCATGATAGCGAGATGCCTGAGAGCAGCAGCAAAGTCTGTACCAATACTTTCACAACAGCAGAACCTGAGCAGGACGAACGAGTGATCTTATAATTGTAGCCTTCTCATCTCCTAGTACATTCGGGAACACATTACCCAACCTAATGGATTGTTTTCAGACATATATCTCCAAGGTATTGTGCATGAACTATGAAACTTCGATCTGTTGTTTGTCTGCCAATGGAGAGCACGACTCTCATGAGCTCTCACTAGCCTTGGAATTTGGACGAGGTTGAGCAACTGACAAGATAGGTTTGGAATTAGCACTTACCGCGATCCCATCCCATACTCACCCAAGCCTGACGAGCTGCTATTTCTTTCGCCTGCTTTTGGTTCTGACCACTTCCTTGACCACGGACCTCACCATTCACTTGATGTTCGTCAGATATAAGCATTAGAACATAAACAGAGTCCTAACTTACGACAGCATTCGACATACCATGTGGGACTGTGGGAAGGACCTTCACTTCGAGCAGGATAAGTGACCATATAATGGTTTTTCTGAGCTGTCATATTGAATTGGGATAAAATTTGAACATTGGAAGAAGCAGAAGATGGTTGCAGTGGTGGAGCCCCTGCATGTCCTGGAGAATAATAAGATGGAGGGGGAGGTTGGACTGGAGGGGCGCCTGGTGGCGGCATCGGTTGTTGCGCGTGCCCAAATCTGGTAGATGGACTGGAATGGACTTTGACTGTCGGCTGGTGTGGAGTCTCAGAACCTGGGTCTATTGTCTGAGAGACCCACTCTTGAACACTATCCATCCCATACAAGAGGAAAGTGGCTGCTAGATACCTCTCAAAAAACTCTTGCGCGCCCTATGAACATATTAAAACCATCATCCTAGATTTTCTAACAAAGAATTCATACTTCTGGCGTCTCTATGTGCATAGCGTATCGCTGCGAACCTCTAATTTTGCTCCTAAGATCATACTGCTGCAGTAAAGTAACATAATTGGGAGTGTTGACCTCTCTGTGATGCTATAAATTTTTTTAGTTAGGTGTAGACAAGGGGGTTGATCGTCTTACATCAATGTCTCGCGCAGAGAGGACAGGATTTGTCTTATTAAAATAATGAAATGCGATTGCCTGATCCACAATGCGTTTACCAAGCTGAGCCAACCGCTTTGGTCCTTTGATATCCTCACTTCCCGAGGGATCTAGCACATAATCGTCATCTGCAGAATAGACAGATAGGACCATGTCTCGATCGGTAATAACTGGCAATGGTGGAAGGGATTCGCTCATCGTAATACAAAGAACTTTGTAAACAAGGTCGTAGTGGGAAGCCGGTTTTCACATCTTAATAAATAGATCATCCTCTGGGATCTAGAAGATTCCAAAGATGATCGGATAAAAAATTATCAGGTGGCCGACTGGAGGTATACTCAAGAACTTACCTCTGTCACACTATCTGTTTACACGGCGGGGATTCTGATATCAAGCCGTTATCTGCATTGAGATGTCAAATCACACAGTAATACATAGCCTGTTTCCTGACCTTGCGCTACATCATCTTGTCTACCATTGAGTGGAATGGTGTCATCACTGCAATGCCAGAATCTAGTAAGTGATAGCATCAAGCGTGATTAACATCAAACGTGATTGTGACATTTTCGAGAGGCGACATTATGGAGAATGTGTGAAGGTAATGAAAATTTCTGTATGAGAATATAGATGGTGGTTTTTTAAAAAAATTCAGCAATTTGTTACACGGGGTGCGGTGGCAGCCCATTGCAGTACACAGGGTGTCTACTTAAATAAGAGGAAAGGGGGCAGAGAAAAATTTGATGAGATATGTCTCTAACAGCTACCACCATCTAGATTCCTCGCACTTTCTGCTTCCAAAACAATATCTCATAACCTCTTCATGGCCATGCACAATCAACCTGCTATAGCTAGTTTCTCCTCTTCCCCCCAAATAATTCCAAATACAGAATCTACTCCGAAAACTATTTGCCCTGTGATCTGGGGTAAGATCATCACGTCTCTATGCTGCCACTATGATGTAGATATTCAGAAGCTACTAAACCCTGCTCACCCTCACCTAGTTCCTACTCTTCTTTATATTATCATTTGAACATTTAGCTAGTGAAAGCTCTTTCCTATTTGATCCAAGAGTCCGACCCAACAAACTTTATAATCCCAAGACATGTTCTGACACTTTCAATGGGACTAATCCCCACAAACTCAATAATCTCTTCTTCTAATGTCATGTTTACGTCCAGCATAGTTTATCACTGACATTATTGTTACGAGCGAAACCAATTTCTGCTAAAGAGATGTTGTGAACGGTACTGGTATCGTACAGATGTGTTAATACTCGAGAATCATCCAATGGACTAGCACCTCGTTCCGACTGCATAGAACTCAACTGCTTATATTTGTCTCCATCTCATATGGTAAGGCGAAACATCTGAATTACATGAAACGCAACTTATTTTTGATTTCCGTTGCAATTGACAGAGAACCAGCTTCTGACACACTGACTACAGTTTAATTTGGATCATGGCTTACTAAGCAGACTATATTATACTAAATGTCCAAGTTGCTTCTGGACCTAAACCATGTCTCGTACCAACAGACCAGACTTTTATGGTCAAGGCTCCATCGAAATATCACAGGCATCTCAGGGCGAAGGCGCCGTTCGTCGGTGTGCCATTTCGAGAGACGCCCTTACGATGCGGCCAGCAGAGGGTATCAACACCGTATTTGACCTCTTTGCATATGCCGTGCGCACTCATGGTTCTCGTGATGCCTACGGTTGGAGAGATGTCATTCGTATGCATGAAGAAGAGAAAGAGGTCATCAAGAAGAAGGATGGCAGGGAAATAGTAGAGAAGAAGAAGTGGAAATATTTCGAGCTCAGTCCCTACCAGTTCCACTCTTTCCTCGATGCCGAGAAGATTGTTTCCGAGATTGGACGTGGTCTTCTGGTACTCGGTGTCGGTGTTGATGATGTTTTCAATATTTATTCTCAGACGAGGTAGGTTCCATCGACCACCGCCAGTGGTCTTACTGACTTCATAATGCTACAGTCCCAATTGGCAGCTCATAGCTCACAGCTGCGCTTCAATATCAATTACCATTGCCACCGCCTATGATACCCTAGGTGAAGATGGTCTTGCCCACTCTTTCAATGAGCCCAACTGTGTTGGTGTCTTTACCAATGCAGAACTCCTCCCTGTGGTCACTCGGGTTCTACCGAAGACACCCTCAATCAAATATGTAATTTACGATGGTGAACCTCCTTCCAATGTTCTTGAATCCCTTGGTGCAGCACAGAGCGATGTCAAAGTCTATAGTATTGGGCAACTACGTGAACTCGGCAAGGACAAGCCGACAGACGCGCTTGAGGCTAGGCGTCCCAAGCCCGATAGTGTTGCATGTATTATGTATACCAGCGGTAGTACTGGGCCTCCAAAAGGCGTCGTCATTACCCACGCCAACCTCGTTGCTTCCGTTGGAGGTGTAGTCAAACTTTTTGGACACCATATCAGCCCAGAAGACAGATACTTGGCGTACCTCCCCCTTGCTCATGTTTTGGAGTACATAGTTGAACTCATCACGGTCTTTGTTGGCATGCCCACGTGCTACGGTCGTGTTAAAACCCTCACAGATGCTTCTGTGCGCAACTGTAAGGGTGATCTTGCCACCTGCCAACCGACAATCATGACTGGTGTCCCAGCCGTCTGGGAAAATATCAGGAAGGGTATCACTGCCAAAGTGCAAAGTAGCGGTATTATTCAACAAACGATTTTCTATTGTGCTTTGGAAGCAAAGAAGAGGAAAATTCCTGTCCTCTCCACTGTCGCAGATTATATCTTGGGCAGCGTTCGTTCTGCTACGGGCGGCCACTTACGTATCGCCCTTTCCGGTGGTGCTGCTCTCAGTCGTGAGACCCAAGAGTTCTTGAGCACTGTACTGGTTGACATCCTTTCAGGCGCGTTTCCCATTGTCTATCTCGTAAAAGAGACTCTTGGCTCATAAGATTTACTTTTTAGGTTACGGCATGACTGAGACATGTGGCATGTGCTCAATTCTCCCTCCTGAGTTGATGCAATATGGTGTCGCCGGCTTGCCGGTACCTTCAACTGAAATCAAACTTCTCGACGTCCCTGATGCTGGTTACTTGTCAACAAACAACCCACCTCAAGGTGAAGTGTGTATTCGTGGTTCCTCAGTGATGACAGGTTATTATAAGCGACCTGATCTTAACAATGACGAGAGCGTGTTTACGAAAGATGGATGGCTGAGGACGGGTGATATTGGACAGTGGAATCTCGATGGAACGTTGTCGGTAATTGATCGGTGGGCCACATTTTTGTTCGAGTCT
>Ga0153940_1001441_pt1 | contig 10625 bp, 5 predicted proteins | sample TSNJ024MetaG_FD_104736 | JGI IMG/M metagenome (GOLD analysis project Ga0153940, IMG submission 104736) | Attine ant fungus gardens microbial communities from New Jersey, USA - TSNJ024 MetaG | ecosystem: Host-associated > Fungi > Mycelium > Unclassified | place: USA: New Jersey, Brendan T. Byrne...
CAGGGCGAGGCTGTCGGCAGTGAAATACTGCACGGCTTTACGACGCTCAATGAGACTATGGCGCGTGCAGTCATGATGAGAGAACAACTTAAGAACAGCGATTCGAGCTTCTTATCACGCTCCAGAAACAGCGCGGCGGGTATGCGGTCTATCGGCAGAATAACGAACAGGACGTTTGCCTAATGCTGATATCGGGCAATATTCCGAATTTGTTCAATGGGGTGTCACAGCAAACACCGTCAATGCGTTTGCCGTCGCAAGGGGAAGAAATGATCAACTTCTATCCATCCATAGCGGACGGTCTCGTCAAACGCCCTCCGACGCGGTTCATAACGAAGATGTTGGATGAAGTCCCTGATGACGCTGTTATTCACATCATCAACAGGGACAAGGACAATCAGTGTATTTTGCTTCTCATGAACGGAGACGTGAAACTCTTTGATCTGCTGGGTAACGAAATTCCCATAAGTGGTAAAAGGCCTACTTGGCTTGGGTGGCGGGAGGATAACGACAAGTACACGAATATTGATGATTGGAAGCCCCTTTTTCAATACCCCGCTACAATGCGCAACCCGTTCACAGCCTTTACGATTGCGGACTATACCTTCATACTTGATAAATCAAAAGTGGTAAAGGCATTAAACATGGGGTTTAGCGTGACCACCTACCTAGCTTCGCGAGGCGCTCTCGTGAACGTCAAACAAGCTTCATACGATACAACTTACACGGTTGATGTTTCATTTATGGACTATACGAACGATACAGAACGAACATGTACAGTTTCAATTACAACGCCTAAAAATTACGGCACAAGCAGCAGCCCCCCACCGACAGTAAGTACTACAGAGATTGCGGAAAAACTCGCAGAAAGGTTAGCACCTCTGGGAGAGCCGGTCCTGTTTGACGTGGTGGCAAAGAAGTCTACACTTTTTGTATTCGGGGGGATGGTCAGCAACTTAAAAGTGACTACATCAGACTCGCGGGGAAACACGCATATATTCGCCATCAACGACAAAGTTCAGCGGTTCTCATCTTTACCCAATGCCGCTTTGCATGGATTCACGGTGGAAATTACCGGGGATGAATATTCATCTTTCGACAATTACTACGTGAAATTCGTCGCAAATAAGGGCAGAGAGATTGATATGGGTACATGGGAAGAGACATGCCGTCCGGGACAAGCCTACGGCCCCGCCCCGTTTGATATGCCTCTCGTCTTAGTCCGCGACGCGGAAACGGGGTCATACGCATTAGACGCGCCATTGTGGAAATGGCGTGAATACGGGGATGAAGACAGCGCACCGCACCCGGAGTTTATAGGCAGAACCATACAAGACATGTTTCTCTACCGTAACCGTCTCGGTTTTCTGTCGGATGATACAGTCACCCTGTCCGCAGCTTCGGACTTCTTTCGCTTCTACCCGGAGACGGCTACGACAATCGTAGCGTCAGACCCAATTCACCTTGCGTCAAGCTACGAGTCCGTAACCGCGCTTAAACACGCAATCCCATTCCAAGAGGACTTACTCATATTCGCCGATCAAGCGCAGTTTGTCCTTGAGTCATCCGATGTCCTCTCCGGGGAGACCGCGGCGCTCAAAGTAGCGACTACGTTCGACGCCAACATGCGCGTAAAACCCGCTAACAGCGGTCGTACAGTCTTCTTTGCCACACCCGGCTCTCAATACGGCGGTATCATGGAATACTATCTGGACGCCGACAATGGCACGAAGAACGCGGCGAACATCACCGCGCACGTACCGCAATTCCTCCCGGCGAAGATACGCTCAATGGTGACGTCAGCCTCCGCAGATATCCTCATGGTGTTGCCGGAGGAAGACAAGCACAATCTCTACATCTATAAGTATTACTGGTCAGGCGGCGAGAAGCTCCAAGCCTCATGGTCAATCTTGAATTTCCCGGATTCAGAGATTATGGACATAGCGTTCCTTGAGTCTAAACTCTATCTCTTCATAAAACGTGACGGAGGACTCTACATAGAGTACATAGACTTCTCATCGACGCAGATTGACGCTCTGAACAACCCGGAGGGACGCTTCATTCCGCACCTCGATCACCTCGCGACAGTGCCGCAGGGAGTCTATGACCCCGCCACGGACGAGACAAGGTGGACTTTGCCCTACTGTCGTAGCAATCAAGACATAATCCTGGTTGACAAAGAGACCCTTACAGTCCTCTCAACGACGCAGGAGACAGAGGCCGAAGTATCAGCAGAAGGAGATCACAGCGGCAAGGCGTACTATTGCGGCGTCCAGTACCCTGCGAGGTATGTCTTCTCGCCTCAATTTCTGCGAAGGGATGACGGAGGCGGTCGAATCTCAACGCAACAGGGACGCTTGCAATACCGCAGATGGTCGATTATTCACGGGAAGTCGGGATACTTTGAAGCGGTTGTTGAACATAGCGACGGTACGCGTTATATTTATCCCTTAAGCGGTATGGTTCTCGGATTGCATGAGAACACACTTGATAAAGTGACGCTCACGGAGGGAGCCTTTAACTTTCCGGTCAAGTCCAAGAGTGACCGAGTGTCCATCGCAATCCACAACGACACGTACTTACCATGTAGTATTCTTTCCGCAGAGTGGGAAGCTTTCTACACGACCAGAGTAAGGAGGGTGTAACTAATTATGATGACACAGGACAACCTACAGAAATACGTTCGCAGCGCGGAACAAGCCGATATAGCTTACCTTGCGCCCCTTCTGCGGGAGATAGACGTCAAAGAACTGTCCATGGTCGGCTTTGAAAACCCTATCACAGCCCTTACAGTCGGTTTTAAAGATTCGGAGCTGTGCTTCACCGTTCTTTCGCCGACCACGCGCTTACCTATAGCTATGTTCGGAATAGTTATAGACCCGGACGCGCCGTTCAACACAGTATGGCTGTTGGGTACGGACGAGATTAAGGAACACGCGGGGAGGTTCTTGAAATACTCTAAGAGATGGGTAAATACGTTTACAGAACTCTTTGCCCCTATAGGCAACGTCATTCTCGGCAGCAACGACATGAGCGCGCGTTGGCTTGAATGGTGTGGTTTTACTATTATCAATGTTCAGGTAACGAAGGATGACCTGTTACTCACATTCATAAAGGAGGAATGAGAATGTGCGCACCCGCAGTGCTGACCTTCGCGCTTAGCGCGGCGACACAGGTCATGGCATTCAAGGCGCAGGAATATCAGGCGGCGTCGGAGATTGCAGCTTACAAGCAAGCCTCTGACGCCGCCGGGAAGTCTCTGACAGACCAAATGTCTCAAGAGAATGTCCGCTTACAGCAAGAACAGGCAGCGGGAGTAGAGAAGAATCTCGACCTCATAAGGGAAGCGAAGAGAGCCAGAGGCGACATACTCGCTTCCAGTCAATCAGGCGGTATGTCCGAAGAGCTTCTTCTTGCCGACGTCGAGCGCCAAAAAGCGTCCTACTCCGATACCATTGCCGCAAACCTAGAGAACCAAATGCAACAGAGTTATTGGAACAAACAAGCTATGGCAGCCGACGCGCAATCCCGCGTAAATGCCAACGCACCCACAACGACAGGCGGCAGCAATATAGGACTGGGCTTGGGAATCCTCGGCGCGGGACTGCCGCTCTATGAGAGCTACCACATCAAGAAAGTAAAGGGTGACGTCAAGACAAGGACAGGGGGGAACTAGTTGTCTCGCAAGGTAACGCGCATAGAGAACACTTGGAACAAGTACAGCCTCGACACCGCAGCAAAGCCCACAGACACCTACACAGCCCCCAAACGTCCATCACAAGACAGCGAGTACAAGAGAATAGCAGTCGCATTAGCGGGGATTCATGAGCCTTTGACGAAATTCACCGACAACCGTATTGCCGAGAAGGAAGCGCAGGACAAGGCAAAGGGTATTCAGATGTTCCACGAGAGCGGTCAAAACCTATCATGGGCTGATTACAGAGACACCAACGAGGCTATTCCGAACAACCAATCTATGAAAGCGGGATACCTCATGGCGCGTATGTCAAATGAGGCGGACCTTCTTAGAAACGTACTCCACGACGCCTACAACAGGGGCGAGGCGGTTGTCAGGCTGCCCAACGGAGAGACAATCAATGTCGCGCAGTCTGATGACCCTACAGCCTTCAACTCATGGCTTAGGGAGTCTATCAAGAACTACATCAACGACAGCCTCGGCGATGACATACCCCCGGAGATATTCACTAAAGTATTCGTGCCGCAAATGGAGGAATACTCCAAAGAGATAACGAAGGCGCACCTGAACAACAGGGCGAATGTCATCCAAATACAGCTTGAGGCTGAAATGGGAACACTCGTCAAGAATACAATCATGCGTGGCATGGATGACGGCAGCTTCATTCTTGACGATGACGAGCAGATGTCTCTTCAAGCGCAGCTTAGCGCACAGGCGCAAGAAGCTCTAAAGAGCGGACTAACCGTCGATCAGGTGAAGTCAGCTATGCTCTCTATGGCGCTCTCCATCGCCGACGATGACACCTTCTCCAACACCGATGACCTGTTCCCCGTCATTAATGGGATTGAGATTGCGCCCGGAGTGAAGCTCGGAGACTTCGGAGATGTTCGTATGCTCGTCAACAAGACAGCCCTCGACGCTGAACGGCGCAGGGAGGCAAAGGAAGAGAAGGAGAAGAAAAAGCGCGAGGAAGAGCAAGAGAAGCAGCGCAATCTTATCTATCTGGACTTCCTTTTACAGGCGGCACAAGGCGTACGCATGTCAAAGAACCAGATGCAGGAGTTGATCAAGCGCGTGAGTGGGGAAGTCTCGGACGAAGAGGTAGCGGCATTCGTAAGGAATTTTGAGACAATCTATAACTCCGTCACGCCTCAACCGGACAACTACATGCGGGAAGTATCGCGGAGTGAGATGGAGTGGAAGAGAGTCTACGAATATCAGCGGGCTGTCGGGGGTAACATCACGCCGGAGAACGTGTTTGAGGTCGGATTAAAGCAATTCAAGATACCCTATCGAATCGCCGTACAACTCACCCAAGGCGCACCGGAGATGAACGGCGCTTTCGGGGCAGTGCAACAACAGTACGGAAGCTTCGTCAAAGACCTTATATCCACGCTTGCCCTTGATGAGCGCCCGATATTCAGTGACCCCGCCACAATGTCTAAGGGACTCGCGATCAACGACGTTATATGGTCGAGGTTCCAGAGAGAGGTGGAGAAGGACGCTACGCTGCTGTCGAACCATCTGCGCGCACAGGAAGTCCTCATGAATATCACCAAAAGCACGAGTCTGGAGTACAAGGACACACCCTTCGTCCTGTTCAAAGGTTACGAGACTGGGAACGAAGACTCACTCAAGAACATCGAGAGAGACAACACCAATTTCAACATGTTCCACGGCAAGGGCGTCGAACAGAAATGGGTTACCGCCGCTCGTGACTACAACGAAGCGGTGAAACTCGGAGGCAACCCGGCAGACCAACCGCTCATGATCATGCTTCGTGATCGTGGCATTGACAAGGCTGAATTTGAGCGTCAAACAGGGCTTAAACTCTTTGCGCCGCAAGCTTCTTCTTCCGGGCATGTCACTAAAAACACGCGCAAGAAGAAGCCACCGGCACACAAACGCTAGAAGGAGGGCGTGTATTGAATCAGAACATTGCAGACTTACAACTAGAAGAAGACGAGCGCGAAGCCCTTCTTCGCGGACAGTCTTTAGCGAGCAGGGGAGGCAACAACGCCCCTGCTTCTTCTTTACAGGAGGCTGACGTCACAGGCCCGAGCGGGCTTGAACAACAGCAGTACCAATACAGCGCGGCGTCCATGCAGAACCTTCAAGAACTCTCGGATTACACTAAGGCTGTCTATGACGGCTCATATGCCCCGGAGACGCCATCAGACGCGCTGTGGTATGACAAATCACTCCGGGAAGAAACCAAACCTCCCATGAGCAAACTAGGCTCGCTATGGGACGCCACAGGTAAAGCAGCGGCGCACGGCACAGGGCGTATGCTTGAAGAGACAGCCCAATTCGGCTATGACGTCCTTAACTTCTTCGATGATTTCCTCGGCATTGACGCGCTCGACAACGACTACAAGGTAGAATCTAAAATCGTAAAGAGCCTTGAACCGCAGACCCGCGCAGGGCAGTTCGTCTCACCTGTCACGCAGTTTCTTACAGGTTTCATAGGAGCGGGAAAGATTCTCAAGGCAACGTCAATCGCTAACAAGCTCGGCAGGATGGGTAAGGCGGGTAAATACGGAACGACGCTCATACAGGGCGCAATGGCAGATGCGGTGGTACAAGACCCAACCGACGCCAGACTGTCAAACCTCATTCAAGCATTCCCCGCGTTGCAGAACCCCATCACGGAATATCTGTCAGCCGACGAGAACGACGGCAGCTTTGAAGGACGTCTCAAGAATGCCATAGAAGGCTTGGGAATAGGCTTGGCAACCGACGCAATGTTCAAGGGTCTCAAGTCCATCAAATGGGCGCGTAAGGCGTCCGCGGGGGATATGATTGACCCTGCCGTAGTACGTAAGGCGGAAGCGGCGCGTAAAGAGGCGGACAAAGCGGCGAGACGCGCTGTAGGGAATCTTGACGGAGGCACGGCAGAGGCAGCCTCCGGAACCGCTGCAGATCAGCCAAAGGCAGCCATAGACGCCATTATCACCCGTACAGAGCCTAAAGGACTTACAGTGTCGGTCAGGAACACCGACGAAGCTCTTCAAGCCATCGGCGACATGCTTCGGGGTATCACAGAGTCAGGCAAGGTACGCGGACTTGACTACACACGCGCAATGGACGAAATCACACACCTTGTCGGTCAAGTGGCAGACGGCGCACTCGAAGATAGCCAGATAAGCAAGAGGGTGACGAAGCTTCTCAAAGACCTCAACATCACGGACACGAAGGTAGGGAACATCGACGCTAAAGAGTATCTTGAGAACGCTATAAAGAGAGTCACAGCGGACGCGGAGCCAAAAGCCTTTATACCTACCAACTCCGTAATGAACACGGAGAAGCTCGGCAACAGGCATTACAGCCAACTCATAGACGCTCTTGAGGACACCGCTTCATTCAAGCGCACCTCCATTGAGAAGACCACGGTCAGCAATGCGCAAGTCCGAATGGACGCAACTCGAATTGTCCGTAAGTGGTTCAAAGACGGCGTGGACATGAAGGATATCAACAACCTATTTGACCGCTTCGCCAACGACGCGCACAACCTCAACGAGAAGATTTACCTTGTTGAGTCAGCGGTTGTAGAGGCAGCGGAGAACGTCAAGACCGTAGTCGAGCACCTTCGGACAATCCCAAAAGAGGAAGCGGCGTCATTCCTCAATAAGGAAGCGCGTCGGCTTCTGGAGCAGTGGGCGAAGATTGCCCATTGTTACGATACGCTGTCTACCGGTATCGCGCGTGGGCTTCAAGCGGCGAAGATGACCGCTAAAGCCGGAGACTTACCCGGCTTGGGTGACATGCTTACGCGCATGAAGGAACACGGTGGCATTCAGCGAGTCATAGGCAGTATGTCAGCTGATGACGTGCTCCAGACCATGAACCGTATCGCAACCGCGCCCGACCACATGCGCACCATGAGACTCCTTATCCCTAACACCGGAACGGGTAAGTTTATGGCTATGGCGAACGAATATTGGATTAACAGTATCCTGTCAGGGCCTGTCACTCACCTTGTCAACGCAATGTCCAACGCGTTCAAGCTCGGCGTGATGATGCCTGTAGAGGCTATAGTCGGCTCAAGCTGGCAGTACATGAGGAACGGGACGTTCGACAAACAGCTGTGGAACGAAGGTGCTAAAGCCTACGCCGGGATGGCGCACGCGTTCTCCGACGCCTTCCAAATGGCGAAGCTATCCTTCAAGCTCGGACACAACATTCTCTCGCCTACTAACACGGTCATTGAGAACTCCGTCAGGATGATATCGGCGGACGTTGCGGGAGTCTCTATGAACTCCGCGGCAGGACAGGCAATAGAGGCTGTCGGTAAGCTTGTGAATCTTCCTACGAGATTCTTGATGTCTACCGACGAATTCTTCAAGCAGCTCGCGGCACGCTCAAAGATATTTACAGACCTCTATTCGACGGCAGAGGTGAAGTACGCGAAAGGTATGTTGAAAGGCACGAAGGAAGAGGCTATTCAGCGTTACATCAACGAAGGCTTTGAAAAGCAGTTGGTAGACGTCCTTAACGATCAGGGGGGAGTCCTTGTCAAAGGAGGCTCGACGTCCAACAGCGGAGCGTTAGCCAACGCCACGGAGGCTACGTGGACTACAGACCTCGCAAAAGACTCATTCGGTAAGTGGGTGCAAGAGGGCGCGTATCGCTTCCCGATGTTCAGGCGTGTAGTCCCGTTTGTCAGGACTCCTACGAACATTCTCAAGGACGCTATAGCGCACACTCCGGGACTCGCTAACTGCACTAAGGCGTATCGGGAGGCTATTGAAGCGGGAGGCGCGGAGGCGGCTAAAGCCAACGGGAAAGTTATCTTCGGTTCTATGGTTTGGGGAATGGGACTCATGGCAGCCTACAACGGCGTCTTGACCGGGGGAGGACCGAAGAACAAGTCCGCGAGAGCAATGCTGCTTGAGACTGGCTGGCGTCCTTACTCACTCAAAATCGGCGACAAATACGTCAGCTATGCGCGAGTAGAACCATTTGCCAGTCTTCTGGGTACCATGGGCGACTTCGCGGAGCTTATATCAGCCTACGAAGCGGACGGAGGCGAGCAGTACAGCGCGGATTCAGTCATGGGACTTGGAGGCGCAGCCGTATTCTCGCTCTTCTACAACCTCTCGTCAAAGACCTACGCACAGGGTATCTCAAATCTCATGGCGGCAATAATGGACAAGAACAAACTGCAGTCCTTTGTCAAAGACCACGCCCTCTCACATATCCCCGCGCTTCTCACGCAGAGCCGTAAGCTGATCGACCCGGAGATCAAAGAGGTGCAAGGACTCATTGAAGAGGCTAAGACGCGTATACCGTGGCTGTCTAAAGACGCGCCCACTCGTTATTCATGGCTTACGGGCAAACCCGTGTTAGTCCACGGAGGAATGATGTCGGGCATATCTCCTGTTGTATGGGACAGCGTGGAGTACAACGAAGTAGCCGAAGAGATGACGCAATTCCCACGGGCAATCACCTCACCCGCAAAGGACATCGGAGGCGTCAAGCTTACCTCCGAGCAGCTGTCGGACTACCAGAGGCTTCACGGGACAGTCAGGATACACGGCAAGAACCTGATGGACGCCCTAAAGGCAACCATCAACAGCCCTCAATACGACCGCGCACGTGACATCAATAAGAACACCAAAGAGCAAATGGACGATACCAGATTCATCATGTTGCAAAACGTCGTACTCGACTACCGCTTGAAGGCCAGACAAGAGTTGCTGAAGATTCACCCGGACTTGCGGGATAAACTCAAGGCAGGGCGTTCACGCGGCGAGATACACGAGATGGTCAAGAAGAGCTACGGCTACGAAAGCCGGGCAGAGACGGCTAAAGCACGCCGCGAAGAAGTCTTTGCGGCTATTAAAGGCTTCTAACATATATGAAGGAGGGATGAGAAATAGCCTACCTAGCAAAAGTGGTATACACAGGGAATGGGACAACGACTTCGTTCAATGTCCCATTCAAATACCTTGACCGATCACACGTCGTAGTCAAGATTGACGGTGTAGTCCAGACATCAGAGTATTACTGGAGCAGCACAAACACCATTGAGTTCACCACCGCGCCGGACAATGGCAAGCCTGTAGTCATCGGAAGGAATACCCCCAGAGACACACAGCTTGTCGAGTTTAGGGCAGGAGCGGCGTTGAAAGCCTCGGAGCTTAACACGACCGCACAACAGCTTCTGCACATCATGCAAGAGGATTTAGACGAGAATATCAATTCATTTCAATACGACCTCATTAAGGACTGCATAGACGCACAAGGACGGCGTATAGCAAATCTGGGACTTCCCGCTGAAGACCACGACGCACTTTCCAAATACCACTACGAGACAACCCTGCTGCCGGAGATACAGAGGTACATTGATGATCTCTACGCATACCTCGCGGGAATCGGCGGGAGTTCTTCTCACTTCTTCCCAAAAGGCGGAATCGTCATGTGGTCGGGGAAGATTGAAGACATTCCGCTCGGTTGGGCGTTGTGTGACGGGACAAAGGGGACGCCAGACCTGTTAGACAGGTTTATCCTCGGAGTGCCGGACAAGGCGACTAACCCCGGAGTTAAGGGCGGGGCGCATACGGTGAAATTAACGACCGCGAACATGCCCGAACACACGCACGCACATTCCCTACAGGCGCATAGGCACTCGTATGAACACACCCATACGATACCTGAACATTCCACGAATGTCAGCGCGGCGGGCGCACATAAACACGCTCTGGACGGGCACGTCCCGCGCTCCAGTAAAGCCTTTCGCTGGGACGTTACCCAACCGACAGGTGGGAAGTATAATAACGTGCCATATGGAGACGGCGGCATAGTTGGTCAGCCACCTACGCTTGACGACATAAGCGCCACAGGTGGAACACCGAGTCATACGCACACAGTCAAGATAAGAGAAATGCAGCTGGATAAGTTGTACTCTTCAACACATGAAGCCACA
>Ga0153940_1001450_pt1 | contig 10593 bp, 11 predicted proteins | sample TSNJ024MetaG_FD_104736 | JGI IMG/M metagenome (GOLD analysis project Ga0153940, IMG submission 104736) | Attine ant fungus gardens microbial communities from New Jersey, USA - TSNJ024 MetaG | ecosystem: Host-associated > Fungi > Mycelium > Unclassified | place: USA: New Jersey, Brendan T. Byrne...
ATCTTTCTTGGGTGGTGATAAATATTTATTATGTCTATATTTTAGTAAACTGGAACAACAAAGTAATGTATGTTGGGGTAACAAATAATCTTGAACGTAGAATATATGAACATAAAAATAAATGGATGTGAGATCAGCAATTGAAAGAGAAAAACAAATTAAAGGTTGGACAAGAATAAAGAAAAATGAATTAGTCGAAACGATGAATCCCAATTGGGAAGATTTATCCGAAAAATGGAATTGAAAAGATTCTTCGCTCCGCTCAGAATGACAGCAGAAGAGTACTCGTTATTTTCACCGTTATTTTCACCGTTATTTTTATCTACACCCTGCCGACGAAAGGTTGGTTGCATTTTTTATAAAGAGTATAGTATAATGCAGTTATCATTATATGAAGAGAGGGTACAAAAGTGCTGCATGAATTTTCCAGAACAGAGTTATTAATTGGAGAAAAGGGAATAGATTGTCTTGGTAGAATGAAAATTGCGGTTTTTGGAATCGGCGGGGTTGGTTCCTATGCTGTAGAGGCTTTGGCCAGATGCGGAATAGGCTCATTGACGTTGGTGGATCATGATCAGGTGTCGGTAACGAATATAAATCGTCAGCTGATTGCTTTGCATTCTACTGTTGGAAAGTTCAAAACGGAAGTGGCAAAAGAGCGTATAAAAGATATAGACTCTGATATATTGGTGCATACATATCAGACATTTTTTAATGCAGATACAGTTGGTTTGTTTGATTTTAAATCTTTTGATTATATTATTGATGCGGTGGATACCGTTACGGCAAAGTTATTAATAATTGAACAGGCGAAAGCAGCAGGGGTGCCTGTTATCAGTTGTATGGGCACCGGAAACAAGTTGGATCCATCCAAATTTGAGATAACGGATATTGCGAAGACGTCTGTTTGCCCGTTAGCCAAAGTAATGCGGCTGGAACTCAGGAAGCGCCGCATCAAAAAAGTCAAGGTGCTCTACTCCAAAGAAACACCAAAGCGACAGCGGAAGAAACAGGAAGAGCAAAAGGGCAATACAGCACATCCGGTTCCCGGCAGTATTTCATTTGTACCATCAGTAGCCGGCTTGATGATCGCAGGAGAAGTTGTCCGGGAACTTCTTGTTTTATAGGAAAGTGCCTGGAATAAAAGCATATGGATTGTTATACTTTAGTATATGAGAATTGAGAATAGAAAATAGGAAAGAAATTGGTAACTATTCAGTAGGTAGTATCCCGCGAGGTGTTTTCATGCATTTATGCATGAAAATCCCGAGAATTGCGGCGCGAAATGATGCATTTGCATCATTCTGTGCATCGCGCAGCGTGTAATTGTGAAGGTACTGAACAGTTACAGAAATTGAGGAATAGATAGTGAAGGATAATGTATATAGTAGATTTTGCGGGTGCATCGGAAGTGACCGGGTCGTTGCCGAGGAGCCGATGAAAAACCATACCACATTTCGCATCGGCGGACCGGCAGAATATTTTCTGACTCCAGGGAATGCAGAGGAGCTTAGAGAGCTGCAGAAGATTTGTGAGGAAGAAAATGTGCCTTATTATATTATTGGAAACGGCAGTAACCTGCTGGTCAGTGATGAAGGGCTGCGGGGGGCTGTGATTCAGATTTACCATAATATGAATCAGGTTGTGGTAGAAGGTGATGTGATTCGGGTGCAGGCGGGAATATTGTTATCCACCTTGGCCAAAGTTGCTCTGGAACATGGACTTAGCGGCCTGGCATTTGCGGCTGGAATTCCCGGAACAGTAGGCGGCGCAGTGGTTATGAATGCCGGTGCCTACGGTGGGGAAATGAAGGATGTAATCGCAGAAGTAACGGTTATGACCCGAACGGGTGAGACTTTACATATACCAAAAGACCAGCTGGAGCTGAGTTACCGTAACAGTGTTGTAAAGAAGAATAATTACATTGTGATGGAGGTGGTGCTTCAGTTACAGTTGGGAGACAGAGCGGAAATTCAGGCGGAAATGGAGCGGCTGAAAGAGCAAAGGGTCAGTAAACAGCCACTTCAGTACCCCAGTGCCGGTAGTACATTTAAACGGCCAAAGGGACACTTTGCCGGCAAATTGATCATGGATGCCGGTCTTCGGGGATATTGTGTGGGAGGGGCACAGGTGGCCAAAAAGCATTGCGGTTTTGTGATTAACCGGGATGGAGCCAGTGCAAAAGATGTTATGCGCCTGATGGAAGATGTAAAGGCGAAAGTCAAGGAACAATTTGGAGTAGAATTGGAACCGGAAGTGCAGTTTCTGGGAGAATTCAAGAATAAGGAGTAGGATATGCGTTTTGTAATTGTAACCGGTATGTCGGGAGCAGGAAAAAGAACAGCGTTAAAAATGTTGGAAGACGCAGGATACTTTTGTGTGGATAATCTGCCCATTCCATTGATGGAGAAATTTACTCAGCTGGCAATCGAAAGCGTTCCGGGCGGCATCGAAAAAGTGGCATTAGGAATAGATATACGCAGTGCCTGGGAAATTGGACACCTGAAGAAGGTACTGGAAGGCATGACAATTATGAATGTGGCTTATGAAATTCTCTTTTTGGAAGCTGAAGATGAAGTTCTGGTCAAACGTTATAAAGAGACCCGCAGGAGCCACCCCCTGTCTGGGCGTGATATTCGGATCGAGAGTGCGATTACAAAAGAGCGGGAGAAGCTGCAGTTTTTAAAAGAAACGGCGGATTATATCATTGATACCAGTCATCTGCTTACCCGGGAATTGAAAAATGAACTGGATAAAATATTTGTTAATAATCAGGAGTTCAAGAGCCTAATTATTTCGATCCTGTCGTTTGGGTTTAAGTATGGCATTCCGGGTGAATCGGATCTGGTCTTTGATGTGCGTTTCCTGCCCAATCCTTATTACAAGGAAGAGATGCGGGAACTAAGCGGCAATGATACAGCGGTGCGGGATTATGTGATGGGATTTGAAGCAGCTCAGGAATTTCTGCAGAAACTAAAGGGTATGATGATGTTCCTGATTCCTAACTATATTCTGGAAGGAAAGAACCAGCTGGTGATCAGTATTGGCTGTACCGGCGGCAAGCATCGCTCGGTGACACTGGCCAATGAACTCTTTAAAGCGCTGCAGGATGCAGGTGATTTTGGAGTGCGGATTGAACACAGAGATATACACAAGGACAGCATTGTGAAAAAATGATGCAGAAAGAGGTAAGATATGTCATTTTCCAGTGATGTAAAAGAGGAATTGTCCAGGCAGCTAAGTAAGGCCCGTCATTGCCAAATTGCTGAAATTGCAGCGATTATCAGCATGTGTGGTAATATCTTGATTTCGGAGAATGATCAATATTCTATTAAAATACAAACAGAAAATGTTGATGTGGCAAGAAAATGCTTTACATTATTTGAAAAAGGCTTTAAGATAGATACTGAAATTGCAATTAGAAAAAATCAATATTTAAAAAGGACGAATTCTTATTCCATTACCATTCATGCTCATGAGGATGCGGTGCGGGTGTTAAAAGCAGTGAAGCTGCTGGATACTAATATGCAGATGGAAGAAAATGTTCCTCTGGTTAATAACCTTGTGATTCAGCAGAATTGCTGCAAGCGGGCATTTGTCAGAGGGTGCTTTCTGGCCGCAGGTTCCATCAGTGCCCCGGAGAAGTTCTATCATCTGGAAATTGTCTGTCACTCAAAAGAGAGAGCACAAAGGCTGCGGGAGATCATTGGCAGTCTGGAATTGGAAGCGAAAGTTGTTAGCCGCAAAAAATATTTTGTAGTATATATAAAAGAAGGTTCTCAAATTGTCGATATGCTTGGGCTCATGGAGGCAAATGTTTCACTGATGAATCTGGAAAATGTCCGGATACTGAAAGAAATGAGGAATAATGTAAACCGAAAAGTAAATTGTGAAACAGCAAATATCAATAAAACGGTTTCGGCATCAGTTAAGCAGATTGAAGACATTAAGTATATACAGCAGAAAACAGGACTGTCGGATTTGGCGGCAGGGTTGAAAGAAATTGCTGTTTTACGCTTGGATTATCCGGAAGCAACTTTAAAAGAGCTAGGCATGATGTTGTCACCACCGGTAGGAAAGTCCGGGGTTAACCATAGGTTGAGGAAGTTGAGTAACATAGCAGAGGCGCTAAAGGAGAACAAGGAGGAGAAGTATTATGATTAAGAAACCAATCAAAATTGAACTTGTGAATGGACTTGAAGCTCGTCCGGCTGCAATGCTGGTTCAGCTGGCAAGTCAATTCGAAAGTGAGATCCACATCGAAAACGGGAAACGAAAAGTGAATGCCAAAAGTATTATGGGAATGATGACACTGGGGCTTGGAACTGGCGAGAGTGTTGTTGTCTGGGCGAACGGTGAGGATGAAGCAAAAGCTGTGGACAGCATTGAGCAGTATTTAGGAACGAAAAAGTAAGAAGTACACCTTCAGCATGCGGATGTTGGAGGTGTATTTTTTGCTAGATGAACTATAATCTTATCTGTAAGTGCCCGAAGATTTTTCCTGTAGCTAGTTGAAATGTGTACTATTGTGATTCGGAATGCCAGAAAAACGCTATGTAAATATAAGGCTTCAACTAAGCTTGAAAAGAACCGCTTGCAACATTTACAAAGAGTTTCTGAGAGAGTTCACAAGAATTATGGAGGAGAAGTATGAAAATTGTAAATAAAATCGCCGTGGTATTGAGTATGACAGCCTTGCTTATTGGCTGCAACTATAGTCACAAAGGTTATATAAAAACTGATCCGGAATTTAAGAAGCAATGGTATTTATATAATGATGGTCAAGGTAAGGATGTGGAGATAGATAAAGATTTTTGTAGCGTTACAGTCTTTAGTGAAGGTGTTGATATTGATTGTATGGGGATATGGGAGACGAGTGAAAGCTTGGATTTTTCTAAAGAGATTGTTGTAGCTATTATTGATACCGGTGTTGATTATGAGCATGAAGAGCTAAAAGAAGTTATGTGGGTCAATGAAAAGGAAATACCTGATGATGGGATTGACAATGATGGCAATGGGTATGTTGATGATATCTATGGTTGGAATTTCTGTGAAGAAACAGGTGATATAAAAGACTATTCAGAAGAATACTATGAAAATGACCATGGAACAATGTGTGCGGGGATTATCGCAGCAAAACATAACGGTATTGGTATTGAAGGTATTAGTAGGAATGGTAATGTGAAGATAATGAGTTTAAAAGTTTTGTCAGGGCTTTCTAAAAAGGGAATCACTACTAACATTGTTAAGGCAATAAAATATGCAGAGAGTATGGGTGCTGAAATATGTAATATGAGTTTTAATATAACGGGAGAAGAATGTGAAGAATTGGAAAGAAGTGTAATGAATAGTGACATGCTGTTTGTTGTTAGCGCCGGAAATGATGGGAAGAATATAGATGAATATAGAAGTTTTCCTGCTTCATATAAGTTTGGAAATTTAATTACTGTAGGAAACTTGGATTCAACAGGTGGGTTGTATGAAGAGTCTAATTGGGGATGTGATTCCGTAGATATTTTAGCACCTGGAACAAATATATATAGTTGTGTAGTAAATGGCTATGGTTATGATACAGGTAGTTCTATGAGTACTCCTATGGTTACAGGTGTTGCAGCAATGCTATGGCTAAAACATGAAGAGTGGGATAGTATAGAAATAAAAAATTGTATTTTAAGACACAGTGATCATAAAAAAGAATTATTTAGCAAAGTTAGAAATGGAACTATATTGAATGGGGGTAATGTTCTGCATAAATAATCCTTGTAATGAATGGAAAAAAATAAAGAAATTAGAAGAAAAAGAAAAATTTGACAAAAAATAGGAAATGGTATATACTAATTAAAATATAGGATTACGGAGGTAAATATATGAAGAGAAAAATTATTAGTATGTTACTAATGGGTAGTGTCATTTTTTCAATGGTAACTTATAATAATGCAGGAAAAGTTTATGGAGAATCAGAGAATTTAGATGTAGCGGAGTGGAATTTATCTGAAGCAACAGAAATTGCTGCCGAAGCACATATTGAAGCAAGTACTTCAGCAGATGAGTGGATTTCTGATTCAGAAGAGTCTTCTTTTGAGTACCCCATTAACTCTGATAGCAGTGAGTGGGCACAATATGAAACGCATGATGAAATGCTGGCGGCTTGTACTGTACCAGATGAAATGTTGGTTGAGATGTCAACAGAAGATTTGATAAATATTGTTTTGAAGTATCCATTGCTATGTGATATTTTTGCCTATGATTCCTATAAAGAAGGATTGTTTGAGCTGGCAGTTAATTTTAATGGTTTGAGAGAATTATTGAATAGGGAGAATGGGGCAGAGCTATTATTGGAACGTTATGCAAACTATGAAATAAGTACTCAAGAATCAATAAGTCAAGTAATTCCAGATGAAATTATTAATGAAGAAACAGAACAAGTAGACGAAGTACTTAATCAGATTTTAGAAGATGATGAGACGGTACAAGCATTGGAAGAAGAATTTAATGAAGTTAGTGGTGTTCAATTACTAGAAATGTTACTTACCAGTGATGAAATATTATCAGACCTTGATGCTGATAAGCAAGAAGAATTTTCAGAGATAGCATATGAAAAGTATTGTGAGAAACAGGAGTCTGACTTGTATGAAGGTGTTGAAGATACGGTATATCAGATTGCAGAAGAAAACGAAAATCTTGATGTTTTAGGTGAAGTAACTAGGACGGAAGAAGATGATATAGCATCTGGCAGTGGAACTACATATGTAAAAACCCCAAAGGGGTCAAGTGTACAGGTGATAACAAGTAGTTATAAAGGTGCAACTTGGGCAAAGAATGTTACTGCTCAGTATAAATTGAAATATCCATATGCGAGTGTATTGGCATCAGCTGATAATAGGTATAATTGTCATTCTTATGCGTGGTATTCTGCGAGTACAAGCAATCGGTATTGGATGAACAATCCTTCCAAATACACATCTGATGGTAGCTATAAATCAGTGGGAAGTAAGCCGACCGCCAGTGGACAAAAGGTTCGTTGGGTACTTAATGGGGGAATACTACATTCGGGCATAGTTTATTCATATACTTCCTCTAAGATAACAATTACATCTAAATGGGGACAGGCACCATTAATGCGTCATAGTGCAACCTACTCGCCCTACGCAGGAACGAGAACATATTATAAAAGGGCCTAAAAAGGGACTTGCTGATTGTGAATCCACTTTACTATTTTATTAGTCATTAAATGTACATTTAATGCACCAAGTTCTTGAGTAACAATAGCAAGGATACTAATATCCCTTATTAACATAGGAGTAAGCATAATGGAAATGCATGCAAACAGTAAATTATTCAAGCTTTACGGAGGTATAAAGTTGAAAAAAACAGTATTATTTTTAGCATGGTTTGTTTTATCGATAGGTATTCTGGAAGGGTGCTCAAAAAGTGAAGAAGTTTCTTTGCCTTTGCGCAATTATGTATATGAAGAGTCGAGTAATATGACGAAGCCCACAATAATTTTAGAGAAAAACAAGAAATTTCAATTTACTTTTTCTGAACTCAGTAGTTATATCGGAGTTGGGACATATAAAATTAGTGATGACCGTATTGAATTGGATACAGATGATGGTCAATATAAGTATTTTTTTGACATAGTAAATGAAACATTGGTCTTTGATGCAGAAAATTCCTCAACTGAAATGTGGTATTCAGATATGAAGGATGGGGCTGTTTTTAAATAGTAACTGAATAGAATATGAAAACTTCCTCATCGATTGATCGGAGAGCAAGGAGATAATATTTGAAAAAGAAGAATTTAATAATTATATTCATGTCTGTGATTTTCATAATAGTAATTGTTTTACTTATCAGTGATATGAATAATGTGAAAACAGTTCCCTGTGTAGTACTAGGTACGTTAAAGGTAACCGATAATGCTGATGCATGGGAGCAGTTTGTGGAACAGTCTGCTAAGGGGCAAGTTGGGAAGCTTCGGGCTGATCCGGATATTTCTTCTGAGGCGGAATTAGAATTTGATGGGCAAAATTATAAATATAAAGAAGGGCAGTCTCAAGAGACATATAAATACCTATTAGAGCTGCGTGGAACTATGCCTTTTGCTGCTGGCGAGAGCTATTTTATTGTTTTAGCAGATGTACAGTACTCATTTAATGAAATAGCACAAAGTCTTTATAGCAGTGAGAGTAAGTATGCAAATATCCCTTATAAATTGCTTAATTGATATTAAAAGATGGTCTGAATGTAATGAAAAGTGTATGCAAACAGTAATTAAAAATTACAGAGAGGAAAGCCTCAAATACTGATAGAATCAGCATTTGAGGCTTTTGCCATTTTGTCGATCGCATCCGGTGAAACAAAAAATGCGGAAAGACATGAAGAATTATCTGCCCCCATTGGCGGAAAGATTAAGAACTGGGTAGGAACGGGTGGGTTCGAAACCAGTAGGTGTAGAAGGGCTGAAAGCCAAGGGAGTGGTAAAGGTTTTGGGCTGGGGTGTTGCTTTTTACTACCTGCAGATAGGCGTTTTGGGCGTTTTGGTTTATGCCTTCGGTTAGGATGGCTTGGCAGATGGATTTGCCCAGGTGTCTGCCGCGGTATGCGGGGTGGACATGGATAGCATAGAGACCGATGTACGAGCGGTCCATGATACCTAGTCCGGTGGCGATAATTTCCCCATTTTGGCGGATAGATGCGGCGATGGTGTCTTTTGGGATGGCCTGGTACATGGAAGGCACAATTTTACGGTGAGTGATGTTGGTGGTTTTCTTTAAACTGAATAGTCCTTCAATCCAGGCGGAGGAGATGAATTTTTCCAGATGGACTTGTGGTTTTGGGATTGAAGGGGTATAGTTATGGAGGTCTAGGGTCATTACCTCGGTGGTGTGTTCAATAGTGTAGCCGCGGGTTGATAGTTGGCTGTCGAAGGTTGAGGCTACAAGCGGGGTGATCTTGAAAATGGAGGGTGTACCCCATTTGCGGTAGCGTTCTTCACAGTAGGTGATTTTGGTGTCCAATGGTATTGTGGAAGGTCCTATTTGTTCAACCGAGTTGGTGCGGTGGGTGTAGAAATAGGAAAAACGAAGGAGCCATCCGTCGTATACTTCGATTTGGTGGGAAGGCCATGCATTCAGGGACAGGTCTTCGATAGTTTTTATATTTGTGCTCATGGGTACCTCCAAAAAAAAATATTTTTTATGTACAGAAGACATTTTAGATGTTAGAATAAGTAGGAGATAACTGAAAGGGTAACTTTCAATCTTGGGTTTGTGAGTCGGACAACTGTGTGTTGGTTGGCTCATTTAGGAAACAAAATTATCATAAACGAGGAGAGTAACAATGTCAAAGCTTTTAAAGTGGATTGTTAATATTATTTTACTGGCTGCAATTATTATTGCAGGTGGATTGTTGATACCGCCATTGGTGGGGGTGACTACATTTATTGTCGATGATGTGGATATGGATACTAATCTTGCCAAAGGTTCCGTAACCTATGGTGTGGAAAAAGAACTGAGTGAATTAGTGCCGGGCGATGAAATTCTGGTGAATGAATCGGATGGTGAATATGTATATAGAATAAAGTCTGTTGATGCTTCCACGGGTGCTTGTGAGTTGGAGGATGTTAAGAGTTCGGATGGGAAGACAAAAGAAGACGTTTTCCGTAAAGCTGTTACCAAGGTGGTATTTACGATTCCTTTTATTGGATATATTGTTATGGCTATGAAGAGTACGGAAGGTCTGATTATTATTGGCCTGGCCGTTATCTTTGTGATTGTGCTTTTTATTCTGGCGGAACTTTGGAAAAAGGATGACGAAGAAGATGATGAAGATGACAATGACGATGATTCAGAGAATGAAACTTCACCGGCACCGTCGGCAAGAGTAGATGTACCGTCGCAGATTCTGGAAGAAGTGAGTAGTGAAATTGCTTCTGCAGTATCCAGTGTAGTGGCGGAGGAATCTATCAAGTCTAATGTAGAAGGGAATAGTTCAGGAGAAAATGCTGATACGGTGGATGTAAAGGAGATTGCGGAAGCCGCAGCAGAAAAATCAGAAGAACCAGATAATGAAGAAGATGCGTTGGTGCATGAGCTGGAGAAAGCTCAGGGAATTCTGAGTTCTGCGGGGGATGATGTCATGGAGGCAGGATCTGAGAACAGGCAGGAGAAAGCTGACGAAGAGGAACAGTCGGAAGAGCAGGGACAACAGGAGGAGCAGGAACGGATGACGAATGAGAATGAGGGAGCAGCAGAAGGAATGCCGGAGGGGATTGAATTGGCGATGCCTGTATATACGGCGGAGGAATTGCTGGAAAAGGTTAGGGAGGCAGGAGATGAGCCGGAAGTAAAGGAAGATGATGAATTTGGCGTTACGTTTTTGGATTATTCGGATATTCTGTAGGATGAATTTTTGGAATTCAAATAGTTTTGACGTATTGGCTGTCAGGACGCCGCTGTGTACGAGGAAAGGTGCGGTGCTGTTTGCAAAACCAGAGCACTCGCTGCAAGATACTAACAGAAATAGAGCCCAAATCCCCGGACTATCCACATTCAATCCGTTTTCTGGTGAAAACGCATTTCAGGTGGATAC
>Ga0153940_1001452_pt1 | contig 10589 bp, 8 predicted proteins | sample TSNJ024MetaG_FD_104736 | JGI IMG/M metagenome (GOLD analysis project Ga0153940, IMG submission 104736) | Attine ant fungus gardens microbial communities from New Jersey, USA - TSNJ024 MetaG | ecosystem: Host-associated > Fungi > Mycelium > Unclassified | place: USA: New Jersey, Brendan T. Byrne...
GAGTAGTTATGCTACTCCGATTTTTTGATGTTTTTCTCTGTATTGAACAGGACTCATCCAGTTCAATTTCTTCTTCATTCGATTATTATTGTAATAAACTATATAGTCTTCAATGGCCTGCTGCAATTTAGTGTAACTCCGGTACACCTCACCATAGTACATCTCTTGTTTTAGGATACCGAAAAAATTTTCCATAACAGCATTATCCAGACAGTTCCCTTTCCGTGACATACTTTGAAAGATTTTATTGTCTCTGAGTTTTCGTACATATTTTTCATGCTGATACGCCCACCCTTGATCTGAATGAAATGTGCGCCGATAACAGCAATCCTTAGTTACCTCGATGGCTTTCTCTAATGCTAACATTATAGCAGTGTTTGTTGGCTGTTCTGAGATATGATAAGATATTATTTCGCCATTAAACATATCCATGAATGGATTTAAATATAGCTTACGGATTACAACGCTCCCCTTATCATCTGGCTCAAAACATTTGAATTCTGTTGTATCCGTTGTTATTTTCTGATGCACCATATTTGTATCAAAACGACGACGTATCCGGTTTTTTGCCACCCTGCCTACTGTTCCCTTATATGAATTATATTTTCTGGTTCGGCGTGTAAAAGACGTTACCCGTATATCAAGTTTTTTTAGAAGTCTTTGGACTTTCTTTTTATTTGCAAGACACCCCCGGTTCCGTAATTCCCCGGTCATTCGAAGACAACCATAATCTTTATGTTCCTGACGAATTTTCAGCATCTCCAGCTCTATTTTTTGTCTGGATTTTCCCGCTCCAACCTCTTTTGCCAATACATATACGTAGACTTCGGAAAGTGAAGAGCTTCAAGAATTTCTTTTAATTTAAAGGATCCTCGGAGACTGTGGATGATTCTTGAGATGATTTCATTTGTGGGCACTTCTCCTTTCGCCGCAGTCTCCTCAATTCTTTTAAATATGTATTCTCTATTTGAAGCAGGCGCACTTGTTGTTCAAGCTCTTTGATTCGTTCGCTGTCAGCTGGATCTGGTATAGTTCTGTCGTTTTTTGATCGCTTGTCTTTGCTCATTTTAGCCGATTTACCTCCTGCACGTGAAAGTCCAGCAATTCCCTGTTCACGATATTCCGTCAGCCATCTCGCTGTTACAGCAGGATCTCTGATTTGAAAATGAACAGAAACATCCCTGAGAGACATGTTAGTAGTTAAGTATAACTCTATCGCATCCAGCTTCATTTGAACAGGATATTTTTTTTGTTTTTTCTTGGCTCTTAACCCCTCTTCTCCATATGCTTGATAACACTTTACCCAGTTACGGACCAACTGGCTGCTAGCAAGCCCGAATTTTGCCCTAAGGGCTTTGTAACCCCCCTCACCGTCGATATGTGCTTGAACAACCTTCATTTTTTCCTCAAACGTATATTTTTGCATAAAGAATCCCCCAGAAGTTAGATTTTCTAGGTCCAACTTTTGGGGGTTAGCTCATCATCAAGACTCTGGGGCAAATGTGATCGGTTCTTCAAACACCATGACTATTTTTCTTTAGAAGCACAGGCTAAGCGTCCAGTCTTCCCTTCACCACCAGGCTTCCACCAGCAACCGGCATTTCACAAGCGCGGGGCGTACCCCATTTACAAATACCCTCCATCCAGCGCAATTACCTGCCCGGTCAGATAATCCGGACCATTGGCCAGATCCCATACCAGTGCGGCAACCTCTTCGGCCGAACCGAATCTTCCTGCCGGGATATCCTCTGCGAGCTGAGCGCGTTCTTCGGCATTAAGCTGGCTGTTCATGGCGGTATCGATGACGCCGCAGGCCATCGCATTGACCTGAATATTGCTGGGAGCCAGCTCTTTGGCAAGGGCCTGGGTCAAACCGTGCACCCCGGCTTTGGAGGCGGAATATGCGGCTTCGCAGGAGGCTCCGGAGATCCCCCACATGGAAGATATATTAATGATCTTCCCTTGTTTTTGCCGGACCATAGCGGGAATGGCCGCCCGGGAACAATAAAAGACCGCGCTCAAATTGGTCTGTATCACGGTGCTCCACTGGTCATCGCTCATTTCTGAAAGCAAACCGATATGGGCGGTTCCGGCATTGTTGATCAGCACGTCCGGCAATGCGGTCTCTTCGGAAACAAGGGCAAACATCTGTCTCACATCATCGGGATTCCCGACATCACCCACCAGCATCTGACAGCTGCCCTCCGGCAGTGCAAGAATCTCATCCCGGACAGCGGCTAACTCGTCGGCAGATACGCGGCAATTGATCAATACATGGTATCCCTGCGCTGCGAATTTCAGTGCGATACTGCGGCCGATCCCGCGTGATGCTCCAGTTATAAATACAGTCTTTTTCTCCATAAGGCCTCCCTGTTGCTAAAGAGTTATTTTCAGACTATCATTATACATGGAAATTCTTCTTATTGAAAGTGAAATATATTATCAGTTGCTGAAAATCCTGATTATAAATACCGCCAGTTAAGGCAACACTCTATTTATAAATTAGTGTGAGGTGGTAGAGTATGATATTAACGAAGCATGTGTCTTATGCCGGAGTGCAGGAACCAAACAGAAGGAACTATGATGTTGTTTTAAAGACCGAATACGGGACCGGGCATAACAGCTATGTTGTTACCGGAGAAAAAACGGCTGTCATCGATACTGTTCCGGAAATCTTTGCTGAAGAATACATTGAAAAACTAAAGACAATGCTCCCGGATGGCGGAGTGGATTACGTGATCCTGAATCACGCCTCGCCGGACTACGCCGGTAGCTTGTCATATTTATTAAAGGAATATCCCCAGGCGGAGATCTTTGCTACGGTACAAGGTATGAAGTACGCCGGGGCGATCAGCAACCGGCCTCTGAAGGTCCATGTGGTTGCCGAAGGGGAGCAGCTTTACCTGGGAGATGAAGTGGTGCTGGAATTTATAGAGGCCCCCGGTCTGCCCTGGCCGGACACGATGTTTACTTATCTGGAAAAAGAAAAGGTCCTGTTCAGTTGTGATATGTTCAGCACCCATATATGTGAGCCGGCTGTCCGCGACCGCTATATGCGCGAGACAGGAGTGTTCCGTGAAGAGCGGTACCGCTATTTCCGTAAAATGTTCGGCAGCAGCAAAACACCGGTACGGTCCGCGATGAAAAAGCTGGAGAGCAAACAGATCCGGATGATTTGTCCGGGACATGGACCGGTCCTTGAGCATTATGTGAAAGAAACGCTTGGATACTATCATTCATGGTCGATGGAGGTTCCTGTCGAAGACTATGTAGCGATATTTTTTGCCAGTGCTCACGGTTATACTGAGATGATGGCACGGCAGCTGGCAAATGAAATGCGCCGGGAGGGAATCCCGGTGAAGATTTGTGATGTGACCAAAAAGCCGCTGCGGGAAATGGGAAAAATTCTGAACAAGGCCGGAGGCCTGATGATCGGGACACCAACCATTCATAAAGATGCGCCCAAACCGATTTGGGACTTGATTTCTTGTGCGAAAACGATTAATCTTAATAGTAAGCCGGTGCTCGTATTTGGCTCCTATGGATGGAGCGGCGAGGCCTGCAGAAATTTGTGTGAAAGATTGAAAGCCCTGCAGTTTCAGGTGGTTGGAGAGGGACTCACCTGTATGCTCAAGCCTTCAGCTGAAGATAAGCGGCGAATTGGGGAAGCGGCGAGAGAATTTGCGATGATTTTTAACACCGACGGGTAGCAAAGCGGATATATCAGCTGCTTTAATTTTATGAAGAAAGCAAAGGGGATAAACAACATGATCGATAAGGCGATTGAGTTTGCAATGAAAGCCCATGAGGGACAATTCAGAAAGGGAACCAAACGGCCTTACATTGTACATCCTATCGAAGTTGGAGACATCGTAGCGACAATGACGTCCGATCCGGAAGTCATTAGCGCTGCTATTTTACATGATACCATTGAAGATTGTGACGGCGTTACCGAGAGTTTGCTGAAGGCGGAATTTTCTCCGCGTGTGGCGGAAATCGTTGCCCGGGAAAGCGAAGATAAATCAAAGACCTGGCTCGAACGAAAATCAAACACCATCACAGAAATCCGCACCGCACCGCGGGATGTGCAGATGGTCGGTCTGGCGGACAAGCTCTCCAATATGCGCGATATCGACCGTGATTATCCGATTATAGGCGAAGGACTGTGGCGCCGCTTCCGGATGAAGGATAAAGATACTATCGGCTGGTATTATAAAGGAGTCCGGGATTCACTTAAGGAATCGCTGGGTGAAACCAGGCCATATGAAGAATACTGCCGTTTAATAGATAAAAATTTTGAATGACTGTACTCCGGAGGATGATAATATGTCTAAGAACAGATTGATAAAAGAATATTTGATTATTGCGATTGGTACTCTGATCATTTCCTTTGCGGTATATTTCTTTATGATTCCCAGCAATGCTATTCTTGGCAGTCTGTCCGGACTGGCGATTGTGATATCGTATTTTGTACCGCTGAGCGTTTCTGCCCTGACCTTTATTTTGAATAGTGTTTTACTGTTGGTCGGTTTTCTGCTGATCGGCAGAGAATTCGGCGGCAAAACAGTCTACGCTTCAATCCTGTTTCCGGCCTTTCTGCGGATATGGGAGGTCTTATTTCCAGACCAGCAGTCGCTGACCGGTGATCCGCTGCTGGATGTAGCCTGCTACATTATCCTGGTGAGCTTCGGAGTAGCTATGTTGTTTAACGCCAATGCCTCTTCCGGTGGTCTGGATATTGTCGCCAAGCTGCTGAATAAATACCTGCATATCGAATTGGGAAGGGGAATGACCATAGCAGGAATGGTTACTGCGGTCAGCGCGGTTCTGATCGCCGATACCAGAATTCTGGTTCTGAGTATATTGGGTACTTACTTAAACGGTTTTGTAATCGATCATTTCATCGATGGGTTTAACCGCCGCAAGCGGGTGTGCATCCTGACCGGCGAATATAAAGCCATCAAGGAATTTATCATCTGCCGGCTAAATCGGGGCGTAACCCTGTATCCGGCCATCGGCGGCTATAAGGAAGAAAATAAGACCGAGCTGGTGACCATTCTGACTAGGAATGAATATGCAGTTCTTTTGGAGTATCTGCATACCATCGATGAAAAAGCCTTTGTATCCGTTTCGACGGTCAATGAAGTGGTCGGAGAATGGAGTGCCGGGAGACGGCGGAAGTAATATCTGAAGATAATCTGAAGATTTCATGATCCCCTTGACAAATGGGCCTTTGACCGCTATCATAATTTATAGTTCGTTAGATTTAAGACAAGAATAAATGCAAATGCAGCGAAAAAGAGAAGTATGTATCTGTCCTTTTCAAGAGAGAATCGTCCGCGGCTGAGAGACGGTTCAAAGCAGACAGTGCAGAAGGTAGCTTTGGAGCAGGACCTCTGAAATTAATAGTAGGAGATCACGTGGCGGCTTACGTTACAGAGCTGATTAAGATATATGGCGGAGTTCAGCCATATAAAAAAGGTGGTACCGCGATAATTCGCCCTTTACATATACGTGTAGAGGGTTTTTTATATTCCATATTTTATCAGAGAGGGATTCCAAGGAGGAAAACGATGAGTAAAGAGTTAGAAAAAACCTATAATCCTAAGGCGATTGAAGGGAAACTGTATGAGAAGTGGTGTAAAAAGAAGTATTTTCACCCTGAAGCAGACCGTTCTAAGAAACCATTTACGATTGTGATGCCGCCGCCGAATATCACCGGCAAGCTGCATATGGGGCATGCCCTTGATAATACTCTGCAGGATATTCTGATCCGCTATAAAAGGATGCAGGGCTATAATGCGCTGTGGATACCGGGAACTGACCACGCGGCCATTTCCACGGAGGTTAAGGTAACCAGCCACCTGAAAGAAGAAGGCATCGACAAGAAAGAGCTGGGCCGTGAGAAATTCCTGGAACGGACCTGGGAATGGAAAGAGGAATACGGCGGTGCCATCACCGAGCAGCTTAAAAAGCTGGGAACTTCCTGTGATTGGGACAGGGAACGCTTTACCATGGATGAAGGATGTTCCAAGGCGGTCGAAGAAGTATTCCTTAAATTATACAAGGACGGATACATTTATAAGGGGTCCCGGATCATTAACTGGTGTCCGGTATGTAAGACCTCTATTTCCGATGCTGAAGTTGAACATGAGGAGCAGGCCGGACATTTCTGGCATATAAAATATCCAATCATCGGCACCGACCGTTTCCTGGAGATAGCTACCACCCGGCCGGAGACTATGCTGGGAGATACGGCCGTCGCCGTACATCCGGAAGATGAGCGCTATACCGATATTATCGGTAAGAAAGCGCTGTTGCCGCTGGTTAACCGGGAGATTCTAATTGTTGCAGATTCTTATGTTGATAAAGAATTTGGAACCGGTGCGGTAAAGATTACACCGGCTCATGATCCGAATGACTTTGAAGTTGGAAAGCGCCACGATCTGGAAGAGATCAATGTCATGAATGATGATGCAACGATTAATGAAAAGGGTGGCAAATATGCCGGTATGAGCCGTTATGATGCGCGTAAAGCCATTGTCCGGGACCTGCAGGAAGAAGGCTGTCTGGTTAAGATTGAAGATCATTCCCATAATGTAGGTACCCATGACCGCTGTAATACGACCGTCGAACCGCTGATTAAGCAGCAGTGGTTTGTCAAGATGGAAGATTTGGCAAAGCCGGCTATCAATGCGTTAAAGACTGGAGAACTGAAATTTGTTCCCGAGCGGTTTGACAAAATATATCTGCACTGGCTGGAAAATATCCGAGACTGGTGTATCTCCCGGCAGATCTGGTGGGGCCACCGTATCCCGGCATACTATTGCGATAAGTGCGGTGAAATGATTGTTTCCCGCAGTCAGCCGCAAAGATGTCCCAAGTGTAGAGACACACATTTTTCACAGGATGAGGATACACTGGATACGTGGTTTAGTTCGGCATTATGGCCATTTTCAACCTTAGGCTGGCCGGAGAAGACCGAAGATTTAGATTATTTTTATCCCACCGATGTATTGGTGACCGGATATGATATTATTTTCTTCTGGGTTATCCGGATGGTATTTTCCGGCTATGCCCATACCGGCAAGTCTCCGTTTCACACCGTATTCATTCACGGCCTGGTAAGAGATTCGCAGGGCCGCAAGATGAGTAAATCTTTGGGCAACGGAATCGATCCGCTGGAGATCATCGATCAGTATGGTGCGGATGCCCTGCGTCTGACCCTGGTGACCGGAAACGCACCGGGCAACGATATGCGCTTCTACCATGAACGGGTAGAGGCGAGCCGGAATTTTGCCAATAAAGTATGGAATGCATCCCGGTTTATAATGATGAATATGGTCGGCAAGGAGATCACCGAGCCGGCTGCGGACAGTCTGATGCCGTCCGATCAGTGGATCCTTTCGCTGGTAAATAAACTGTCCCGGGATGTTACCGAGAATATGGATAAATTTGAACTGGGGATTGCGGTACAGAAGGTTCATGATTTCATCTGGGATGAATTCTGCGACTGGTACATTGAGATGGCAAAATACCGCATCTATCAGGATGAGGCTGATTCAGCAGGCAGCACTCTGTGGATCCTCAAAACGGTACTCAGTCAGGCATTGAAGATGCTGCATCCGTTCATGCCGTTTGTCTCGGAAGAGATCTACAGTGCTCTGATTCCGCAAGATGAATCGCTGATGACCGCAGCCTGGCCAAAATACCGGGAAGACTGGAATTATCCGGCGGCCGAAGAGGTGGTCGATCATCTCAAAGAAGCAGTACGCGGCATCCGCAATGTCCGTGCGGAAATGAATGTTGCGCCAAGCCGCAAGACCAAGGTATATATTGTAAGTGATGAAGAAGCACTTTTAAATGGCTTCGCAACTTTTAGTAAAGCGATGATCTTTATCGCCGGTGCCAGTGAACTGATCATCCAGTCCGACAAGGTTGGAATCGCTGATGACGCAGTATCCATCGTGATCCCGGATGCGATTGTTTATCTGCCGCTGGAAGATTTGATTGATTTCGAGCAGGAGCAGGAACGTCTGACCAAAGAGGAGGCGCGCCTGACGAAAGAGCTGGCCCGGGTAAAGGGCATGCTCAGTAATGAGAAATTCTTAAGCAAGGCTCCGGAAGCAAAGATCAATGAAGAGAAGGAAAAGCTTGCTACTTATACCCAGATGATGGAACAAGTGAAAGAAAGACTCGAGGGGATCAAGAATAAGAGGTAATCATGAAGATATTCCGTTTTAAGAAACCAAACATTAAGAAGAATATATATAGGATTAAAAACTTAAAGTGGAAAGATGTAAAAGCTTATCAGCGGGCCCGCAAAGCCCGCCGGGAAAGGATTCTGAGGGCGCGGCTGAACAGCCCGTTCTATCAGAGGATGGCCCGGATCTATCAGGTGATGAACCGGATATCACTGCTGCTGCACGCTGTCTGGGCATGTATCATAAATTTTGTCATTGAAGCGATATCGCGGCATTCGGCATTTGCGGCATGGGACTATATGAGCGGCAGTCCGCTGGTGTTTTTCTATAATGTCTTTATGATATTTGTAACCTTTTCCATTGTATATTTAGTCAAGCGCCGGGTGTTCACCCGGATCATCATCAGTGTCCTCTGGTTGATGCTGGGGGTGACCAACGGCTACATGCTGCTGAAGCGGGTGACACCGTTTAACGCTCAGGATCTGAAAGCGGCCGGAGAAGGTTTGTCGCTGTTTAACAAATATTTCTCACCGGTCGAGCTGATCATGCTGATGACTGGTGTTGCGGCAGTAGTCATCTGGGTTGTCTCAATGTGGCGCCGGGGCGGCCAGTATATGGGTAAGATCCGGCGGAGCTGGAGCCTGATGGGGGTGGGAGCCTGTGTGGTTCTTTACTTTGGCGTCACCCAGTGGGCGATGGATAACCGGGTGGTTTCGACCTATTTTGGTAATATTGCTTTTGCATACGAGGATTATGGCCTGCCCTATTGTTTTTCTACCAGTCTTTTTAATACCGGTATCTCGGAGCCGAATGGCTATACGGAAGAAAATATCGAGGAAATAAATAAAGAATCCAAGTTGACCGAAAATACGACCAGCGGCAATCAGCCCAATATCATTTTTGTCCAGCTGGAATCATTTTTTGATACAGACGAAGTTGAATTCATAGAAACATCGGAAGATCCGCTGCCCAATTTCCGCAGGATGTCAGAGGAGTATTCATCGGGCTATTTTAAAGTGCCTTCGATTGGCGCCGGTACGGCCAACACCGAATTTGAAGTGCTGACCGGGATGAATCTGCGTTATTTCGGGCCGGGCGAGTATCCATATAAAACGGTACTAAAGAACCAGGTCTCGGAAAGCCTGGCTACCGCCCTGGGTAAACTGGGTTATGGGACCCATGCGGTGCATAATAACGGTGGGAATTTCTACAGCCGGGCGAAGGTGTTTAATAATATCGGATTTGATTCATTTACCAGTAAGGAGTTTATGAACATCCTGCAGCTTACCGAAAATGGCTGGTCTAAAGATGATATCCTGATAGAACATATCCTCAATGCGATGGATTCGACGGCCGGGAAAGATTTCGTGTTCGGCATCAGTGTGCAGGGACACGGGGATTATCCGGAAGAGAAGGTCATTGAGAATCCCCGCATCACCGTCAGCGGGATTGAGGATGAAAGTAAGAGCAATGCCTGGGAGTACTATGTCAATCAGGTTTATGAAATGGACCAGTTTGCCGGCCGGCTGGTCGATGAGATGGAAAAACGCGGTGAGCCGACCGTAATCGTATTTTACGGCGATCATCTGCCAACCATGGGACTGGAAGCCAAAGACCTCAAAGGCCGGTACCTGTATAATACCAATTACGTGATCTGGGATAATATCGGCCTGGAGAAACAGGACCGCAATATTCCGGCCTATCAGATCGGAGCCGATGTGCTGGACCATCTGGATATTCATTCCGGTACTGTATTCAACTACCACCAGCAACGGCGCAAGACCAAAAATTATCTGCAGGATCTGGAATTGCTGCAGTACGATATTTTGTATGGCCGGCAATATGTTTATGAAGGCAATCCGCCGATTAATCAGGGGCATATGGAAATGGGCATCAAGGATGTCCAGATCAGTAAGATCGTCAGCAACCTGGATGAAAGTCACAGTTTGTACGGAGAGAATTTTACCAAATGGAGCAGAGTCTATATCAACGGCGAAAAACAGACTACTACCTTCTTGAATAATACCAGAATTGAACTTAAGAGCAGTTCACTCAAAGACGGTGATATCCTGACAGTCAGCCAGGTTGGCTCCAGCAATACTATTTTCCGGACGACGAAGGAACTCACCTATCAGGACGGGGAACTGAAGACTGCGGAGCAGATCCGCCGGGAAGAACTGGAAGCACAGCAGCAAGCTGAGCGGGATGCGGCTGCGAGAGAACAGGCAGCCGATGAAACCGGACGGGAAAACGGCCAGTAAGATAGCCTGCAAATAAAAAGTCAATAGGAAATTGAGAATTTTTTAGATTTGTTTTGGATTGATTTTTGGACATAACAAATAGACCACCGTTATCCGTTGGTTTGAAAGGATGTGGTTATGATTA
>Ga0153940_1001453_pt1 | contig 10582 bp, 8 predicted proteins | sample TSNJ024MetaG_FD_104736 | JGI IMG/M metagenome (GOLD analysis project Ga0153940, IMG submission 104736) | Attine ant fungus gardens microbial communities from New Jersey, USA - TSNJ024 MetaG | ecosystem: Host-associated > Fungi > Mycelium > Unclassified | place: USA: New Jersey, Brendan T. Byrne...
CGGATCCAACGTCAACAAAATGTCCCTTTCTGGCGTAGTTCCAGGCGCATCCAAAGATGGACTTGGACTAAGCACAATAGATGGTGTCCTTGAATGCCTCATTCTCTTCTCAGATAGAGTCCCCGGACTGTCCGCAGAGAGCCCCGACACTGCAGGGATGGGTTTCGGTTGCAAAATTTCTTCCTCCCTCGGTTTCGAAGGATCCCAACTGATGCCTGGTCTAACCATGAGATTCACTGTGTCGCCGTCCTGGACGTTATATTCTTTGAGCAGTTTGGTGTCTGAAAGAGCTTTTCCTTTGATTATAAACCTCTGCGCATCAGCAGGAGGGGAGGTATTGTGAGTTGTAGAGAGCTGAGATTTGATCGTGGCAATTGTATCGGTTGGAGAGACAGTGAGAGTGTAAGAGGCGGGAGGTTTAAGGGATTTAAAGGTCAGTGTAAGAGCTGCGCCACGTTTTCGGGGTGTGGCCGTAGTTTCAATTAGTCATTCAGACGACAGGCCCCAATCACGTTTTGAATGTATAAGAGGGATGGACAATGAAGTTGTTTAATTGATTGGCGTTGATTGAAATATCAACCAAATATTAATAGCAGGTAAGACCAGAAGAAAGAACAGAGAGTGAGTAAAAAATTGAAAACGATGAAGTGAGACTCACCAGCGCCAAGTGCCGGACTTTCAACGCGCTTACGCATCGGCGGAGAAGGAAGCGGAACCTGTTAATGTTAAGTGAGAAACGGGTTTTATAATCGTTGAAGACCTCTGTGTGCCTTCAAACGCACAGGAAGAACTTGAACTCGCTTCAGGGAATTCTCCAATGGTTGCTGATAATCGTTTCCATATGTGATGGGTTGAGTCGACAACGTGTTTAGGAACGTTCGTGCAAATGCAATCTCAGCATTCTCTGCCATGTATGAAGAAGTTTCTGTTCTTCTGAAACATCAGCATTAGTGTGACAGAAAATATGAGTGAACATACTATCTGCTAGATTAGTTGGGACTCAAAAAGATGACGTTTATTAGTGTTGGTCACGTGTCTGAACACTTGTTGCGTGACACAACACCCGATTTCCGAAGTGTTCAGAGAATAATCATGGCAGTAAGTTTCTAATTACTTTTGGATGAATCAATTCTGAAATACAATATAGTCAGGCTTCGCTTACTCAGGAGGTGAGAACTCATGTCCGTCACAGAGTTTATCCTGCGACAATCTCAAACCTGCTCTCAGGACGCCCGCGATGCTTTCCCCACTGGCAAGACTTCCAGAAGGTGTGGATATCATGTCTACTAAAATACTTCTGCCTATTCTTCATAGTGTTATGCTGGTACAGACGACCCCAAGAGTTGTGTCACTCAGTATTTTGACTATTTCGAGTGCCTTCACCATCACCAAGAGGTTCTTGCGTCTTTTCATACGACCAATTCCAGTGCTGACCTGCACTCAGCAAGCACGCGCCAAGCAGGTAGAACAAGAATATCTTCGCCAAGTCCATGCCATTACGAAAGAAGGTCGCAAAGCCGCTGATGTGCTGGCTGACGGTGTAATTGTTGGCCTCGGAATCATACAACAAGCACAGGAAGACAAGAAAAAGTCTTGAGATCTCTTGGACAAGAAACTGCGTAAATATCTGAAGGATTCCAGATGTTTGTTGCCATTGGAATTTCCTCTCGCCATGTCACTCTGGTTGTTTTAATATAGAATTGGGGAGCTCTGGTCACAACCAGATCCTGGTGCTTGCCCGCATTCGAAATTGGCTCAACAACTGATATTTTGATCTGAGGTTGCTCGTACTTTCCAATAGCTCCATCTTTGTGGGTGAATTGGAAGAGGGCGCTGTGTCCCATGATCAGGTGAACTACTTTCGATTATCCTCTTAATCCTGGCTTGGTATGCCATTCTTTAGATATCGAAGCAGCCAGCCGAAGATATAAATGTCATTCCGTCACGGCCAAATACGTCATTGTACGCCTAGTAAGGTAGACCCATCCAGTTGCCGAAAAGCACAATACATTACATACATTATCTCAATTCTTGATTCAACCATTATCAAAGCTGTGTTTGATTTCAGCATTATCGAATCCTTATTCTAGTCATGTAAGTGAACGTATAACTACATACTGAGATACAGTAAGTAATCCAGACACTACTGCAAAGTAGATGACTGAGGTCAAGGATGACGGATAATTATGCGCCGGAAAGTGGCACCGGCTGACGAAGAAATGAAATGGAAAATTTACAATGGAATGTACACAGTAGAATGTATTAGGTCGATCCAATGGTACATATGTGTCAGTCCACTTCAACAAATACCATGAAAGTTATCCTTGCAAGTAGATGTCCATCTATTGTTCATGACGGCTGCTATGGTAGTTTCTCAATGCTCCTAGGGTGGGTTTACCAGGGTTTAAGACAGCTGACATCAATATCTGTTACATCTTAAATTAGGAGATCAAGATATGATAGTGAAAACATCTGGGAAACCTCCTATTTTCTAGGCCTTGAATCGAAATTTTCAACGGTACCATGAATATACAATTAAGCAGGAAAATGCTACGAAGATTCGGTGAACATGATGGAGATGGTATTATTATTACACATGTGCATGCAAGACTATGAAACGAAAACGAGGACAAAGGTGACTAAAGTCGAAAGAAAGATCAGTTAACTACAAGCGTGGACGAAGAACGTCTGCCATTTTTCAGTTCATCTGTCCAAGGAACACTCGCGACACCAATTTCGTACGCTGGAACTTGTACGTCGCCTTCATCTGCCTGTGATGTTTGTGAAGGCATTTCAACGAGCACTGCGACCTGCAAGACCAGATCTCTCGTTATGGGTGTATCTTGCTGTGATTTTTCATCAAAGTAGACATTATTATTTCCTTGTTCCGCATCCATTGACAGCCCACGTTCTCTCCGATGCCGAAATGGAAGCCTAGACCATGAGAAAGAGCTCAGGTAAGAGAGACAGCCGCGTCTTTGACGCACAATCCCCTGCGCCTGTTGTCCATCTTGGATTCCATCCTCTCGATGCGGGCGGGACGCCAGTCGCTCCGGCTCAATGGCATTGGGATTGAGATGATAGGGCTCTGGGCCAGTCAATAGAACCAGACCAGAGCGCCCCGAACCACTGCGTGCGAGGGGTTCTGCTTGCATTTGAGGTGTGACAGACAGTGTTCGAGTAATGGTCTCGATGTTATCGAGGTCTGAGCCACCATAAATGGTTGACGAGGGCGGTACTTGATGTGGAGCTGATGGTGATGGTGATGATGGAACGTCTTTCACTGGGTTAACTAAGAGTGCAGACAGTGGCTATTATCAGAAGCATTAGCCTCTTTCAAAATCTTGAGAACAAAAATCCGTCCCGTACAGTCATGTCCTTCCAGAGTGACAATCCGTATTCTGTGCTTGCGAGGTACTTCTCCACCAACACCGGAGGAACATAGCCAACACCCTCTCCTGTTCTCTCTGCCCAAGGTTCCATGTTCCATTCAAACCTTGCTCTCTGGCGCGCTGAGAATCTCCTTCGTGAGACCACTCCACAACCAACGAAGATGAGGAGAAGAACAACGAAAGTGATCAGAAACCCGAAGAAGTAGCTAGCGCCACGCTGCCCACCACTGTTGTTTGGACCTCCAGTAGGCTCAGTGGTGGGGTTCGACATTACAGCGGACATGGTCGAAGAAATGGACGGGGTTTCTCGAAAGCTTCCAGGTTCTCAAGTCTTTGGAGAAAAGTCACATGACGTCATACTCTGAAATTATTCTGAAATTTCAGACATCTGAGGATTTAATCCACCTGCATATCTACTTGACTTTAACCCGCCCGAGCATCTACTCAGGGCTGTGGTCCATACTGTAATTCAGTCATGGAATTGTGGCAATGTGCCTATCTCTTGCCGTTCCTGAGACATTGCTATCTATAGGAACTTCCCTCTACACCATTTAGCAGTGTAATATATCAGTTTTGGTATCTACCTTTAGAAATCAACGAATAGCCGAAACCATCGGCATTTGTAGAAGTATAATTGGAAGCGAGCTAGAACTGACAGTTCTCGCTGTATATCCGGTCAAGTTTGTCGTTCGCCATTGGCTAAAAAGGGCTAATTTAGGGTTGCATTACGATCACAGTTACCATCCACACGTAAACATCAGTATGGCCTTCGGGCTCAGGCTTATTCGAGCTGCAATTTGGCAAGCCAAAGGTGAAAATGATTTTATAATATCAGAGTGATTGCCTACCACGCTTGCTTCACGTTAGGAGACTGAAAAACACGTTGGATCATATAGACATTGTGAAAAGACGTTGTGTCCACGGCAACCAGGTTTCATTCAATTTTACAGATCGTTACGTCAATTTGTGCTTGTTTCAGAGATATCATGACGTCACGAGCTACGATAAATGTATGCGAAAGTAAGAGGAACCAGATTGCAACTTGGGCTCATTAGCAACCCTCGAACAAATTTAAACTTCACTCATCCCGATCGAGATTCACACTGATTGAAAGGGATCCAGTTCCACGGTGCTTTGAATGAAGGTTTACACTTGCGAATGATTAATGTATTAGTTTCCAAGAAAAATCTGTAATCCTTTTCGTGCAGCAGCCAACAGGTCAAAAGACAAGCGTAAAAATTCGTTGAAAGTCTATACCGGTTTCACGTTGGCTCACAGAACGGGCGAAGAGGTTTATATCAGGTTCTGTGGAGACCAAAGACGAACGCTCAGCTACATGAACATAAAACTCTAGCTTTTGTCGATTTTACTAGGCCTAACTTATGGGATTGTTCCGAGAATTGTCTCGAAAAAAATACGTGGTCAGACTTATATTTCTGGTATATGGTAAACAAGCAAACCGACATTGGTTTTCTCGCCGTTCGTTCGCAGGGTGAAGCGACATAAAGGAGCAGCTGTACAGATGAGAAGAACACATAAGTAAAACGGGCACAGCAGATTTGCAGAAAGGAGAACGAAAGAGATAAAAGATGGTTGAATTTTTACTTGCCACTAGCAGGTCAATCTGACTGGTAACACAGATGCACTTAAGTCATTTTCCTGCTCCTCATCACCTTTTGCCTCAGCGCCCTCTCCTTCAACTCGTTCTCTCTCTTCTCGAGTTCGACTTGAGGAGTGTTACTAGACGCCTGTCAATTGATAAATGCTGGAGTACCGGTTAAATTCAAGAGAACTTACACCACTGCTATAAATTGGCTCTTCATCCCACTTACTCTTTCTTCTCTCTACTTCTGCCTGGCCTCTTATCTTTAATTCGCCACTCCCACCAGGTCTACGGTCCCCTTCGTCTACATCCACTGCATCATCCCTAAATATAGGAGTTTGGCTACGACTTCGGCTTTCATACCGCCCTTTTCTACGCAACGATCTGCGATCACTGCTTCGGCTCCGTCTTCGTGGGGAAAGAGATCTTGACGTAAGGGAACCAGATGGACTTCTTCGACTGCGAAATCTCGGACTCCTTCGCCTGGGTGGAGGACTGGCACTTCTCCGCCTAGAATTATAACCGCGCGGAGGGGACCTTGACCGGCTTAAAGAGTCCGCATGAGGTCGAGTACCAGGAGATCTACGATGGCGACGCAGTGGAGAAATTCTGTTACCCTTCCGACCTTGGTAATTACGCTCACGGACAGGAGGAGTAAACGATGGTGAACGAGGGCGGCGGCGGTTTGGAGGCGTGCGAGAACGGGAACGTGATGAACGAATCAGTGATGGGGAACGAGAGTGTGAACGGGATACGGAGCCAACTATCGCAAAACGGCGTTGAGGTGACCTTCGCCTACTCGGAACCGGTGATCGAGGAGAACGCGAGCTCGATTTTTGCCTTTGTCGAGGTGGAGAGCGGAACTTCCTAGGCGGAGAACGTGAACCTCGAGAAGAGGCCATGGAAACAGACCTATTTCGACGAGGTGGAGGTGGTGTACGAGAACTTCGTCGACCCCGGCCCTATGCAAGCAATATTTGACCATCGTATACGAGTCTTTTTGATATAAATCGAACACTTACCCCACCGCCTCTACCTCCCCAACCTGCATCGCGAGGTCTTCGGTCGTCATCAAATCCTCCCCTACCTCGTCCACGCCCCCTACCACGCCCACGTCCAAAGCCACCTCCCCTTCCGCGGTCATTATCCCCCCTAATTTCATCAAGACGAGCGCGTCGGTCACGTTCATCAATTGCTCGAACATCGTTTTCCCTAGCCTTACGCATCTCTTGTTTCTTTTCTTCAATCATAGTACGGGGGACACCGGTCACATCTTCTTGTGCTTCAAGGAGTAGCTTCCAGAGTGCCAACATGAAGGCAGGTGTGTTTTTAGTCAGGAAGCCGGTAAGGTTTATTTGCATTTTTCTGGGATCCGGTGTCTAGAGCAGTGTGAGCCGGGATATAGGTAGAAAAGACCATGATGTCACATGCCGGTTGCGATTCATCTTCCAGTAATCCCATGGCATATTCAACGACAACTTCATCTTCAATGCCAACTAGTTCAACAATTTTTTTTGCAACCCAGGGCCGTATAATCGTGACATTCACTTTGCGCATGTCCACCTTTACATCATGGACTATCAGTCCATGAGAAGACGACGATATGAAGTAGTCAACAAACCTTTTTATCGAACTCTGCAGGGAATTTCATCGACTTCAGGAGCTTTGTCTCCTTGTCCGAGAACCGCCTGTCTTGTTCTGCAGACGTACCCTTAAAGAATCCTAGTGTGGGAGCATGAGCGAGTCAGGGTGCCATCAATTCTGAGAAACGACTCACCAGCATCTGCCATGTGTTGGTGGAACTGTGAAAAGATAGAACGATCGGTGTCAACAGCGCAAAATCCACTGGCTCGTGAGAACAAACTGCCTAAAGTATGATTGTAGCAGAATGCACACTTAGAAACTTTGATCACTCTTATTGCTATACACCATGGCCCACAGAAGACGAATACTGCAGAAAATATTTGTCATGATACTATTCTTTTTAACTTGATTAAAAATCAAATTTCATCTCACAGCTACTTAGTCCTGTATTGTCATTTCCTTCTATCGTTTTTGTTTTCCTTTGGGCATTCGTTATTCCTGACACTACCCTTCTTATATTACACTCATAAGGCTTTGTGATTACATAAGGTTGTTCTCCCCTTCAACCCAACCATTTCATTGCGTTCGAGCTCAGTCCAAAATACGAGAATTAATTTGTTCCATGCCTGCTTCCTGTTCATGTCAGAGACTGGATGATGTCAATAGCCTCCTGGGATCGTGGTCTTATAGTGCAATCAAATGGACCAGCTTGTCTGTAAGACGTCACAGTCATTGTTTGAGCATTTTCCAGAATGATGATGCAAACCTGATCGCTCCCTGACTATTGTACTGGCAATTTGGCTCTATTATGTTGCCCTTCTCATCTCGAGCTTTCTTAATATCGAAAAGTGCCAATACAGTTGCGGCACAAATGAACCACATTGAAATGCCAATGTGACTTCCAGGACATGCCCTGTCGAGATTATCAGCACTCTTTCAAAGTTGTATCGGAAGTAAACTCGCCGGCGACCAAAACCAAAATTGAGTTTCACTGGATCTCTTCCGGGAACATTGAACTTCCCATTCTCAAGGAACCTCTCAGGTATGAGAAGATCGGGCTCTGGAAATTCCTTCGGATCATGGCATAACGCCCTAAATGTCAATCAATTTCAAATTCAGATTTAAGGTGATAATTAGTCATCGCACCAAACGTTGGGGAGAATAATGGAATCCTTCGGTATGTGATATCCCTTATAAACATTGTCTTCAATGACTGAATGAAATACACCTGTAAAAGTATCATTGGATCAACATAGCTTCATTTGCGATCGACTCGCCCAAGGGTAAAATAGGTTGCCACCTGGGTCTTTTAGCCAACTAGTCCGGCAAGTGCAACTTGATACCCACCTCATCAATTCTGTTAATAAGGCTCGCAAATATGGCATGGATGCCATGTCATCATGTGTCGGCAATCGTCCATTCGAGATATTGTCAACTTCCTGTTGTGCTTTTCTGAATACCTCTGGATAAGTAACCATGGCTAGGAAAAACGTGCTTAAAGCAGAGACGGTAGTGTCTGCACCAGCTGCACAACAATTTCAATTCACTTTCAGAATCAAGGGGATATGAGGCATACCGGCAAAAGTTTGTCCTGCCATTTCTTTCAGAGTCTTCTCTTCATCTGTCGTAGGCTTCTCGCCAGGCAAATCTCGATAATATCTCGAAAAGAAGGAATCTTTTGGTGTCTCATTCTCCTGTCCCAGCATGAGTGAGATAGCACCAAGATAACTCCTGCACGAACGCACAAGAGCAGCGTTATAGGGTTTGTTCAGTAGATCATGCATCTCCTGTCTGTATTTCCTGACTTTAATTTTCCATCTTCCACAAGGGAGCCATTCAGGAAAATATTCTAGGAATGGCACGAATTCGACCAAAAATGTTCCAAAAGTTCCTGCTTCGCTTGTGTGTTTAACAGTATTTTCTGCCAGCCGAACATGAGGATCATTGGAGGGCTCTACTTTGATTCCATAAGCCATGGTAATAGCAATGGCACCTATCATACTTAGGACAGAAGCCGTCAGGGAGGTCTGCTGATTGTCATCCACGAGCTTAGGACTCACTGTCTGATATGTGATATGAGTTCCTGTGGCTCTCTGAGAATATTATTGAGGAATATATGCAATTGTTCGATTTCATGGGCACGATGGAGAGACGTGTCTGAAGGGTGGAAGTACTGCTCAAACATCCGCCGGTTTTCTTTCCAGAGGTTTCCATACGGCTGGAGGAAAATTGCCCAACCCCATCCGAGTCTATCAAAGGGGCTCATATCAGTCTTTCATAGCCTCTAAAGGCGAGACTAGACATTCATACGCACAGCTGGTGTATAACCTTCGTCACGGGTCTGAGAGCTTCATAAAATAGAGGACCCTACAAATCTCTCGAAAAACTTACCGGCTTGAATAGATGGCAGACCTGTGTTCAAGAAGTTCTGTGACAGCTTCTTCTGACTCCAAAACCACAAAGGATTTGCCTGCCATATCCAAGTGAAAAATGTCGGAACCTTAGCATATGGAAGATTCAAGCTATTTCCTCTCATTCTGGTGTAGTTATAGCTCATACCAAGTTCCTTTGCCAGTTGAGAAAATGCAAGCCACTGGTTTTCTGAAGGGATACTCAGGATATTTCCAATAAAGGGGAGTTTCCTTGGACCAGGCGGAAGAGATAGTTTAGAGCGTTTCGAAGAGTGAAGCCAGTTTACGAGCAGGATAGTGAAGACAGCTGCTAATGCCAGAACGCTAATGAACTCTCCGTCCATTATCGGGCCAGGGAAGGATGACCTGGGAAATGCAGTCCATCTTCTTTATAGCTATGATGCACTATCAAAGATAATCAACTCCGGTTATGATTCTAGCCAATCAGAAGACAAGTGTCACCAAACACTCACACGTACAAGCACTCACATGTTGATTCAGCAGTTTCGGCAGATTCATGTTGTGACTATAAGCAGTGCATTAGTTCTAAACGTGAATCAATCGTTGAGTTCGGTTAGAAGGGGAGTAACCTGTCGCGAACGTACGACCATGATACAGTAGTAGAAACAGGGAACACGATGTGGTGTTCAGTCTTCCAACACTAATATCTCTCACGCTTTCTTGATTCCAAATCTTCTTTCTTCTAACCATGATAGACAGTTCAAAACAGAGGAAGCGAGCTAATGCACCAGCTAACTCACCTAGTTCTTGTCTGGGTGGTATTCTTCCAGTAAGAGGCAGAAAAGCAATTACACTCTTGCCTTAGAGATTAAGTCTTATATACTGGAAGTATGTATCATTGATGTGGAGCGCAATGATCTACGTGCTATAGATAGTCTGTATACGTCATCCATTCAACAAGTTCTAGAAAGTTCTATTGCACTCTTTGTTAGGGGATCACTGAGAATCGGCTTCATTACACTAAGTTTGAGTCTATATAAACAACTCAGGTTGAAAAGACCACTGTAGAGGTAACACACAATTAATATCGTTGGAAGTCGAGTCACTTTATTTCGTCATCCTGGCAGTTAGGATTTGATCTTAACCAGAGTTGAGTTGATCCCCCAGTTACACCGCTGGAAGGAAACCTCTTTTCTTCGTGATAGCTCAGTTAGGCTTGAGGACAAGCCATTCGCTCAGGCTACATAAGCCATGAGGCTATGTTGAAGGTAAATGTACACGAATAAGTACTCGTAGCAAAACAGCTAAGGTAGACGGTGACCCTCAAAAACCCGAGTTCAGGCAAACTGTGCTCAGATAATGCTCAGATAATAATCTATGTATATATACGATTGTGCTCAAATCGCTGTGGCCAGTTTAGGATTCTATCTAGATCCTTATAGATCGCTATTGACAGCTTGGATCACACGATCGTCTACGTGTTCACTGTTTGTGATTCCATTGGCTATTCTTGTCTTGGCGGTCTCATCTCTCAAAATAGCCTCGTTCACCATTGCGTGTTCAGGATGTGGTGGCTTAAAATTAGTGAGTTGATATTCTAGTTGTTCCTCAAAGATTGTCCCGTCAGATGC
>Ga0153940_1001456_pt1 | contig 10564 bp, 10 predicted proteins | sample TSNJ024MetaG_FD_104736 | JGI IMG/M metagenome (GOLD analysis project Ga0153940, IMG submission 104736) | Attine ant fungus gardens microbial communities from New Jersey, USA - TSNJ024 MetaG | ecosystem: Host-associated > Fungi > Mycelium > Unclassified | place: USA: New Jersey, Brendan T. Byrne...
CGAATGGACGCTCTCAACAGACATTGTGAGTTTGACGTGTTTTTTTTTCCCACAAGCGTGTGGATGTTGACCGAAAAAAAAAATTTTCCTTGTAGTGCGATCGGAGGGTGGTGCGCCGTGTAAAAGGTTGTTGAGGGATATTGATGAGGAGGGGAATGGGATTGTGAAGAGTGAGATGATGAATGGGGGTGGTGCGACGACGACAACGACGACGAGATCTGCGGCTATTAGTTTATAGCGATTGCGTTATTGTTATTTCTATTCGAACTTCTTACAATTTTGCTTCGTTCTTTCTTTTTTTTTTTACGCCTAGGCGGACAGTTTGTATGCTATTTATCTGTTGTTGCTGTTCTTTGCTATCTTAATACATGTAACCTGTATCTGTGTTCTGCATTTCACATGGAGTTGTCAAAAAGCGTAGCACACCCTGGGCAGGCACAAAAAAGGTCTCAATTCACCGTGGGCAAGGATTCAGGTAGGCGTGAATAAACAAAAGGGATCTGTGTGAGTGAATTATGGGCGGTGATATTCATCAGTCGCGGGTACAATCCCGAGGAAAGAGGAGGTCTTACTCAATACCATAAGAGCGCTTGGGCAGCAGAAAAAAGCCTGTCTTTTTCTTCTTCTTCAAGGCAAAGTTTTTTGTTTTCTTTTCCAGCTCATGTATGAGGGAATACACATATTTACATGACAAACAGGGAAAATCGAAAATGCCTTTCTATTTCTTAATCATCCTCATCACTACCATAGTCATCCAAGCCAAGTCCACCCGAAAGAGGGGGTGGTAGTGGCGGTGCTTTAGCCTGAGGATAGCTCCCGTTTTTCTTGCGAATTTGCGCGAAATATTGGAGGCCTTCTATTACGTCTGCACTGAGCAGACCTTGCGGCTGCGTTTGCGATGGCACTTGTTCAGAAGATTTCTCCGGTGCTGGAAGAAGAGGAGGTGGTGGTGGTGATCTTTCGCTGTCTTCCGAACTCGTATCACCGTCCTCAATCTCCAGTCGCCTCCGCTTATTTCCATTTGGGTCATCTATAAACTCGCCCTCGTCATCGACCAAAACGCCTTCCTCCAAAGCACGGACTGCGCGCATAGCCTTCACGATGCGAGGGTCCATGCGAGTTCGAATCGCTTCCTGCCCGAGTTCTTCCAATCTCCGCTTCTCTGCTACTTTTTGAGTTGGATTGGGATCTTCTGTTGCCCAACGGACGTTCAGGATCTCGTCGTTGTCAAGAGATTGACAGGCCATGGCTTCTTTTGCGAATTGAGCACTGAGTTCGGAGACGTAGGTTACAAAAGCGACGCTCCGGTATTGTAGTACACGAACTAGGTCCAATTGTCAATCGGCAATGTGGAGGTTGCGTGTGGGACTTACTCCGCTCGATGTCGCCCCATTCTCGAAAATGTCTGATGACGACTTCCTCGGTTTCGGGTCCAGTGCCTGTCTCCTTGATACGACCGACATAGAGAGTTCGGTTCTGTCTGTTGAAGCTGCCGACACCACCCATGTCATCGCGATAGTCGGCAAACTTTTCGCGGGCGAAGCAATCTTTGGAAGTGTCCGGAGGAGCCGTGTTTGGGCCAGGGAGACAGTGCAGATATTCACACTCCCAGCCATAGGGACAGCATCCTCGGGAAAAGAAGAGACAGATGTATTTGTTGCCGGTGGTGTTGGCGCGAGTGAGGCCCGAGTCGAGTTTTATCTGACAGCGGGTTTGAGATTTTGTTTTACTGGGAGAATGAGACTGAGATTCTAGATAGAATCAAGCAGACGCACTTTGAGTAATTGTCTTCGCGGTCTCCACCTGCCCATTTGTTGTACCAAATATCTACAGTCGTTGTTGTTGAATCCAGATTTATTCATGACGACTTGTAAACACATACTGTACTCCTTGCCGGTCTGCACGGTCTCGGTCTTGACTACATCTCCTGGCTTAACCTGCTTACGAGCAGGCCTGAGCTTTTTGAGAGGTCTTGGAGCCTGTTTTGCACGGATTTCTAGCTGCTGTTCAGCAGGAACGACTTCGGCCAACGTCTCGTTACTGCTCATGTTCAGTGCCAAAACAGTCTGTGACACCTAACTGTCACAGTTCTCGATGTGATGTCACGATTTTATTAATATATTCTTCTACCACTATGTCCCGCATTCCTCAGCCGTCGTCCTCGCGGAGACCGTCCACGACGAGCATACCCCCGACTCTCACAACTCCAACGCGACCACGGGTCCTCAACTCCATTACTAGTACTCCGACCGCACGGACCTACGCCAATGGCAGCTCTACCACGTTGAAACCCACAGTTTCAACGATACGAAAGACAGGATCTGCAGTGTCTCTCAAGGCGAAAACACCGACAACCCCCAGACCACCGCCAGTTTCTCCTGCCAAGGCTAAGCCTCCTACCAGTGCAATTGTAAACTCGCGTGCAGTGTCGGAAAAAAACCCCAGTACACCCTCAATGAGTGTGCGAGAGGCGATCGCCCGCAAGCGGGCAGAGGCAAAGAAAGCTCAGGCTAGGTCAGGTGAAAGCGATGGCTTTGACACCGTGTCGAGCCTGCAGGATGCGCTTCCTCCTCACGTCAACCCAGCTCAACAGGAAGAGGACGTTCTCGGCCGAGCGACGCTGAGGGAAACTATAGATAAAGCGCGCAGTACAGGTGATGACATGTTTTTGTTTCCATGTAATAGCTGATTCCAACGCCCAGGGACTTGCTGCAAGGTTCACTCAACTTGTCTACGCGTTCATTGAAGTGTCTACCATCAGCCTTGTATGAGGTTCATCTAAATGTTACGCCGGAGCCATTGAAATCTGTTCCCGATGAGGCATCGCTGCCGTCGGCGTCCGATGAATCTAGAACCTCGAAAGAGATACCTGCATGGTTCGAGGCTCAGGACTTGCGTGTCATCAAAGCCTGGGGAAATGAGATACAAGAGATACAACCAGAGATCTCGTTGTTTGGGTCTTTGAAAGTGATAGACGTATGCAGCCATTCACTTCTTCGCACGTTCCCTATCTCACATGGCTTTTAGTTTCACCATAATCAACTTAAATCCATACCCGACACCCTTGCCGACCTCTCTGTCCTCACAAATCTTGATATTTCCCATAACCGTTTGTCTACGCTTCCGAACGTACTCTTCGCCCTCCCGGAATTGACGAACCTTAATCTTTCCCATAATGCTCTTACCAGTTTACCCTTCAATGCATATTTTGTTCAATCTGGTTCTCGTCTTCAGAACAAGCACAACACAAGCACTTCTTTCTTTGGACCCCAAATCATTCGATCCAGTTCTCCTTTACCAAAGCTTCTCGTTCTTAATGTATCTCACAACCAACTCACTTCTGAAGCCATTGATGTAACACTCCCAAAAACTCTATCTCATGTGGATCTCTCGGAGAACCCTCTTGGGTCTTCGCAAACACTTCTTAAAGCACTGTCCTCTCTTTCCCGTCTCAAGGAGCTTCTGATGGCGAAGGCAGATGTTGGAAATGATTCTTTCCCAGCCGATCTTCTTTCCTCTTCACCATTTCCCAGTCTCAAAGTTTTGGATCTCTTGGAGACCCGAGTCACTCTGGACGTCATTCGCGATGCGTTAAAAGAGATGAAGCAGCATCTTGATCATGATTTTACCTGCGAAGAACCCCCAGAGGGAGTTTTGCGCGTGATTGTTGGGAAGAAGGTTATCAAGGAGGCTTGGGAAATTGAGCTTGAGAAGCGTGCCCGGCGTCGGGTCGACAAGGGTTTTGATTTCGGTAGTGATTGGGATGAGTCGTCCCGGCCTACAAGTACTTCTCCCTCGTCCTCTGTGCTATCTAATGTACATTCTATGCGTTCTATTTCGTCTCGCCCAACAAGAAATGCGCAAGAGATAGCTAAGGAATCTTGGGACGATGAACCGACGAAAGATCGCAGCAGATCGAAAACTGCCGCTGCTCAAGTTGAGGACCACTCAGACAGGATTGGCGTGGGTCTCTCTCTGGCGAATACACAATACTACGAGCCGTCAACTCAAACATTGACCCTTCCACCCTCACAACCGCCGCAGGTTAATCATGGTCGTGCATTCTCCCTCGCGACCAAAATTACACCGTCGTCCTCTTCGTTGGCAGATATGACAGTTCCGCTTCCATCTTTGCCACTGAACATCATTGTCACCGAGCCATTCGCACATTCCCTGCGGTCCCTCATCCTCGTCAATCGACGCGCCGACCGTTCATTTGTGCTCCCTTCATCAGCTGCGACGGATCCGCAAGGTTTCTTACCCTGTCTCGAAGATTTGGATTTGGAAGGGTGTAATTTTTCGGAGTCCATCTCGGTTCTTTATGGAGATGTGCCTTTTTCGACTGCCTCTTCGTCCCCATCGCATTCGAATACTCGTTCAACTCAACCACTTCTTTCACTCATTGCGACCCTTTTCCCGAGCCTTCGCACACTCAATTTATCGTATAATGCGCTCTCGAGCTCCGCTTTCACACAGGAATCACTATCTGCGCTTATTCTTCCATCGCCTACGGGTGATGACGGAGCGAGGAGAGGTCTACGGCACCTACGGTTGAGGGGTAATCAGATGACGCACCTCGATGGATTTGCAGCTATCGCTCAAATGTTCAAGGGAAACAGACTTAATTCAGAATGGAAGCTGGAGGAATTGGATTTGAGGGATAATGAGATTGGACGGTTACCGCCTGAAATGGGTTTGTTGCCTTTGGACGTGTTGTTGGTTGACGGAAATACGTAAGGGATTTTTCTTTTTGTTCAAATGCCCTTCCTTCTCTGACGTTTAGCTGGTTCTTACAGGTTCAGAGTGCCACAGCACCGAGTTTGGGAGAGAGAAGGGACGAAGGGTTTACTTGCCTGGTTGAGGGGAAGGGTGGAGTGATGGATTTGGATGGATTTGAATCGAAAAAAAAACTCTGGAGATTACTTTTGGTGGATTGGACGCACATACATATACCCATATCCATTTGTGACCCTCTATTCAAACTAGGAAAATACAATATGCATATGACCCTCTGATCAGACGAGTTTAATACCAATGACAGCGTGGTGAGGTTAGGCAAGACGGCAGCTAAAAAAGGAGAAAATAGAGATCTGAAAATAAGTTGGGCAATTAAAACAATTCAGAGCTGTGGAATTTATTTCCAGAGCTGCTGAATTGCTTTTTAGTTTTTTTTATTCTTCACAGATTTTGTGTGGAATTATTTAGTGGTTAAGATGAGGTTCGAACGTCCAACCTGTTGCATCGGTCGTGGGACTTCCTGCATTCAGGTCTCATGCTCCAACATCTCTCCGGCTGAAAACTTGGCAGCTTCCTATTATAAAACACCTTTTTAACTGTATAGTCAGTAGACTACTGCGGACTGTGTATGTACACCGCGTTATAAATCATTGATTAAAAAAATAATCCGTCATAATTTCCATGCTTCACATTCCAACATCTCTTCTCCCAAGCATCAATCAAGCTTGTCGGAGCCATTCCGTTATATACAGAGCTAGTGTCTGTTGATTGTGAGGCTGAATTCCCCAGTTCATCGAGCTACAGTATTGGCCCTTCTGCATTCTCACTTACTTTAATGACTCGTTGCTAGACAGGTCTGATGGTTGAGTAGTGATGACTGAAGAAGGGTTGAAGAAAGTTGAAAAACCTCACACAGAAGTCAGTCCAGCCCAGCTATGTGTAGGGATACTGATCTACATCGTATTATTCCGCTGCATGAAAATTATGATTGATTAAAGGTGTTGTATAATAGAAAGTTGCTAAGTTTTCAGCTGGAGAGATGGTTGAGTTGTTGGAGCATGAGACCTGAATGCAGAAAGTCCTATGACAGATGCAACAGGTTGGACGTTCGAGCCTCATCTTAACCACTAAATAATTCCACACAAAATCTGTGAAGAATCAAAAAAAAAACAAGAAAAAAAACCAATCCAGCAGCTCTGGAAATAAATTCCACAGCTCTGAATTGTTTTAATTGCCCAACTTATTTTCAGATCTCTATTCAAGCTGTCCACCCCACCACAACTCTCTTGACCATGCTGCTTTTGGTCTTGTCAGTCACTCAAAAAATCTGTGCTGAATGAGCGTAGGCTTGAACTGGACCTCAATCTGGATCCTTGCGGCCTGATTGATAATGGCAGTGGCTTCATACCGTCAAAATACCTGGCAGTGAGTTTAAATAAATGAAGGACTGTTTGGTCGCACACTCAACATGGCAATCTCTCCTGCTGGCACGACGGGCTAATTCGTTCTGGTGGAGAGCATCCTCTGAAGGGTCTATTAATGTTTGTGTCGAGATTTCTGAAATGACGATCAAGCTACAAGTTCTTAATTCTTCTGGTAGGCTATTGATCAGCATCACACAGCTGAATGAAAAGTCCACCGTAAGTCTGTCCCCAGATATTGGACAGGACTGATCAAAATGTGACGTCGTTTTTTTTTCTTTCTTTTTCTCTACCTACTTGTATGACAAATGTGAAACACTCCTCCTAGTATAAATACCGGTTCTGCACTTAGGCTCATACTCAGTTGTCTACCACACCGGTGACGTCTGAGGTGAGCTCTAGTTTTCTATTATCACGATCGGCTCTCATCACTGTATTATAGTTGTTTATTATTCTAGCATTTAATTCCAGAAATTCAGGATAGGAAATTGGTGGTGTCTATTAGTTGCACCAGACTGGTCTATGTATGATGCAACAACCTCGAACAAGCTCAATTGGTGCTGGGGGAAAGAGTGATGGTAGTCGACAATGTGAAGCTGCTTTGGATAATAGCACACTTTAGCAGTGTTCATAAGAATAATCATCCAAAACAAATAAAATTAACCACAACCTAGATAAAATTTCAGTCTTGTCTTTTCCATTGCTGTCAACATTGTGAGTTCTCATTTGCTTTATCTCTGATGGTTATGTTATCTGTCTTCTGAGTATTTTACACCTCAGTTCTGCATCATTAGAGCTGAGGTGAATATCTGTCTTATTTCTTTGAGTTGTTTCACTAAATACTGGTCGTACCTAACTGACACATGTTGAGAATATCACTGTATGGCATTTGAAAAGGTATGACAAGTACGTGACTAAATTGTCTAGGACACTCAAAGTTTTGTTTCATTTTTATCCTTAACTGGTCTCCTTCGCTTTTGGGCTACCAAAAAGCAAGGCTACAGCCTGCATTCCGGGTATTTCTATGGTACAGGTCGTCTCATCTGTGCAAAACTGTACTTTTTTAGGATAGGTTTTTTTCGAACTATGATAGGCAGGATAAAATTCAATCACTCTAGGTATCAGTCTCATTCTATGATACTGAGTGCTTATACTCACTCTGGATACCCTCCACTCGGTACAAAAGAGGGATGGCTAGAGAACTTGGGAAGATTCTCCTTAAGATCATAGGCACAGGCATGCCTGGTTTTGCCTTTGGCAATTGTATCCCTATTGATCTCGATCATCATATCTGTCTGTAGAGAGATAAATTTATTTACTTCTGAAAGTGAATATACATATATATTAAATCATCATAATATTCATAGGAGACCAACTTGAATTGTTGCGTCATGGACATCGCATCAACTCAGGAAACCATCCCTGTCCTCTTTTCTCTAGTCGTGTAATTGAGTGGATTTTGTACATTGGTTTGGGAAAAAAACTTACCAGCCTCATCATATGATTTGCAGCGAGGCATAGGACGAATATCCGTTTACAATTTGGGATTTCTTTGAATGGGTAACTAATGACTGGATATCGGCAAGACTTTACATGGAACCGTAAATCCACTTACGAAGCTCCGAGCCGATATGCTGCACCTAATCCAGATACAACGGCAATTTCATGCATGTCTAGTACGCGCAGCTAAGATTAGAAAGGACCCTCCATCTAAACAAAGAAACATACTGAGGATAGTCCATGCTCCAGCAAACTGAGTGTGATACTACGAGAAACCGCCATTGATATTAAAACCTCCAGATATATACCATGCAAGGCTAACCTTTCCGTTGATCAAGCCCATCCATGGTACAGTACCGGCATAGTGCTGCCAACGATGGCTTTGTTGCTTCCACCATTTTTCCATGATCACTTCTTGTTGGCTTATCTCACCTTTGGTCCAAAATTTCCGACTTTCAGGCGTGTTGTCTAAGAAGATGGTCTGAAAGACGTGGCGATCAGGCGGAGGTGAAGGTTGTCCGATTTCACAGTCTTGACCATTTTCTGTAGCCTGACGTGAGGCAACTAAACCACTTCCCCATGACAATGCCGATTGACTGTGAGGGACACCTCTCTGAGCCTCTTCAGTCTCAGTTGCTGGGTTTCCATGAGGGCCAAAAGGAGACTGGCCGTCAAACTGCATGTATGAGGATCTATTGCCAGCTCACCAAGCCAAAGTCCTACCTGCGGCTGATAAACTGTGAGATCAAAACTCATTTCAATTTTGCTTCTGTCTTCGGGCACACTACGGACAAAATAGAGCGGTTGAAAGCTCTTCTCGGCAAACGCATATTTCTTCCGTCTTTCACGATCATCTTGGTGTTCCTTTGAACGGAGCATGGGTTCATATTTAACACAGTAATGCTAGGAGAAGACATCAGATTCAACCTATCCAAATGACCGATGAAATTACTCACCTTCTCCATGTACAAGAGGTCACTATGTGTAACCGTGACATCCCACAAATACTGGGCAGCATGTAAGACCAACAAGAAAGGTGTTGTACAAAGAACATACCTTGACATTGCCCAATATCCGCCGTTCCAGCCAGCTTGCATCATTACCCAAAATCCGGAGAGCTGCATCTGCGTCACAGCAGAGTATAAGTTCGTCAAATACTTCCATCTGCTCTTGACCAGGGTCTACAACCTCTTGAGCACTGTTGGTCCCGTGAGTAGGTCGACTCCAAATCTCGACTCCTTTGCGCCTCCGTCTGACTTGAGTGACCTCGCGTTGAGTAATGATTCGGACAGAACCTTGGCCTTGATCCTCGACTACAGCTTTCCAAACAGAATAAAGACTTGACAGGCGCGGAAATGCGCACATACGAGGTATGGATGCCAGAAAGGTGTCAGAAGAATACTCGAACTGTCATTGAAGTGGATAGTAAGATCAAAAGATCCTTGGGGAGAATTTTGAACGTGTTACCAGACGCATATTAGGATCCATGAAAACACGCTCGAGAATAGCACAGGATATATAAGGTGTCTGATTGCCAGTTCCAAAAAAGAGGGCAACGAGGGGGTAGACGATGAGATCACCAAATTCCTAGCACTTTGTCAACCAATCGGGAATAGATCGAAGAAACGTTCCAACTTTAGAGAACCGAAACATTTTCAACATTGTACTGACAGATATCAGAGCGAAAACCGGCTCAAAAGTCTTAATGATCTTGAGGACACGACCAAACTTCCTGATGTCGTCGCTAAACCTGTGTATATATTTTATTCAGGGTTAAACTTGAAAAACGCTAGGTGAGCCTTACTTATCAATTACTTGGCTTGGAAATACATTGCTCCAAAACTCTGTATCTGGGTCACGCCCAAAGCTCACTTGCATGCCGACATCAGAAGCTTTGAACCCCAGCCTGTCGAAAAGTGCATATGTATTATAAAACACAGGGCTTGCGCCTTGCACTCCGTCATTGATGTAGTCTGCGCCGTATTTATCTTTGTCTATGGGAGCAGATGTCGCCATCCCGCCTGCATTGGAAGAGCGCTCGTAGAGTGTCACGTCGAACTTATCGGGATGCTGAGAAAAAGCAAAGGCGGCGGACATTCCGCAGGCTCCTCCGCCAACAATCAGAATGCGGGTTTTGGCTGACATTATGGTTCAGAATCAAGATGTATCGAGAGGACATGATCATCCTGGATGTCAGGACATAATTATGTCGACAAGCACAACCTGCGATCACATTACGTCATTGATTTACTTTGCTCAAAGCTGACAGCCTATACAGTCATTTTCATTCTTATCCTTCAAGAGTTTGATCTTTCCAGAAAATAACTTAAATTTAGTTTTACTTTAGTTCAAATCATTAACTATCTTTGACCTGTGCAAATCATACACATAATAATATGAACCCTGGGCATGCGTGGAGTATCACGCTCGATTGTTATGAGAAGTGGCATAGATAACGTAAATCATGACGGGTGTCTCATATTTTTATGACGTCGCAATACCTGACTGCCATCACGAAGGGTGCAGTGACAACATGAAAAATCAGCCAAGCAATCCTGACATTCCCTCTTCGTCAAGAGGTGAAAGAATTTATTTTTTCCAAAAGCTAGTCGGAATATGCTATCTTAGTAGAATGATCGACTTTCATGTTATTACAAAAGTTGGTCGTCCACTCTACTCTAGCCTATTGTAATTGCTTGTTTGACTCACGGTGCCGAGAAAATTGTGATTCCTGGGAAATGTTAAAGCTAGGTGGCATCCATCTAAGTTTCTGGCTTTCATCTTATAAAATACTACTGTAAATAAATCAAACAAATGATCACAGCGAGAAATCAGAGAGGGCAAATTATTGTGAGAGTACAAACTGGTTTTAAGAAATATTCATGGGAGAGTGGCTAAGCAACTTA
>Ga0153940_1001460_pt1 | contig 10539 bp, 18 predicted proteins | sample TSNJ024MetaG_FD_104736 | JGI IMG/M metagenome (GOLD analysis project Ga0153940, IMG submission 104736) | Attine ant fungus gardens microbial communities from New Jersey, USA - TSNJ024 MetaG | ecosystem: Host-associated > Fungi > Mycelium > Unclassified | place: USA: New Jersey, Brendan T. Byrne...
TATTTAGAATTACAGGGGGTAGAGACCATGAGGTTGCAGTTGCGATTTCATGGTCTCTCTTTGTTTAAAGTTTAAGATACAATTCTTTGGCTCAAAGCAGAGGTATGGGGCTGTCAAGAACTGCCGCATCCTCAACGGCAGCGTTCTGGATGATAAGATGAACATCCCAAAGCAGCATGGTCTTTCAGCTTTTTGGTTAACAAAACTAGGGAACTAAGTTCGCAGATATGCCAATTGAAAATATAGGGTACTTAATGATGCACCCAACGGCCTATTTTGCCCACCGTCTACTTTGGCTTCCGGCTTCTTGGTGGGGGCTGCGGGTTTGGTATCCGCTTTAGCCTACGGTTTGGGGACCGGTGCTGCGAGTTCAGCGGAGGCCTTGTGGGCTGTGGCAGGTGTTTCTGCTTTAGCTTTCCTGCGTGAATACGGATGGTGCAGTATCAAGGAAATCTGGAACCCCACTAGCGAAAAATCCCGGGAAATCAACCATTGCGCCGAGCACCTTGACCGACCCATCTTCAAGTTGGTAACCACTCTCTTACATAATCCAATTAATCTGCCCAATATGCTACACCATCATCCGGGCCACACGGGAGACAATACACAATCTGTGGGGATTGCAGAGAACCTTTCGAGAGAGGGCATAAAATAAGAACGCCAGCAGTTCAGAATCGGCTGGCATTTTTCTTATCTATAGTCATGTTGCGCAAGAAATATTTTCAATGAACATATATATCAATAAATGAATTAAAGGGCAATGCCAATTAAATGCTGACATCACCTTTTTCTTATGCAAACTTTTCCATCAGTCGTTCCCGAAATAACTCTGCTGCATTTGAAAAAACCTGATATTTTTTCCAGACAATACTCAATCCTGCGTCCAGCTTCGGTTCTAAGGGACGGAAGCATACGGCACTTTCCTCTGACGTGTTAACCAATCTATCAATCGTCAAGGCATAACCAATTCCTGCCTCCACCATAATTGCTGCATTATAGAGGAGATTGAATGTAGTGACTACATTCAGGTTTTTATATTCTTCACCAAACCATTCGATATAACTGTTTCCCGGCTCAGCCATCATAGCCTGCCGCGAACAAATCAACGGCTTGTCCAGCAAGTCTTCTTTTTGAATCACTTTCCTGTCTGCTAAGGGACTGTCCTTTCGCATCACAACACCCCATATGTCTTTTTCAGGCAAATTAACACTTTCGTATGTGGATAAGTCTGCGGGCTGTATTAACAGGCCAAAATCCAGCAGCCCCTTGTCCAGTCGTTCGGTGACGTCTTGGAAATTCCCGCTGTACAAATGATAATGGATGCCTGGATGTTCCTCCTGCAATTCTTTGGCAACCTGCGCTAATAGGTGTAGACCTCTTGTCTCGCCACCTCCGATATAAATATCACCTACAATATCGGTTTCCATAGACTTAAATTCAGCCGCTGTCTTGTCCACCATAGCAATGATTTCTTCCGCTCTTTTTCGGAAAACAACACCCTCTTTGGTAAGGCTCATGCTGCGGCTGCGTCTGACAAAGAGTTTTTGGCCCAGTTCATCTTCTAATTCTTTAATCTGACGGGAAAGTGTCGGTTGTGTGACATGGAGAAAATTTGCAGCATTTGTGATACTGCCCTCCCTGGCTATGGACAGGAAGTAACGAAGAACACGGATTTCCATTCGCAAGCCTCCTATAAACTTTATTTTGATAGTTTCATTATATCATTGATATGCCTATTAGGCAAATCATGATTTGCGTTTTAGGTATTTGTTATATTTATAATAGGGAAGTACAATAAATATAACAAGGAGGTGGCTGCAAAATAGCAATGTTAACAGATGACCGCATTTTCAAAATAAGAAGAAATCTATCAGATGCCGGATGTGATACGCCTCTGATTGAACAATTCCTTTTGCTGGAACAAACGCAACGACGAAAAGATCAGTACCGGTTATTAGCCCAGCATAAGGCAGCACTTCTGGAGGAACTGCATCAGGAACAATATCAAATTGACTGTCTCGACCATATGGTCTATACCATGCAGGAAGAAGACAAAAAATGAATGGAGGATTTTGATATGCAAGAAAAGTTAGTTTTGACACAAGAATGGGATAAGACTTTCCCGAAAAGTGAAAAGGTAAAACACAGCAAGATTACATTCCACAACAGATATGGAATTACCCTCGCAGCAGATATGTGGTGACAACAAGGAACTGATGATTATTCCAAATGCAGTTCACACTGGCTTGTACGATAAAATGGATGTAATTCCGTTTGGTAAGATGGTGGAGTTTTTTCATGAATATTTGAAATAATGATTCAAAAATAAATCTACATGATAAGGAACAAAATAAGGCATGGAAAAAGAGATGCGGGGTATAATCCCCGAAAAAAAGAAACGAACATTTAACCAGACGCTGGCAGCTATGGTCATCCCCATTGCTTTTCAAAATTTAATGACTGCTCTGGTCAGTGCTTCTGATGCAGTGATGCTCGGTTTTCTAGAACAAGAAGCCTTATCGGCAGTATCGCTGGCAAGTCAGGTCACATTTGTCTTTAATCTATGTGTCACAGTTCTGGTGCAGGGAACCACAATGCTGGCAGCACAATACTGGGGAAAAGGAGACAGGAATACAGTTGAAAAAATTCTTGCCCTTGCTATGCGTTACATGGCAATTGTATCGTTGATTTTTTTAATTGGTACATTTGTTTTTTCTAAGCAAATCATGATGCTCTTAACAAACGAAGCCGGATTGATAGAACGAGGCAGCATATACCTTCAGATTGTTGGTTTTTCCTACATTTCATTGGGACTTTCACAGATGTATCTGTGTATTATGAAAGTCAGTGGTAAAACAGGAAAAAGCACCGTGATCGGCTCATCCGCTATGATATTGAATGTTGCATTTAATGCAATCTTTATTTATGGATTATTCGGTGTACGAGCCATGGGGATTCAAGGAGCCGCTGTGGCAACAGTTTTAGCTATGTGCATTCAAATGTGCTGGACACTGATTGAGGAGAGAAAAGCAGGGAATGTAAAGATACGACTGTCCTGCATTGTACATACAGATAAATCAATAAAAAAAGATTTCAACCGCTATACACTGCCAATCGTAGGAAACTATTTCTTCTGGGGTGGTGGTGTGACTATTTTTTCGGCAATCATAGGACACTTGGGTAATGATGCGGTAGCAGCTAATTCTCTGACCAATATTGTACGGAACACACTCGCCTGTGTGTCAAAAGGAGTTGGAACTGCCGGTGCAATTTTGGTTGGAAATGAATTAGGAAAAGGGAATGTTAAACTTGCCAAGAAATTTGCGAAGCGGTCTACACAGTTAGCCGGTATAATCGGCGGGATTACCTGTGTTCTGTTAATTGCAATACGGCCAGTTATTTTGCAGTTTTCTAATCTGTCTGAGACTGCAACCGGATATCTATCCGGTATGCTGCTGATTTGCAGCTATTATATGATTGTTAGTTCCATTGATAATATGGTGATTGGCGGCATTTTCTGCGCAGGTGGGAAATCAAAGTTTGGCTGTATTTGTGATGGTATCGTCTTATGGCTGATTATTATCCCGGCAGCTTCTATTGCAGCTTTTTATTTGAAGCTGCCTGTGCTTGTTGTTTATTTTATCCTGTGTCTGGATGAATGTATCAAAATACCCATTGTATTTTGGTATTATCGAAAATATACATGGGCACAGAACCTGACAAGATAACAAAAAAAGAGGCAGTCATAGAAACTTCTTGTAATGCAGGTGAAATCCGCAGTATAGCCCTGCTGATTCACGGCGAAAAGGCACACTCCTGCTATTTCAGCAAGGACACATATGCCATGCTGAAAGGTGACAACAAGGAACTGATGATTATTCCAAATGCGTTTCATACTGACTTATACGATAAAATGGATGTAATTCCGTTGGTAAGATGGCGGAGTTTTTTCACAAATTCATGTAAAGAGAGGTAAATTTTATGAAAATTTTAACAGCTTATTTTTCCTATACAGGACACACAAGAGGAATTGCGCAGCAGGTGCAGAAACTGGTTGATGGGGATTTGTTTGAAATCCGACCGACAGAAGCGTATTCCGGGGACTATGGCACCACCGAACGGCAGGGACGGAAAGAAACCTGTAACGGATATCGTCCCACGCTGGCAGAGCAGGCAGGGAATCTTGCTTCCTATGATGTAATTCTGCTGGGTACGCCGAATTGGCTTAACACGGTTGCGCCTCCGATGGCAACATTCCTTGCAGATAATGATTTTTCAGGCAAGAAGATTGCAATATTCTGCACCAACGGCGGAGGCGGCCTTGGTCACGTTGCCGCCGATGTGAAATCGCTGGCTCATGGCACTCAGATGCTTGAAAGCCTGAATCTTTATGAGGATGGTGGAGCTGATGCTGCAAAGAAGATTGAAGCATGGTTGAAAAAGAATGGTCTAAATTAGTAAAGCATCCGGCCTTTCCGGCTGTGAAAGAAATTTCTCACAGCCGAAAGCAACCCTTTATATCAATGAAACTTTAGAAAGGATTTAGTAAACATGAAAAAAATAACCGTTTTGTTTTTGAACATCATACTTGTGTTTGGGCTGGCGGCCTGTGGTAATACGCAGAATAGTGAGTCAGCCAATCCGGCTTCTCAGAACGAAGAAAGTACAGGCAATACAATGGCTTCATCGGAAGCAGCAGAACCGGACACAACGGAAACAACAGAATCAGATGCGGCTGGAGCAGCAGAATCTGATACAACGGCAAATGGAAATACTTTGGTTGTGTATTTTTCAGTGCCGAAAACTACCAGCTCGGATAACATGAATACAGAAGAAGAGAACAGCACAGTTGTTATTGATGGAGAGGTTTTAGGAAACAGCAGTATGTGGCATATCTCATTCAGGAAAATCTTAACGAAGATATTTTTCGTATTGAACCGGTAACGTCTTATCCTATGGATCATGCAGAACTGGAAGCCGTTGCCACGCAGGAAAGTCGTGATAATGCGCTGCCTGAAATCTCCGCTGAAATTGAGAACTTTGAACAGTACGAAACTGTATTTATAGGTTTCCCTAACTGGTATGCCGATATGCCGAGAATCCTTTATTCTCTCTTTGAAACTTATGATTTTTCTGGCAAAACAATAGTTCCGTTTGTTACCGCTGGGGGTAGCGGCTTTTCTGGAACAATCAGCACTATTCAAGAATTGGAGCCTGATGCAGAAGTGATTACCGAGGGTTACTCTATAATGAGAAATCGTATGGAGGAGGCAGAGTCCGGTGTCGCAGAATGGCTTTCCAGACTTGGATATTGATGGAATATACCAGGCTGTGATTGTGTAAAGAAAGGGGGATTGAGATGCCTGTAAAAACGAAAATAAAAACAGTGATAGATTGCATGATGACATTTTTGCTCCCTTTTCTTATGGCTTATTCGCTTGTTGGGGAAGCAGTACACGAGATATCAGGTGTGCTTATGTTTTGCCTGTTTCTTGGATATCATGCCCTTAATTAAAGCTGGTGGAGAGGAATCAATAAAGGTCGATATTTTGCAATGAGGATTTTATTAACAGGCACCAATTTATTGCTCCTGTTGATTATGGTTGCCCTTCCGGTAAGTGGAATTATTAGTTCAAGATATTTGTTTACATTTTTGCCTGCGAGCAGCCACATGGATATTTACAGAAAAATTCATTTTGCAGCATCCAACTGGGGGCTTCTACTGATGGCCTTCCACTTAGGGCTGCACTGGAAGGTTATACTTTCCCGGATAAGACTTAAAAGAAAAGGTACAAAATTCAAAGGCTATTGTGCAAAAGGAATTACCTTGGCTGTAGTGCTATATGGTGTCTGGGCTTTTACTCAGAGAGGTGTTTCAGACTATTTATTTCTGAGAACTGAGTATGTGTTTTTTGATTATTTCAGAACCGGTTATTTTCTTTTTATTAGACTATATGGCAATTATAATGCTATTCGCAACGATAGGATTTGGCATTATATGTTTTAAGAAAAAATTGGCAAAACCAAGGCAGGCAGAAGTATCTTTATAATATTTGCATAGGAGGTTAAAGGAAAATGAATGAAGTTATCAATACATTATTGTCCCACCAATCTATCCGTTCGTATCAAAATAAACCGGTTGAGAAAGAGGTGCTGGATCAAATCCTAAAAGCTGTTCAAGCAGCTCCAAACTGGGTAAATCTTCAGCACGTATCGGTCATTATTGTGCGGGACGAGGAGCGCCGTAAGAAATTCATGGAGCTTTGCGGCAATCAGAGACATATAGCAGATGCTCCGGTATTTATGGTATTTTGTGCGGACTTTTACCGAACATGGCTGGCCTGTGAGGAAAAAGGTCAGGAGTTTGATGAAGTGATGAGCCAGATTGACAATTTGATTGTTGGTGCAAACGAGGTTGGAATTGCTGTTGGAACCGCTGTTGCTGCAGCTGAGTCCTTTGGGCTTGGAACCGTAACGATTGGGGATATCCGACTCCACGCTTTAGAGGTTATTCAGGAATTAAATCTCCCTCAATATGTACTGCCTTTGCTTGGCTTGTGCGTAGGGTATCCAGCGGAAAATCCCGGTCTAAAACCGAGGCTGCCTAAGGATGCGGTTTGTTTTGAAGAACGATATAACCAAGATTTGAAAAGCTATTTGGAACAGTACGACGAACAATATTCTTCCTATCTACGGGAGCGCCCGTGGAACGACAAAGTTGGAAACTGGACGGAAATGGCCGTTGATTTCTACCAGCCACCGTACAATCACTATCCACAGGTTTCTGAAATGCTAAGGCAACAAGGCTTTTATTATGATGATATAAATTAGAGAGGAGGCTGTCCAATGAAACGTATAAAAAAAGTTATGTTTATACTCTCAAAAACATTGTTGATATCTTGTTTGACGGCTTGCAGTACACAAGGCAATATCACTCCATCAAACGAAGGCGAAGAAAATATAGAATCCCCCCCCGGCAAGTAGTAATACAGGTAGTGCCGATACGGATGATGTGAGTAAAGGTGAATTTAGCTTTGAAACGAAAACTGTGCGGCTGAACAGCGGGTATGATATGCCAATCGTGGGACTTGGCACGTATGCTCTTTCTGACGAGGAATGCTGGTCACAGGATACCAATGCTCGCCTTACACGGTTGATGCGGAATTTCTGCTTGCAAAACAGCAATACGCCGACATCGCCGCTCATAAGGCTGTGAAGAAGTATTTTGATGAGCTGGGCCTGCCCAGATGAATCACTATATGGTGATAACTGAATACTTGTGACATTTGGACTAAGTCAATTGACATTATGAATTTCTGCGAGCTTGATTTTCGTTTTCAGCATATCCGCCGGAATATCCTCTGGATTGATTGTATCATGTACGGCACAGGTTCCGGCTTCTTTGGCTGTTTCGTAATACCAGCATTTGTATTTCACAACATCCAATGTTTCCTGCAACGCGGCGATCTGCTCCTCAACATCTTTCCGCCTGGCTTTGAACATTTCCAAACGGTTTTCGATGGTGGAATCACCCTCCATGCACCAATCCGCAAAAGACTTAATGTCCTTAATGGACATGCCCGTGTTTTTCAGACACTTAATGACATGGATTAATTCAAAATCGGATTCCTTGAACATTCGAGTGCCGCTGGCACTACGTTCCGCAAAATCCAAAAGACCCTCCTTGGCATAAAAGCGCAGAGTGTACGGTGTCAGGTTTGTCCGTTTTGAAACATCATTGATGGTATAGTACATGTTTGCTCCCTCCAAATAAATCATTATTTTTTCAAAAAACCTCTTGACTGATAGTAAACTATCAGGATTAAGATGAGTATATTGCTGATAGGAGTTACTGTCAAGTACTATCTTCAGATTCATTCAAAAAATTATTTAACAGAGAGGGGAAAGTGGATGAAAAACAGAAATCTGGGAGACGATGCCGTCGCCGCGAATTCCATTGCGGGAATCGTAAGGAATCTCATCACCTGTATGATTGCGGGAATCGCGTCTGCGGGCGGTATTCTTGTCGGAAATGAATTGGGGAAAAACAATATTAAAACAGCTATTCGATCTGCTAAACGAGTAACAATTCTCTCCTTTATTTGCGGCGTATTCTCCAGTATTTTACTTTTACTCCTGCACCCGGTTGTACTGAATGTTTCCGCACTGAGCGAGACGGCAAACAGCTATCTTTCAGGTATGCTGCTGATATGCTGTTATTACATTCTGGCGGGAGCCATCAACAGAACGGTGATTGGAGGCATTTTCTGTGCGGGCGGCAAGTCTAAATTCGGTCTTATTTGTGATGCGATCGTCCTTTGGCTAATCGTCATTCCTCTTGGATTTTTGGCTGCCTTTTATTGGCAGCTTCCAGTGATCGCCGTGTACGCTATCCTGTGCCTTGATGAGATTATCAAGATTCCTATCGTTTACTTATATTATCGCAAATACACATGGGCACAAAATATAACAAGGCAAACGATCAGTCAATTCCCGAATGAGATATCGGAAAAAGTGGGTTGATAGATAATTTCATTAAGTTGATTAACACACGGGGAGAATTTTACATGGAAATCAAGAAATTGGGATTTTATTTGATGCAGCTTCCGATATTTGAGGAGGATGCCGGTAAAATCAATCATGAGGCTTTGTGCGGGGCGCTGGAACAAGCGGCAGAATATTGTGAGACCCACCGCCATTAATTCAGCGAATACCATCATATTAAGAAAAGGGGAACGAAAACAATGAAAGATAAAGTAGCAATTATTACAGGCGCAGGAAGTGGTATCGGAGAATCAACAGCGAAAATGTTTGCCGAGGCTGGCTGGGCGGTTGTGTTGGTTGACATAAACGATCCTGTGGAACAAGCTGAAAAGCTGATCGCCGCCGGGCATAAAGCACTTGCCATTCGTTGCGATGTCGCTAATGAAGCTGAAGTAGAAGCAATGGTTGAGCATACCGTATCGATTTTTGGCCGTTTAGATGCTGCGTACAACAATGCCGGTATAAATAGCCCCGTTGCGGATACTGCTGATGCCAGCGGAGAAGAATTTGATCATGTTATGGCAATTAATCTCCGCGGTGTATGGAACTGTATGAAGTACGAGTTGCGCCAAATGCGTAAACAAGGAAGCGGAGCTATTGTCAACTGTTCATCAATTGGTGGGCTGATAGGTATAGCCGAAAGGGGTGTATATCACGCCTCCAAGCATGGAGTGATTGGAATGACGAAAAGCGCCGCTCTTGAATACGCCGCAAGAGGTATCCGCATTAACGCTGTATGTCCGGGTACTATCGAAACACCGATGGTTGCGGGTATGATGGCCACCCAAGAAGAAGCCATGAAAGAGATTCTGAAGGATATGCCCATTGGACGAATGGGGCGTCCCGAAGAAGTCGCGGCTACTGTTCTATGGCTTTGCAGTCCTGCCGCAAGTTTTATTATCGGTCAGGCTATAGCCGTCGATGGCGGTTATACAGTTCATTAAATGAGGTGTTACAGCGCCCCTTCGAAATAAGTTGCAGAGGAGTTAGGTTCAACAAGAAATTAAGTATCCGATTGGTTGTCTATGCAATTTGAGACTGATCCCTTTCGGATGCAGTATACAAATAAATTTGTTTTGAAGAGAATTAGAAATGGAGTATATCGTGAAAAAACCATTTGTATTAGGACTTACAATGATGATGGCAATTTCTTTTACCGCATGTGCCGGAGGAAATTCTGCTGCAAGTGAACCCAGTTCCACGAACACTGCGGTTAGCACTTCTTCAGTCGCTGAAAACAGCGAACAGCAGACAGAAACTATAGAAAGCAAAGACCTATCAATGGAGGAGAACGGATCAATGAATAATCAAACACAAGAAACACCTACTCAGACTAATGAAAACAACACGGCAATTACCCTGACAATCGGTGATATTGTTATTCCGGCCACGCTGAACAATACGACAACCGCTCAAGACTTGATGACCAAGCTGCCATATACGATCAGCCTGAACCGCTATGCGACAGACTACTGCGCAGTCATGAGCGAACGGCTCGCATATGACGAGAAGGATGTGCAAAACGGCTGGCTCAACGGCGATATATCCTATGAAAAAGAGACCCCTTATTTTGTTCTGTTCTTCGGAGGTGAAGAGAACTCCCAGCAGAGCGGCAATCAGGTAATTATCGGTAAAGTTAATGATTTATCACTCTTGACCGGGCTGGACAGGAACATTGATGTTGTTATTAATTTCGCTGAGTAGATTTCTATGTCATGCAAATTGTGTAAGATAACTCGTGGTGAAAAAACAGTGTAGTTTGTGTAGTCGCTGATGGTTATTTTCACACAAACTACACTCATAACTCGTGTGTGTAGTCGGTGTAGTTTGTGTAGTTGATGTAGCCTAAAACGAGTAAAGACGGACAACGGCTTTTCATGTCTTTACTTTAGGAACGGATATGCTAGGCTGGCACGGAGTGCCAACAGGCTTCGGCATCTAGCCGTACTTTGGCTAGATGATGGAGACTGTTCTCAAGCCTGTATCAGCATATCA
>Ga0153940_1001461_pt1 | contig 10537 bp, 9 predicted proteins | sample TSNJ024MetaG_FD_104736 | JGI IMG/M metagenome (GOLD analysis project Ga0153940, IMG submission 104736) | Attine ant fungus gardens microbial communities from New Jersey, USA - TSNJ024 MetaG | ecosystem: Host-associated > Fungi > Mycelium > Unclassified | place: USA: New Jersey, Brendan T. Byrne...
CGCTCCCGGTTGTTCAAGGCTTGGAAGCAATTTACCGTCTTTTTCGATATATCCGTCAATCTTCTCGCTGATCCCAAATGCCTGTGCAAGACCATTAAAGGAAATCTCTCCTTCCATTGTAAGGGGAATGACATTTTCTTTGCCCACATTCCCCAGATCCTCTTCTTTGAATCTTTTTAATACATTATATAACTCGTCCGGTGTTTCCGGCATAGATTCACCCAGAATAGCAAGCCAGTCCTCTCTGATCGCAAATCCCCACTCTACATCTGTTGTATTGGTTTCAGGTATGCCGTATATTTTTCCTTCATAAGATACCATATCCCACTCTTCCTGGGTAAAGGCGTTCTTAAGGTTCTCGCCATACTGGATTTTTCTTATTACACAATAAAATGTCTGCAGCGCATTTCGGATGAAATGACTCCGAATTGCCTGCAGATCCATTACTGTTTATACAATGGGCAGAGAGACTTCCAAAAACTTCTGCTTTGCAATGACACATATATGAGCAGTTCTAAGTCAGTGAATGAGAGCAGTCTGGTGGCAGATCATGAAATCATTAACAATACATCATAAAATGCTCTTCCGGTATCAATCAGTTGCCTTTAAACTCACTTAATATTGAAAATGTTCAGTTGGCTTAGCCTTCCATTGTGTTTAATAATGGTTATTTCATTTCAAATCTTCTGGTGCTTAAATAGAAGCACCCATTTATTCTCGTTATGTACGCATTATTGCTATATTGTGTCTGTTCGTAAAAACATAATGAACATCTTGAAAGCTATAAAATGCTCCTTCTAATATGAACTTGTCACAATTTGATGAATCACACCTCCATGTTAATTTTAGCTGAGTGTCAGTATTTTTAATCTGCGATTTGCTTAAATAATTCTCATAATTTGACTCCATTGAATGAATTTTCGATTATTAACATAATGGGAAACTCATTCTCTTGTATAAAGTTCCACAAATATGGATTAATGTGAAGTTTTATTGGTATATCGCAATTACTTCTATCTTTTTGTAGTCAAAATCCGCAAAAATTTCTTTAATACCTTCAGGTCTATCACCCAAAAATTGTCTTCTAACTGTTCTATTCATACTCATAAAATCTTTTAATGGATCAAAAATTGGTTTGCTTTTATTGATTACGGAGTTTGTAATTATTCTTGCCAAAAAAGTAACCTCAAGTAATTCATAATCCTCCAATTCAGTATAAGTAATTTGTAAACTTTCTGAATCAATTAATGAGCTTAATAAATAGTTAGATGCTTCGCTCAAAATTGGTATTTTAGGATTATGTATTGCAAAAAAACTACTAAAAGCTTCAGATTCTTGTTTACTCATACCGGAGATCATATCTTCTGTGAGCATAGACTTAAATTGACCAATCAAATCAGTCATATCAAACTCAGCAGGGACGAATATATTACTATCAAACTTGATAATGCTACCTCTGTTTATTGTATTTAAATCAAATTTATCACACGAAGTAGTAAAATCAAAAAAATCGTCTCTATTATTCAAAGTTTTTTCAAATTTGCTAATATCATACAGGAAACTCTCTACTATTGTCGCCTCGTATGACTTTGAACCCTTCATACCAGCAGATAATACTGGTATATCTACACCAACTTCTTTATCGTTTGTCACTTGCATTGAAGCAATAACTGCAACATTTTTTCCAGTTGACATAGCTATATACTCATTCAATTTTTTCTTATCAATATATATAACTTTACCAAACATACACACCCCTTTTTTAGTATTATTCTTTAACCTAAATTCCGCATCAAGTTAGCGCATACAAACATTTAATCAATACTATGTAGTATTTCCCTGTCGACATCAAACAAAACCAATATCTGTTTCTGCTTTTTAGTAAATGCTTTTGTAAAGTATTTACCCTCCGTGCTGGACAGAAGCATGATATTAGATAGTTGTGCAAGGACTTTTTTCATGAATGTTGCATTTATTCCCAAGTACCCCCGAAGCTTGTTGAGTATACAGGATCGTATAACACAGTCGATAAATATAACAAATATTTTACCATCTGTTGTAACTTCACTATGTGTCCGGATACGACCGCCTTCCATATCAACTTTTATTTGTGAAAATCTTTTCGTCAGCATCTTTAGCACGATTGTAATGCAGGAGATATTCGGGTGTTTCTTCCATCTGGTTACTAAACAGGAAGAAGTAACCCTTGCCACCACGCAGAGCATCCACCTGTTCCACATTGATACAAAAATCAAACTCATTGTCCGCCTCATGCTTTGTGATATCAAAATACGGTGCATACCGTTTCAGCTTACTTTTAGGATACTTTTTGAACTTCTTCAGTTATGCCTCAAGCCGCCATATGTAGTCCGAAATCTCGTTGTACTGGCACATGTGATTCCATGGATCGTAATAGATTAGGACTTTACCGGATACACCATGGATTTCCGTCTCAACCTACACACAGTAGACACGGAAACCAGGCACTTCGTTTGCAAATGTTTCAATACCATCCCGGCAGCGGGCCAATGCTGACTGCGCCTCTTTCAGATAAGCGGGCATACCGATGGTGAATGCTTCACAGGAACCGGCCAGGGATTGAATACACTCCTCGCTTCAGAAGCCACCATCCAGAACCATACATAAAACCTTCAAATGTCTCTTTACTTGCCTGATCAGTATTAATATCAGCCAACAGTTGCTCATAGTATTCTCCAACCTCTTTCACAACTTCCTTGGTTGACTCATTTGTAGAGGTTTTGCTTGTTTCCTTCATCCTTTTAGCAAATTCATCATTTTGATCATTATACTTCTTAATCCTTGCCTCTGTAACATCCCTCATTGCAGTTTCAGGGTTTTCAAACTCCATCTTTCTTGAGAGCATGAACAACATCTGGTCAAAGCCATCAATAGGAATCAGGCATCCTTTCTTACTTTTGACTAAATCAACGATCTCATCCGAGGGTTCTCCTGGTTCCAGTAGCACCAGTACAAGCCGTTCATTTTGGTATCTTCTTTCTTCAGGAAATCCATCAGGCTATGGCCCACCGGCATACCCTATTACAATCGGGGTATAGACCATAAGTGCATTCTTGATGGTCTCCTGCCACCTTTCTACAAGACCTTTTGTCTCATTTTGCCAATTAGACGGATGGAAATACAAACTCCTATGAATTTTGGCAATTATGGGTCTATTGATATTTAAGTTTATGAATTCAGTAAGAGCTTCATGGCCAACTACCATTGGTCGTTTATCTGTATAGATGAAAAAGGCATCTTCAATCAAGCTGTTAAAATTGGTGGTTATGGCCAGATTATGCGTTTTCCCCGCCAGAATCTTAGCAAGAGCATGATGCCCCAAGCTGTGACTTCCCTTTTCAATTTCTTGCTCAAAATATGCATGGTCATCTTTATATTCTGGATAAAAGCGCATATCATAAATACTAAAATAGTTTTTACCGTTTGGCTCTATACTTTCAACCTTTAACTTTTCCTGCAGCTCTACCAGTTCTTTTTCTTCGTATTTCTTTTTTAGTTCATCTGCCCAATTTCTGACCATCTCCACACCTGTCATTATACCTGGTTCACGGGAAGCTCCAGAACCCAAGATAAAACAAAACCTGCGGTTACATTTTTCCGATTCACCAAACAAATGTGCAAATGTTTTTAAGGAAATCTTATTAGCTTCTTTTTCCATATCTGATACCCTGTACAATTCATCAAATATGATGGATATGTTTTCTCTTTCACATATTTTTATCTAAATGTCACAAAAATAGCACTTATCTACTATATTAATCCATCTTTTGCTATCATGCAACTATATTTTACAATTATTTCCAGAATATTCACCATATCCTCCTGACAGATATTTAAAAAGAGCGCAAAAACCATTCCCCTCCCATATACCACCTTAGTCTAAAAATGCACCATATAACTTAAATACTTTTTACTCATGCCACCTAATTTGACCTCTACGACGATTTTCTGCTGACAGGATACTTTTAGCTTCCAACGGCAAAACAGGGCAAATCCGCGTATATATGGCAGAAAGTCATCAATTGCGATATTCCATGGTGAATTGTATATCCCATCTCCACCCTTCTACTCATAGGCACCCTGTGTTATCGACTGCGTATACGCTAAACTCTTTTCGAACTCAAAATCGTCCTACTCTTCCGCAGACGAATACTTCATAAATACTCTTCCAACATCAATTAGATGCCTTTGTAGGTTTAGCTCCATCATAATTGTACCTTCAAAAAATATCAGATTCATTACAATGGAAAAGAGGACCCTTCATGTATCGCTGCCAAAACATCGCTTACTTCTTTACAAATTTCCGTCCTAGTCATAATAGATGCAATTTGTTTATCCCCAAAGGACACATCATATTTTATTTTACATAATTGACTTAATCTACTAAATAAAATACTACCGTCAATCAGGTTTAACTTGGAATCAATATCCTCCCACTTTTTTTCAAAATCTGGGGTCATTTCATAGATCCATGTTCGAAATTCCTTTTTATGTTTATTTTTTTTTGATGCTTCATCTACAAGTCTATAAAGCGTATCTTGTTTCATATCTTCACATATCAAATCAATTTCTTTTTCCAATTCTTCTATTAATTTTTGTATTGGTATATTCTTTTTTTTATTGATAAATCGTGCAATTGCTGATGGAACGATCAAGTAATTCTCAATTTCTTTTTTATTCCATATATGTAGTCTAATATTATTACTTCTCGCATCATTATATCTTTCTGTTATTTCATCTTCTGTATGCATGTCACGATCATATAAAAAATATATAGCGATACCTTTTAACTCGCTCATAAGCTCCTTAGCATTGTTTTTTTGTATCCCCCAACTACCCCAACCACCAGTCGATGTGCCAGCTATGTGGTCTAATGGTTCAGTGGATTCTGGAAATAGAGTATCCCAAAATACTTTCAATATATCTCTATCTTTGCCTTCAACATAAAGGTATTTATTAGTGTTGAGAATACGTGAAAGATTAATATTATGAATACTCCCTAGACCAGATATCACTGTTTGTAAAGCTGGATAGCTGTCTGCAAAAATAGATTCCTCAGCTAATCTATTAATAATAAGTATCTCATCTGGTTGAACCTCTGTCATTATCTCAACAGAATGAGTTGCAATGATAGTTTGCGCATATTGTCCTTTAAGAAGCCTGATAAGTTTTCTTTGTAAATCAGCATGCATATATACATCTGGTTCATCCAGTACAACGATTGAACCTTTTCCAGAATTAGCAATAAACCACATAGTCTGCAACCACATTTGAACACCATGTCCCATATGATAAATCTCAGTTACAAAATCCCTATCTCGTAATTGCAAAGACATAATATTTTCATTTCGCTCTAATAAATAAATTTTGATTCCGTGCCAAGTAGTATCAATAATATTCTCAAACTTTTGAAATTCCTCACTATTCTTATTGACATATAGATCGCTCCTAAAATTACCTGATGTTCTTTTCGAAAACTTATTACGTGATAAAGTATCAGTTGTAACATAGCTCTCATTTTTATTAAGTGGAACAATTTGTGGTAGAACTCTTAAATTAGGTATTCCAGCTTCTAACGCCTTCGCTTTTGAGGTAATAATGGTTTTTTTCGATGATATTATTGCAAATAACTCCGACTGACTACTAATTAGAATTTCAATACACAACTCGTTACTAAAGCTGGCAATTATTTTTGCAGGCGGATCATTATACCTATTAAATACTTGCTCCAAGTCTATATCTATAACTTTTGAAGAGAGATTTACGCCTTTGGCAGATAATGGCTTTATATCATGCAGCCATTCAGGTCTGTTTACATATACAGTGGCGGTTGTTAATCTCGCGCATGCTAGTCCGAGTATACGAAGTGCCTCTACTACTGTGGATTTACCTGCGTTATTTTCTCCAATCATAATAGTTGTTTCATTAAAGTTAACAATATGATTGACAAAACACTTGAAATTTACAATCTCAACATTTAATAACTTAGCTGTCATTAGGATATCTCCAATTTATAGACTGTTTATAAACCTATTTTTAAATCGATATCGTATTTGCGATCATCTTTTTAGAACACAACATTTATTCCAGCGGAGGTTGCCGTGGTTTCGGGATTTCCAAAAGTATATTCTTGCATATCTTTTCCTTTTTGATTTCAAGGTGTTTTTCGCTTGTGGGCTTCCTTACCCCTCCTGTTTTTCTGGTTCTGGCATCGCTTGGGTCTGCCACCTCAATATCCTTCTTGCTCCTGATTATTATCGTTTGGGAAACTCTGGCACCCCAAAGGGTTACCTCAATGTTTATTTATTATAGTTTGAGTTGATTTACAATGCCAATGAAACAATACCATGTTAAGAGTTAAGTATTATCCGTTGGCTTTTTGAATATAACTGTCGCTACAAGCGCGCCAACACTCAATGCTACTCCTCCGGCATATTTTATAAAATTATCTCTTTTTTCTTTTCTGTTTTTCTTACAATATTCACAATACTTTCCATCAATTACAGGATTATTGCATTCATTTCTTTTACATTTTATTAAAATACTATCACTCATTTGATTTATCCTCCAAAAAATTATTTTCTTTATTATCCTCTATAAAGGCCACACAGCTTTCAATCAACTTAGTCGGAATCGAATAAAACTCTTGTGGAACTGTCTCGCTATTTCCGGAAGAGCAAATTAAATTCCATGCAATATGTTTATTTTTTTTGTATTCTATTTCTTTAAGTAATACTTGCTTTATAAAAGTTTCATGCTCTTTTATAACTGAAAGTTGCGCGGTATGTTCGCCAAGTGCCTGATAGGAATATAAAGAAATATGAACTGCATTGTTCATTGCAACCATAGCTGCATTTATGTCGCAAACAATCCTTTCCATGTCATTTACTTTAGGTATTTTATCACATCCAAGCAAAACGATGTCAGATTTAATTTGATACGCAAGTTCTGCGCGGGCTGAATTAGCATCACAGATAGCTTGTATCAGCATTTGATGTTGTAGGTTTTCGTCAGATAAAGCAAGTGCTTGAATAAAGCAACTTCTACTACTTAAAAGTTTAGCAATGCGATCATCGCGCTGTCCTTGAATAATTCTACCAAAATTATATTCGCAAACCTCAGAAATTTCTATAAGTCTGGCTGTTATCTGAGCTAATTGTGACTGCATTGAAAGACACTGCATAGCACCAACAATATCGGCAGGGACAGTTTTAGTGCTTAAAGGAATGTCCTTGATTTTTATGTTCTTTCCATATTTCTTCCCATTTACTATCAGATCTTTAACAATGCTTCTAAGTTGTAAATAATATGCATCGGAATTGTCTTTGCATGGAATTAGCTGAACACTTCCTTCTTGCATTAACCTCTTTATTTCATCCGAAAGTAAGTCGAGTCTTGGAATATATTCTGTTTTGCTTTTTACGTTATCTGCAGCTTTTTGCATCGCTGGAACGGAATCAATAAAACGTTCGACTTTTCTTAGTAAATTATCAGAAGCTCTTTTTTGTATTGAAGAAGTCAATGTAAATACAGCGTTTTCATAACAATATAGGTTTTCATCTAGTACATCTATATCAAGCGCATCTCCTAATACAATAAAATTTTGTTCGTCCGTTCTCATTTCAGTTTTCTTCCTTTCAGTTATACACTATTTCATCAGCAACCAAGCTCTCTGTACTTTGGAAATTACATGAACCTACTGCCTAACCACAACCGCATACCCCCCAAACTGATATTCCTTATACCCATCACCCTCATTAATACCCATCATTTCCACAATAGCACCAATTTGTCCAGTATAGCACAAAGCGACATCAGCCGATTCCCAAGTTGGCACATCCTGATTCGCCGCTGCCATCTGCACACTGTCATAAAACACTTCCTCTTCCCATTTATAGGTATATTCCCTGGTTCTTTCCCTTACTTCCAGCCAACTGGAAGTAGCCAGATTCAATTCTTCATCCGAAAAAGCCCCTATGATCACACTTGACTCCTCCGTATTCTCCAACACACACTGTAAATAATCCTGAACTAATTTACCAGTCCAGGCATAATCCTTAGCCAAGTCATATGATTTTTGAACCTGCATTATAAGCAGCACAACCAGCAAACCTTCATATACTTTTCTTCTGAATTTATCTTTTGAAAAAATCCTATAACCCAATAATACAAATACCACCGCATATCCCACTATAAAAGGGATTATATACCGCTCCCACATAAGACTTTTTGCATGCGACATCAATTGCGTCCCCATTATATAGATACCAATGATTCCAAATCCAAGGTATTGTTTCCAATATTTTTTTTCAATTACCTGATAGCATACTATAGTAATAATTATCAGCATAATCCCCATCCAGGTAAACTGTTTTAAATATACAAGCAGGCTGTCTCTAATACCATAATAGTACTGGTTTAAGCTTGTACCTTCATGAAATCCCGCATAACTTACTTTATCCACACCAACACGAAATAGCAAAAAATACATATTAACAAGAAATGCCAGGAATATTATGCCATAAGTTACAATATTCTCTCTCAGGCACTTTTTCCATATTCCTTTTCCACCAACGGTATCACTTACATAACAGTACTCCAACCAAAATTTCAAAGCAATAAATGCCGGCATAAGAATAACAAAGCTTTCCTTTATCAAACCACAAATGATAACCCCTATACAAATCATACCATTATAAAGAATGCTGGAAAACTTCTTCGCATGGTACTGCCTGGCTATTAACCACAGGGCAAATGCACAAAATAACAATCCCGTATTTTCTTGATTAGCACTGCGGAACCAGGGAACAAACTGGTCACCAAAGATAATAATTCCGGAAAATACAAGACTGATATGCCAGTTAAATTTAAGATACCTCGCTGCATAGTATAAAAGATAAAATGTCAATATCCCCTGAATGGCTGTGTAAATATTCCAATATAACAGATCACTGCCGAATATTGCCGTACATACCACCCTTTCTACCCAGTACATTGGGCGAAACCGGGAATTCAAATCATTATTGATATAACCTTGCATGACACTTACCACTGACTGTTTATGTTCCTCTATGGAATATTCTATACGGATCAACTCATGATCATCAAGGAAATGATATCCCGACTCCATTGCTCCGGAGCCACTCAAAATTTTAAGGAGCAAAATAGCAGCAACGATAAATATCAGGACATGCTCTAAGTATTTCATTTTCATAAAGAATCCTCCTAACAAGCCAAGACCATTTTCACATAATCCTGATATCAGGTATTATCAATGACAATCGCCACTGCTTCCCGATATGATATATAAAGCATTTGGCTTCTCTTATGTTTCATCAGGTTGTACAATTTTTGTATCCACGCAATGATTATCTATTATAATCTTCTGCACCAGAAATAACAAGGTCAAAATCAGCTGTCCCGGATTCCATACACATTCCAGCAGTCCGACCCCAACAAACACCAGCCAGACTAATACGGGAGTCAAATTCTCATACCTGCCGGGATCACGCAGGAAACCCTTAATCCCAAACCAGCCTGCCGCTAATATAAGAAAGCAGAACAGAATCCCTGCGGGAATACCATAATAATAAGTAATCTGTAGAAAAACATTCTGGGCATGCCATGCATGGTATTCAGGTGTAATCTGATAATACCCATCTGTCAGGATATGCCCCCTGAAATTCAAGTTTTTTAAATACAAAAGGTAAATTTCCTTACGGATCTTGCCGGAATTCAATGCATCTTCTCCGCTCAGAATGTACTCCATCTTTTCATCAATTACTTCCTGTTCTATTGCACCTATATCTTCTTCAATTACTTCCTTTTCTATTACATCTATATCTTCTTCAATTACTTCCTGTTCTATTTCACCTATATCTTCTTCTCCCCTGGCATCCACCAAATAAGCCTCGCCTGGAAGGGATATATCCGGATCAGCAGCCTGTGCCACCATTTTCAGTTCACCGCTAATACGTCCTGATAAAATTTGAAAGTTCAGCCGCCCTACTGCAGCTTCCCAAAATTCACTAAGAGACACATATTTTTCCGAATCAACAGGGTCAAAAGAATGCACCTTGGAAACCGAATATTCTCCTTCAAACCAAACCGGGTGGTGAAGTATGCCAGGCAAGTAACGGATGGTTACATATACACAAGGAAAAGTAACCAGTGCACACATGCCCATCATGAACCACTGCAGTAACAGCCTGGATACCTTCTCTTTATAAGCAATAATGACAGTCATAATACCATACACAAAAGTGACAACAACCGTTACTAACAATGCTGTCCGGCCAATCGTAAAAAAGATAAAACTGATAAGCCCTCCTGCAAGAATATAGTAAAATACCTTTATAAACCTGCCTGGCTTCCCTTTCTGACCAGCTTCCAGCCTTTCCTTACTATTCTGCACATGCAGGCGATAAAGTACCATAATATAAGTTACCAGATAAAACAATGCATTCACATTGCAATTACTGTAAGCACCCTTATAACG
>Ga0153940_1001462_pt1 | contig 10534 bp, 8 predicted proteins | sample TSNJ024MetaG_FD_104736 | JGI IMG/M metagenome (GOLD analysis project Ga0153940, IMG submission 104736) | Attine ant fungus gardens microbial communities from New Jersey, USA - TSNJ024 MetaG | ecosystem: Host-associated > Fungi > Mycelium > Unclassified | place: USA: New Jersey, Brendan T. Byrne...
AACGCCTGCTTTTTTGGCTATCTCATTTACATTCAGTTTTTCATACCCAACCTCAAGAAACAATTCCAGCGCAATGCTGAGTAACTCCCGCTTGCGTTCTTCCGGGTCATTTGTTCGCATATCATCACCCCTCACTATTGTTATTGACTTAAGTCAGTAATAGAATAGCATAGTTACTGACTAAAGTCAATAGGGGGTTGTCCGGACAACAGGTCCCCTATTCCCGCCTCGCGTCAAAGTCTTTCCTCTCAACCTCTGCATAGCTCATGCTTACCGCCCCTCCCCCGAACATACGCCACACAAAAAAGACGCTTCAAAAGCGCCTCAATTCGATGTTTACTTTTTATTCGATTGTGATATAATAAAAGCAGGTAATCGCCACAGCTGTGGCTTGCCTAAAGAGGGTTAAATTTCTTTAACCACTTTGCTATAGGCGTAGCAGAGTGGTTTTTTCTTTATCTAAACTGAAAGATAAAGGTTAGTAATGCTAGTAGAAACAAACCGAACGTTAAAAGCAACGTCAGGATTTTATATGTATCCTTCATAAGCATCACCACCTATCATTAGTAAAATGATAGGCAAGCCACGTCCGCGTATTACCTGCGCCGTTATAATATCATAAAAGGATTGATATTCCAAACAAAAACCAACCCAATTGTTTATTCAGGAGTAAATGAACCTTGTCGAAAAAAAGGGAATCCTGTATAATGCCATCAGCACATTGCACATTATGGGTGGTTAGGCTTAGCCCTGAAAGGTGGTGATTGTTCATCTCAATCCAACCTGGAAGGAGGTGGGAGCCTATGTCGACGTTTGAGTCAATATTTTTGATGCTTACGTTTGGGCTATTTCTTTTAGCCCTATTGACATATCTTAATAAAAAAAGATAATCGCCCCTCACGCAATTAGGTAAGCGATTATCTTAATTGATAGAGCAAGCCTAGCCACCCTTAAAGTGGTTGTGCCAGAGAGGGTGTTTACCGCACCCTCTTTTATTGTGCCTTAATTATAGCAGTTTTACTCTTTTTTCGCAAGGTCAAAATTAAAGCAAAATTAAAGCACCCTAATTGAATACAGCACCCTATTTTCAAGAAAACCCCTTGCCTTTTTCCACAGATAAGTGCACAATAAACATGAGTTTTGCAGCAAATTTGTGTTAAAGACGAGGAGAAACAAGATGTATAAGGTTCTCATTGTTGACGATGAACACTATGTCGTATCCTTAATTGAACGAATAATTGACTGGCAGGCGCTGAATATGTGTATTGCCGGTACCGCCGACAACGGCCAGTCAGCCATTGCGCTGGTTGAAAAGCTGGAGCCGGATATTATGATCGTTGATGTGCGTATGCCCGGCTGCGACGGAATTACACTGATGCAGAGGGTGCGGGAGATCAACAGCCGTATTAAATTTATTGTAATAAGCGGCCACCGCCGTTTTGAGTACGCGAAAAGCGCCATGAAGTACAATGTGGAAGACTATTTGCTTAAGCCCATCAACAAGGATGAGCTGGAAGGCATTCTTCGCAAGCTAAGAGAAAAGCTGGAGCAAGAAAGCGCAAGCCTGCAAACGATCCGTGTGATGGACAGTCAGCTTGGGGAGAGCAAGGAGCGTCTGCGGGCCTTGCTTTTGGAGCATATCTTGGCCGGGGAGCCTGTGGCTTCTGAGCTTTCTCAAATAAACCGGGAGTACCTAACGGAGTTTTCTCCCGGACGCTTTTGCTGTGTGATAATAAAGCTGGACAGCGGCAATAAGGAGCTCGATAGAAGCTTTTTTTTCGAGCTGCTTCAGGAGCTGGAGGAGGTCTTAACCGGAGATATAAGCCCGGCTTGTTACTCCTGCCTCTCCTTGACCCAGGCAAAGCGAATACTGGTTTTACTTAACTATGCTCATTCACGGGAAGAAGATCTGTATAACCGTCTGCGGCAGTCTGCCAAAGGAATGGGAGGCATCCTGGAAAAATACGAAAAGCTTCGTCATACCCTTGGTGTAGGGGACAGTGTGAAGGACCTGTCCGAAATCAGCTTCAGCTTGTCCAAGGCCCAAAAAGCTTTAGACTCACGCTTTGAGCTTAACAGCGGCATTATTTTTTTCCGGGAGGTCCGGGAGGACGCGGGAATAATCAACATTATTCTATCCGACCAGCGAACCCGGAAGCTGTCGTCAGCCTTTCAAAGCCTTAATTGTGACAGGATACATAGCTGTATATACGAGCTGTTTGCCATTTCAAAGGATTACGGTAAAAGCGATACGGCCATAAGCATCCGGTTAACCCGGCAAATCCACCATATTTTTTTCGAATACATCCGCCGTATCGACGTATATAAGGGCAGCTATGAGGATCTGTACGCAGCCCTTTGGGAACAGCTGGAGGTCTGCTTCTCCAAGGAGGAGCTTCAGCTTGCGCTGACCGAGCATATCCGTAATTTTATAGAAACCTACATAGCCAAAGGAACAAACCCGGTAGTACGTATAGCCAAGCAGTATATATTGGAAAACTACGATAAAAGCATCTCTCTGTCCTCTATATCGGAAATCGTCAACCTGACGCCGGTATATTTCAGCATTCTTTTTAAAAAGGAAGTTGGGATCAATTTCGTCGATTATTTGACCCAATACCGTATCGAAACAGCAAAGGGCCTGCTTAAGGATGTTCGGCACAACATTAATGAGGTCGCGTCTTTATGCGGCTTTCAAGACACAAGATATTTTTCCAAAACCTTTAAAAAAATAGTTGGCATAACCCCTAGTGAATACCGCAGCCGCCATATTTCATGATGTGTATTGCTTATACTCTAAGAAAGGAACGCGGATTATGAACATAGAGCCGTGGAAAAAGGCTGTCGCGGTCATAAATAAAAAGCTAAGCAGCTCTCAGCTGTTTTTGCTCCTTTGCCTTAATGCCGCGGGGCCCTTTTTAGCTTATGGTCTTTCGAAGCTTATTTTTAGCTATCAATATCAAAGCCCGAGAGCCGTCAATTTGCCGGAAGGGGAGTTTAACCGGATTTTTTTGCTGGTATTGTTGATGACGGAGGTATCTCTGGTTGTTATAAATATCATAAACATACTGAATCCCCTGGTTAAGCTAGAAAACATCATTGAGAGGTTCAGAGCTACCCATGAGCTGCCCGCCGACTGGGAGGAGCATAGCCGTGACTGCGCGCTGGAAAAAGCTTTCTTTGAGATTATGGAGCAGCAGAAGGAATCCTCCTCCAGAGAGTATAAAACGGAAATGCTGCGCCAGCAGGCTGAGCTTATGGCCCTGCAAAGCCAGATCAATCCTCATTTCCTGTACAATACGCTGGATTCCATCCGCGGGCTCGCCCTGATCCATGACATCCCCCAAATCGCCGATATGACCGAGGCTCTGTCCAAGCTGTTTCGCAGCATGGTCGCTAAGGAGGGCAAGCTGATTATGCTGTCCGAGGAGCTTCAGCTGATCGACAGCTATATGCTGATCCAGCAATTCCGTTTTCACAATAAGTTTAAATATGATATCCGTGTAGACGGCAGCGAGCTGCTAAGCTGCAAGGTTCCCAACCTGATACTGCAGCCTCTGGTAGAAAACGCGGTCGTACACGGCCTGGAGAAAAAAGAAGGAAGCGGCGTCATCAAAATTTATGCCTATGCCACTCAAAGCCGCCTGGTTATTTCGGTGGAGGACAACGGCATGGGTATAGATCAGAAAAAGCTTGAGCAGCTTAACGCCCGTTTACGGGATAACCGCTCCACCAGCGGGGTTAGTGGGCAAAAGCACCGTATGGGCATTGCCTTATCCAACATCAACCAGCGCATAAAGCTGCAATTTGGAGAAAACTACGGCTTAAATATTATGAGCACTCAAAATATCAGTACAACCGTTGAGCTTGTACTGCCTATTATGCTGAAATTATGAATACGTTCCCGGGAGGTCAGCCATCTTGGACAGATTTCATGAAATTCTGCGAATGGAGCAGATCGTTACCGATTCCAAGGAAACAAGAATACTTGATAACGCCAAGCTAAACCTGTTCGAAGGCGAGGTCGCCGGGCTTGTGGGAGTCAATTATTCCGGCAAAACAACCTTGACAGGCGCTGTTACCGGCTTGTTTCCCTGTACGGCCGGGAAGATCATCTACCTTGAAAATCCCATACGCATTACCTCTATTGAACAGGCGCGAAAGCTGGGTATTTACTATATCCAGCCTGTATCCTCGCTGATCGCGGGCCTTACCGTGGCGGAAAACATCCTCCTCACGCCTGAAAAGAACAAGGGGATTTTGACGCGGCGCAAGCATACAAACCAAAAGGCCAGAGAATTGCTGGACGCCTTGGGCGTTGACATATCGGAGGAAGCGGCGGTTGAAACGCTTTCCCACTATAACCGTATTGTAGTGGAGGTATGCAAGGCGCTACTTAACGACGCCAGAATCATCATAATGGATAATGTCGTCAGCGCTTTATCCCAGCATTCTTTAGGGCGCTTTCAAAAGCTGTTGGAGCTGTTGAGGGCCAGAAACACAGGAATCCTTCTGGTTGAGGCCAGGATAAAAAAGCTGACCCCCTTCTGTGACCGCTTGTTCATACTGCGGGAAGGGCGCACTGTTGGTGTTCTCAAGCGGGAGGAATTTGACGACGGTAAGATAGTATCATTAATGATTGGATATGCCCTGTCCGATGACGAGGAAGCTGCTGCCGAAGCGGAAAGTCCCGCTACCCAAAAGCTTCTGGAGCTTCGGAAGGTACGATACCGGGACACGTTAAAAAACATCTCATTTGCTATTTACCGTAATGAAATTCTTGGAGTGCTGAATGTTAATAAGCATTCCGGCAAAGCCATTGAGCAGCTGCTCCTTGGCATTGCCCAGCCGGACGGAGGCTCCATACTTATAGAGGGAGCCTCCGTCCGGCTGGACGGCCCCCACGACGCGCTGGCCCGAGGCATCGCGGTAGTGCCGGAGGACGACCTCCTGCTGCCGGATTTTTCTTTGGGTGACAATATTGTGCTTTCTGCCGCGAAAACCACCAGCCGTGGCGTTCTGCTCAACATGTCAGAGCTGCGGTATCTGAAGGACGAGTTGATTTCCCAATACATGGGCCAAGACGAGCTGCTTAACGGCGAGCTGATACCCGACGGCTGGCTGTATCAAAAGAAGATGAGCTTTTGCCGCGCCCTTGCCGCCTCTCCCAAGCTTATGGTACTGTCAAACCCTACCCAGCGTATTGACTTTTTATCCCGGCAGGTTATTTTTGAGGATATCCTCTCACTTAAAAAGCAGCGGATAACGGCGCTGGTCATATCGACCAGCGTTAACGAGCTGATGGATGTTTGCGACCGGATAGTGGTTGTTCAAAACGGCCAGGTGTTGGATACGTTTGTAGTTTGTGACGAGCAGCTGGAGAAGATACGCATGAAGTATGGTTCGTATCTGAAGGATTTATAATAGCAGCAAAAGGCTGCCGCGTAACGTCCCCGCATTGGGACAAAAAGCGGCAGCCTTTTATTTTTATCCTGATAGACCAAAAACAAAAATTATACACATTATATAAAAATCAGATCATTGTTTGCGATAAATGCATACTTTATAATCTTCATATACTGCGCAGGGCTTAAGCCGTTATATAAGTTATATAAGTAAAGAAGGTGTAAGATGGCGGAAGATGCTATTCTAAAACTGAATCACATTACTAAAGTTTATCCCGGCGTTGTTGCGCTAAGGGATGTCAGCCTCAGCTTCCGGCAGGGGGAAATACACGCTATTGTAGGAGAAAACGGCGCGGGCAAATCTACCTTGATCAAAACCATCTCAGGAGCCATTCAGCCTACGCAGGGTACTATTGAGGTGGGCGGGAGCACCTATGATTATATGACGCCTTCCTTGTCCCGTCAAAACGGAGTGGCTGTTATTTATCAGGAGTTTACTCTTATTCCGGTGCTTAGCGCGTCGGAAAATATCTTTATGGGCGAGTTTATCATGAACGGGATGGTCCTGGACCGCAAAGCCATGGACAAAAAGGCGGAAGAGCTGTTCGCCCGGCTCAAGGTGAAAATAGACCCAAAAACCTTAGTCGCGGATCTCACAACCGGGTACCAGCAAATCGTTGAAATCGCAAAAGCAATATCAAAGGACGCCAAGCTGCTTATTATGGATGAACCTTCGGCTCCCTTGACCACCTCGGAGGTTGAGGCCATGTTCAACATTGTGGATACGCTGAAAAAGCAAGGGGTTACCATCATTTACATATCTCACCGCATGGAGGAGATCTTCCGGCTTTCCGACCGGGTATCGGTTATGCGGGACGGACAGTATATCACCACTCTAAATACGAAGGATACAAGCAAGCGGGAGCTGATCAAGCTCATGGTAGGCAGGGAGCTTAGCGAGACTTATCCCAAGCGCTCTAAAGAAGCGGGAGAAACCATTTTATCCATCAAAAACCTGACCGGAAACGGCGTCAAGAACATCTCCTTTGACGTAAGGAAGGGAGAGATACTGGGATTGGCAGGGCTGATCGGCGCGGGACGTACCGAGCTGGCCCAATTAGTTTTCGGTTATGAGGAGATTGACGGGGGAGAAATTATACTGGACGGTAAAACAATCTGTCCCGAAAACGCCGAAGAAGCCATCAGCCAAGGTATTGCCCTTGTGCCGGAGGACAGGAAGAGGCAAGGGCTTGTATTGGAAATGGATATCCGGGAAAATTCCACCTTGCCTTCTCTTAAACGTATTTCCCGATTTTCGGTCATTGACTCAGAGAAAGAGCTAAGTATTACCGGAACCTATATGGAGAGCCTGCGAATCAAGGCTCCGGGACATTACCAAAAGACAAAAAACCTTAGCGGGGGCAATCAGCAAAAGGTCGTTCTGGCTAAATGGCTGGCCATGAGTCCTCAGGTGTTAATTTTTGACGAGCCTACCAGGGGTATAGATGTGGGCGCCAAACAGGAAATATACAATATTATGAGTGAATTGGCCGATGAAGGAAAAACCATCCTAATGATTTCCTCGGATATGGAAGAACTGATCGGCATGTCTGACCGGATCGCAGTGCTGTGCCGCGGCAGGCTAAGCGCCATTCTGGAAGCCGATGAATTCAGCCAGGAGCTGATTCTGTCAAAATCTGCGGGAGGTGAGTTGGATGACTAGCAAAAAAAGTCTGTTCAGATCCAAGGAGATGGGAATCTTCCTTGTATTGATAGTTTTATTTATTATATTTAGTATTGCGTCGCCGCAATTTTTAAAAATGAAAAACATATTTAACATCACAAAACAGATTGCCACATTGGGCATCTGTTCAGTGGGCTTTACCTTTGTTCTGATTACCGGAGGCATCGACCTTTCATTAGGCTACCAAATCAGTCTTATCAATATTGTGTGCGCCTATTTGATAGTAAAGCTGGGAGTCAATTGGGTAGCGGCAATTCTGATCGTGCTTCTGCTGGGTACGCTTATAGGCTTCATCAACGGCTTTATAATTACGAAAACCGGCGTCGCGCCGCTGATAGTAACGCTATCCATGATGACAATACTCAATGGTCTCAGCTATCTTATATCCAAAGGACTGCCTATTTTCGGCTTTCCCGATAAGTTTTCCTATCTGGGACAGGGGAGCATGGGGCCGGTGCCTGTCTCGCTGCTGTTTTTAATCGCAATACAGCTGATTGGGGCTTTCATATTGAACAAGACTTACTTCGGAAGGTATTTCTATGCTATCGGCAGCAACGAGGAGGCGGCGCAGCTATCCGGCGTTAATACCGGAAGGACCCGAATCATGGTATATAGCCTGTGCGGTTTTTTTACCGCCATTGGCGCCATCCTCATGCTATCCCGGCTTAACTCCGCCCAATCAGCCACCGGCGCGGGCTTTGAGTTTGACGTGCTCACCGCATGCGTATTAGGCGGCGTCAGCAGCTCCGGCGGCAAAGGCACAATGCTGGGCGCGCTGATCGGCGTTTTGATAGTGGGCGTGCTTGATAACGGCCTGCTTCTCATGAATGTAAGCGAATACATACAGCTGGTCATCAAAGGCGCTATTCTGCTGGTGGCTGTAATATACGATACTATGTCCAAGACAAACAGTGAAAAAATCAAGCGTATGAAAGCTATCAACGCCGACAACGCGTAATTCTAATATTGATTATAGAAAGGAAGTTCATCTATTATGAAGAAAAAACTTTTAAGCGCATTGTTATGCTTTGCATTTTTGGTAATGTCTCTGGGGGGCTGCTCCGGCTCTCAAACCGCTTCTCAATCTGGTTCGGGCAGCACAGCCGCCGGCGCCTCTGAAGCCTCCGGTTCCCAAGCCTCCGATTCCCAAGCCTACAACATCGGCATTACCTTCTCCGACTTGAGTAATCCGGTTTGGGCTGAGCTTGTTCAGGAAGCCGAGCGTTACGGCAAGGAGAAGAACCTTAATGTTACATATGTAGACGCTAAAAGCGACACTGTACGCCAGGTAACTCAGATAGAAAACTTCATTCAGAACGGAATGGACGCTATTATCATATGCGCGGTAGAAGCCAATTCTATTGCCGACGTAACCAAGCAGGCCCGTGACGCAGGCATCTATGTGGTCGCCTACACTCAGGTTTTAGATAACTATGACGCCCAGTATTTGGTAGACGCTTACAATACCGGCTATGCTTGCGGCAAAAGGGCAGCCGAATGGATAAACGAGAATTATTCGGATGAAGCCGAGGTGCAATGGGCTATCATGGATTTGCCTATTTTCCCGGAAATAATTGAACGGGCTAACGGAATCAAGGACGGACTGGAAGAAAATGCGGAGAATGTAAGGCTTGTTGCCACCGCATCCGCGCTCACCGCGGAGGAAGGCTTGAAGAACGCCGAAAACTTTTTACAGGCTAATCCTGATTTGAAAGCGATATGCTGTATTGGCGGCGGCGGAAGCTCCGGCGGAAACGAAGGAATCAAGTCTGCCGGCGTCACTGATTACGATTCTGTCGGCCTCTTCGGCATCGACGCTACGGAGGAAGAGATACTTAACATTATTAAGGGCGACCCCCAAAAGTCCTCCATCAGCCTGGGCGGCGGCAAGGCCCACGGCAGAACGCTTATAGACATGGCCTACAACTTGGTTACCGGAGCAGGCAATGAGGCAACCGTTTACATGCCAATTGAGGTTATCGATAAAACGAACGCTCAAGCCTATTATGATGAAATTTACGGCGGTTAAGAGATGTTTTTCGGGGAGGTATAGGGATGGAAAAAACAATGAATGCCTTACGCGCACATGCGCCCTATGATTACCGTTATGAAAGGGTGCCGGTTCCCACAGTTGGGCCTGGCGAAATGCTGTTAAGAGTCAAGGGCTGCGGAATCTGCGCCGGAGATTTGAAAGCGTATCACGGGGGTATCCGCATTTGGGGCACAACACCGGAAAACCGCTATATTGAAGCTCCCGTAATAGGCGGGCATGAGTTTTGCGGGGAAGTGGCGGAAATAGGCCCAGGCGTTACGGGCTTTGACTTAGGCGACCTGGTAGTATCGGAGCAAATCGTACCCTGTAACGATTGTAAATTCTGCAAGCAAGGGCAATACTGGATGTGCTCGGGGTCGGCGGTGTTCGGCTTCAAGCACAGGTGCGAGGGCGGGTTCGCGGAATATGTAAAGCTTCCTTCGACCTGTATCAACCACAAGGTTCCCAAGAGCTTTACAATTGAGCAAGCTGTGATGATTGAGCCCATAGCCTGCGGTATGCACGCCTTAGAGCGGGCCGGGATTAAGCACGATGATGTGGTAGTTATTGCCGGACTTGGCGCAATAGGACTATCCATGATCAACATAGCCGCCCTTAAGCTGCCTAAGATGATTATAGGCATCGATGTAAAGTCAAACCGCTTGCAAATGGGTAAAAGCTTTGGCGCGGATGTGGTGCTTGACCCCGGGGAGCTAAATGTTGAGGATGAGATTCTGGCGCTGACCGGAGGCTTGGGCTGCGACGTATATATTGAAGCGTCCGGCAGCCCGCAAAGCGTTACCCAAGGCCTTAATTCATTAAAAAATCTTGGAAGATTTGTGCAAATGGGGGTTTTCGCCGAAGAGGTAAAAGCGGATTGGAATATTATCGGAGACGGCAAGGAGCTGACTATCCTTGGCTCCCACCTTTCGGCGCTGACCTATCCGGCGGTAATTAAGGGCATCGAATCCGGAGCAATAAAAACCGACGGCCTCATCTCCCACCAATATCCGCTGGAAAACTGGCAGGAGGCTTTTGAAGCCGCCGAAAATATTCCTGACGCGATGAAAATTATGTTGGTTCCGTGATATCACAGCATAACACAGGCCGCTATGGAGACATAGCGGCCTGTGTTATGCTCACAAGCGAAAGGGCAAGCTGGTGTTCCGTTGTGATTATGTAAATCAGATTGTTCATCTGCTGACTGGGAAACAGTAACGCCGATATGAGGACATTGGTATCAATCATTACACGCATGATTTTCCTCCCAGACCTCGCGGCGCACTTCCTTTACTAAATCAACAACGTCTTGCTCCGTTTTCAGGCCCAACCGCTCCGCTTCCCCCGAAAAAG
>Ga0153940_1001468_pt1 | contig 10518 bp, 9 predicted proteins | sample TSNJ024MetaG_FD_104736 | JGI IMG/M metagenome (GOLD analysis project Ga0153940, IMG submission 104736) | Attine ant fungus gardens microbial communities from New Jersey, USA - TSNJ024 MetaG | ecosystem: Host-associated > Fungi > Mycelium > Unclassified | place: USA: New Jersey, Brendan T. Byrne...
AAAAAAATTGATTTTTGAGAATTTAGGTATTGCAATATGGACATACTTCGGGTATAATCTATCAGGTAGTCAAGATATTTACAAGATAGGGCTATCGCCAAACGGTAAGGCAACGGACTCTGACTCCGTCATTTCAAGGTTCGAATCCTTGTAGCCCTGGTAACATGAATCCCCTGCAGGTATGGTTCCTGTAGGGGATTTTTTGTGTCGGAATGCTTGTAGGATGGGGTTTTGAGGGATATTATGTTATCTTTGTGTTTGTATTCGAGATGAATTAGGTGACGAGCTGTTTTCGGATTTGCGCGGATTTATGAGGTGTATAGTGTCTGAAAATAAAAAAGTCGTACATTTTTATAAAAAAGGATGACAGTAAGATAAAAAAGTTGTACAATAATATTAAAAAAGATGAATAATAAAAAAGCCTGACAATATAGAAATAAATTTATAAAAAAGTTCGACATTGGGGTGATGGATATGTCAAAGAGAACAAGAATATGGAATGAAGCCAAATACCGCAAATATCTTGCTGAGGGGAGAGGCCAGGGGGAACATGAGGAATATATGCCGTGGGTCCAGATCCGGAATTTCCCGTCTAAAGGGATTGTTTCGCGTGTAAAAGGGCATACCACTGGCAGGGTTCACCACCTGATGTCGAATCTGGAGTTATGGTACTTCTATTTACTGGACTGGTCTGAAAAGACAATAGATATTCGGGAACAGTTTCCTCTTGGCGAAATATCTGATGCTATTGAGATCGCTGATGCCTGTGGAATCCGATATCCTTATGATAATGTCAGCGGCTTTCCATATGTACTGACAACAGACTTCCTCATCACGACACATGACGGATGTGTGGCAAGGGCAATAAAACCCGGAGCCGATCTCCAAAAACCGAGGGTTAGGGAAAAACTTGAGATCGAAAGACGTTATTGGGAAAAAAGGGGAATTGACTGGAAAATCGTAACAGAAAGTGAAATTCCCCGCACAAAGATAAGAAATATCGAATGGTTATGTTCTGGAAGCGATTTTACAACATTGATCGGTAATGAAGATTTGGTACAGGAATGCATAGAACGGTTTATAGGAATGTATTGCCATGGAGACTGTGCCATCATTACGATAATCCGCCATATCGAAGAATCATACGGATTCAATGAAGGCATGGGCATGGTATTATTCAAGCTGTTGGTACGCGACAAACGTATTGGGCTGGATCTGAACGAACAGATTAATCTGACAGAACTGAGGCATGGAGATACATAATGGAACAAAATATTTTTATAAATGAGGTCGTGTATATCGGCAAAGAGGAACAGCTATACAGAGTGCTTTGGATTTCGCCGGGGCAGGAATATGGATACTGGATTTCCATGGAAAAACAAAGCAGGGTTCCAGTAAAATTCATCTGCAAAGAAGTGGCTGCTGGTTTGTCTATGGGAACTATCACTGTTGCTGAGGATCCGGTCAGGATTTATGGTGGAAATGTGACCGAAACTGCCGGAAAAAAACGGGATGAATGGTGGCGTATCCTGAAGCCAGTGCTTGAATGTGAGCCTGATATATACGAACGCAAGCGCAGGGGGGAGCTGCTGTCCGAAGCTGCCCGGAAGAACAATACGGATAAGGCGAATTTATACCGTTATCTTGAAAAGTACTGGAAAAGGGGAAAGACACCAAATGCTTTCCTGCAGGATTTTAGGAACTGTGGCAGAGGTGCCAAAGCACAAAATGACAAGAAACTTGGACGTCCGGTGAAGCATGAAGGCGGTTTTGGCAAAATCCTTACGGAGGAAGATACGAAGCATTTCAGAACTGCAATCAGAAAGTATTATCTTAACCGAAAAGCAGTTACCATGAAAAGTGTATATGAGAAGATGGTTGGAGATTTTTATTCTGTGTCAGCCAAGGATAAAAACGGGAATGAATATCTGCAGTTATTGCCAGCAGATGAGATCCCTTCCATTACCCAGTTCCGCTATTGGTATAAAAAGAACCGGGACGAGAAAACAGAAACCCAGAAGCGCAGAGGCGATGTGAAGTTTGAACTGACTGGCCGTGCCATTACCGGCAGGTCAGACTACCAGCTGATGGGGCCGGGGGCAAAATACCAGATTGATGCGACGGTTGGTGATATTTATCTGATCTCACAGTTTGACCGCAGCGATATCATAGGCCGCCCGGTCATGTATTTCGTTGTGGACAGTTACAGCCGGACCGTCACAGGGATGTATGTAGGACTGGAAGGCCCGTCATGGGCCGGCGCAATGATGGCTATCGAAAATGCAGCCAGTGATAAAGTGGCTTATTGTGCCTCATATGGGTTAACAATCACAGAAGATGAATGGCCATGCCACCATATCCCAACAGCGATCCTTGGGGACAGGGGCGAGATGGAGAGCAGGTTTGCTGATAACCTTGTCCAGATGCTTGGGATACGCATTGAGAATGCACCGCCCTACAGGGCTGACCTGAAAGGCATCATCGAGCAGCATTTCCGAACGGTCAACACAAATGCGTCGCCATTCCTTCCAGGGAAAGTACTGCCTGATATGAGCGAGCGTGGAGGCCATGACTACCGCCTTGATGCCAGACTTGATATCCGGCAGTTCACAGAGATCATCATCCGCTGCGTGCTTTACTATAATAACAGCCATAGCATGGATTATTTTGAAAAAAATGAGCAGATGATGCAAATGGGCGTAGATGCCATACCGCTGGAACTTTGGAATTTTGGAATCCGCTACTGCTCCGGTAGTCTCAGGGCTGTTCCAAAAGATGCGCTGCGGCTGGCGCTTATGCCCATGGACAAGGCAACCGTGACAGAGCGGGGTGTCCGCTTTAAAGGCCTGTACTATTCATGCGACGAAGCGTTCAAGGACCTTTGGTTTGAAAAGGCGAGGGCAAAAGGAACATACCGGGTGAAAGTTTCCTATGATCCCCGCGACATGGATGCGATCCTTGTGGCAGACCCAAGGAGTGCGGAAATGGTCAGGTGTGAACTTGTAGACTGGGAAACGAAATATGCGGGAATGCATCTTGATGAAATCTGGTATGAGCAGGAAAAGGAGAAACTGTGGAAGAAAAAACACAAGGCTAAAGAGATGGAGGCCAAGATCAATCTTGGGAAGCAGATCGAAACCATAGTGGGTTCAGCTGAAAGGATGTCCAGCAATGGCGGTGACACACCGAAAGCGGAACGGCTTAGAAACATCCGCAGCAACCGTAAAAGTGAACGGGAAGAAATCCGTAAGCGGGAAACGTTTACAGGAAGGGAAGCTGGGCAGGATGAAAAAATGGATATGCAGGCAGCCCGGGAACCGGAAGTATCGCCAATCATGCGACTGATACAGCAACAGGTGGAGGAAGAGATAAAAGATGATGCCCTATACAACCAAAGCGGAGTACCAGGAACAGGTGATCCCGGAGTACCAGGGGAATCCCCTGATTGAAGCATTGCCGGATATATGGCCCGGCAGCCGGGTAGTCCAGATGCTATCGGAGAAAGCGGTTTACAATAATGGAGAGAGGGAACTGGATGTACAGTACAGGATGCATTGTATTTACAGGCTGTTCCGGTATTTCCAGCCGCTGGAGCATCACATTGATATCGAACAGCGCATATCCCGAAGCATCCGGCAGGGATACCTGTACAGGAACCCGCTAACACCAGAGTATGCGGCAGGGCTTGCGGATGGATTTGCGGCCATGAAGGATAAGGGCAGCTACCATATGCTGCGGGGCATGAAATCGGCAGCATCCGGGTTCACTATCATCGGTGTGTCCGGGGTCGGGAAAAGCACGGCGGTGGAACGGATCCTTACGCTGTATCCGCAGCGCATTATCCATACGAAGTACCGGGAAACGCCATTGTCCCTGACGCAGCTGGTATGGCTGAAGCTTGACTGCCCGCATGACGGATCACTAAAACAGCTATGCTACCAGTTTTTCCATGCATAAGACCTGGCTGCGGGAACGGATTATTTCCGGCAGTATACCAAGGGGAGGTATTCCCTGGACGTGCTCCTGATCATCATGACACAGCTTGTAAGGCAATTCCAGATAGGCATCCTTGCAATCGATGAGATACAGCATTTAAGTGAGGCAAAAGGAGGCGGCTCTGATAAGATGCTCAATTTTTTTTGTGACGCTTGTCAACACCATAGGGCTGCCGGTTGTCATGATAGGCACGACGAAAGCCATGGCAATCCTCCAGGGTGAGTTCCGGCAGGCGAGGCGGGGCAGTGGGCAGGGAGACCTGGTCTGGGACAGGATGAAAAATGATGCGGCATGGCAGGTCTTTGTAAAATCCATGTGGCGTTACCAATGGACAGGGAACAGTGTGCCTTATACGGATGAGATGGTCAATATGCTCTATGATGAAAGCCAGGGGATTATTGATATCGCCGTAAAACTGTATGCCATCGTGCAGATTGAGGCAATCACGAGCGGAACGGAAATGTTTACTGCTTCTGACATACATAAAGCGGCAGAGAAAAAACTCAGCCTTGTAAAACCGATGCTGGATGCCCTCCGGAGTGGGGACAGAAAAAAGATACTGCGGTACGAGGACATAACACCGGTGAGCATTGAGGATTATCTGTCCGTGTACCAGGCGGTAAAGCCGGAAATCCAGGAAAAGACAACCGAAAGGAAACTTACGGTGCTTGAGCAGACGGTAGTAAAACTGCTGGAAGTGGATATGGAGCCGCCTACGGCCAAACGCCTTGCCGGAAAAGTGGTCGCATCCCACAAAAACCCTGTCAGTGTCGGCGAAGTGTTCAAGGAGGCATATCGGCTGTATATTTCAGAAATGCCTGACATACCGGAATCAAAGGTGCCAGAGGATGATTTACGCAAAAGTGACGGTTATGATGACATGAAACGAAAAGGACTTGTTGACGAAACGGAGTGGTAGGATGCATAGGCTCAGCTTTTTTCCGACACCGTACCCGGATGAATGTTTTTACAGCATCTTCTGCCGTTACTATGTCCGGAGCGGGATCGGTTCTTCAGAGGCAGCGTCAAGGCTTTTTTTTGGCTGTGACAGCTCCCTGCTCGTATCTACGATTTATTTCCCAAGGAAGCTGGAACGGCTGGGATACTGGGTCAGCCCGGACAGCGGCATCACCGGCAGGGAGCTGATCTGCCGGCATACGGCCTACCCTTACCATTCCATCTCATACATTGATGACGTATACCTGCAGATGGAGAAAGCAATCCAGGATGGCATACCGGAAAACGGCATAGACAGCTTGGTACACAGGATGATGAGCAAAGGGAAGTACGCTTCCGCAGGGCAGTACCTCCGTTATTGCCCTGAATGTGCCAGGGATGATATACAGAAACATGGTGAGGCCTACTGGCACAGGCTGCCGCAGCTGCCGGGAGTGATGTACTGCCCGGAGCATGGTTGTGGCATTAAAAACAGCAGCGCCCCGCTTGAAGAGATGCGGGTACGGATATACCCCGCATCTTATGTCCTCCGCAATATGGAAGGCAGGATGGAAAGCAGGGATCCACGATATAAGGAAGAATATCTCTCCATTGCACAGGAGACAGCCTGGCTCTTGGAGCATGGGAGGCGGTTTGGCGGACACAGGCCGATCAGCCATAAGTACAGGGAGGTCATGAAGCAGCAAGGCTATGCAGATTTCCATGGGACAGTCTGCAGTAAGGATGCCCTGAGGCATGATTTTGTGGGAAAATATGGGGAGGGATTTATTGCGGGGCTGCTCCCGTATGGTGGCGATCCCCTGTACTGGCTGAGGTACCTGCAGGAAAGCAGCGGATTTAACCTCCGCCCTCTCCACCATATCCTGCTGATGAGGTTTTTTGCCGGTTCTGTGGAAGGCTTTTTCAATATGGAAGTAAAACAGGAACTGCCATATGGGAATGGCCCATGGCCATGCGCTAATAAGATATGCAGCCATTACCGGAAGGATGGTGCAAGGCAGGTGGAAATCTGCAAAAGGCAGAATGAAGTGCGGGCGTGGTTTGAATGCCCGCATTGCGGGATGAGATACCGCCGGTCGGATCCGGAACAGAGTTTTGATGAATACCTTAAAAACCCGTGTATCTCTGACAGGGGCTTTGCATATGAACAGCGTTTGAGGGAATACCTTTCCAATCCCGGGATGTCGATGCGGGCGATTGCCGGGATGCTTGGTGTCGGAGCCAGCACAATATGCCAGTATGTTAAAAAGAATGGGATTGACCTAAAGAAAAGGCGCAAAGCGAGTTATTATTCCCGTGAAGCTGATAATAATGAGGGGAAAACAGCCTACTATCATCGGCGTGTCCAAGAAGAATTACAAAAGACACCCGTGATGTCCTGCCGGGATCTTAAGGAGCGTGTCCCCGGAGCTTATGAATGGCTGATCCGGAAAGACCCGGAATGGATCCACGCCAGGCTGGTCCATGAGTTTGACAAGCCGCGATGGCAGGAATGGGGAGAAGATGCGCTTGTGGAACTAAAAGCAGCATATGCGGGGATCCGGTCATCCGGGGACAAACGGAAACGCATCAATATCAGCTGGCTGGCAAGAATGGCCGGGATAAACAGGGACGACATAAATGGCAGGCTTTGTTACCTGCCGGAAATGCAGAAGTTTTTTGATGAAGTCTGCGAGACGCAGGAGGAATGGATCAGGCGCCGGTATACAGAGATTGCCGTTGAAAAGAAAAAGGCAGGAGGAAAGGAGTTCACTTATGATGACGTAAAACGGAAAGTTAGGATCCGGGGAGATTCTTATGAAAGAAATCAGGAACTGATAAGAGAGTTAATCATGGAATTGAATGATACAATATTTACAGATGACAATTGAAAGCTTGGAGGAAGAAAGAAAAGTGGGAGGAAGAAAAGCAGAAGTGTTTTTGTCGTATTGCTGGACAGATGAGAAGATAGCAGATGAAGTTTACGATAATTTAATCAGATGTGCACAGATAAACCTACACAGGGATAAGCTAAACATTGGGCAATGGGGAAGCATTAAAGAGTATATGCAGTCTATTACGCAGATGGATTATACAATACTTTTAATTTCAGAGGCATATCTGAAATCTTCAAACTGCATGTATGAAGTGCTTGAGGTAATGAGGGACAGAAAATATAAAGACAAGATTTTTCCTGCTGTTATCTATTCAGGTATATATGATCCACTGATCAGGGCTAATTTTGTAAAGCACTGGCAGGATGAACTTTCAAAACTGAAAGATATGATAAATGGGATTGACGCACAGAATCTTGGGCCATTGACAGAAGATTTGAAACACCGGCAGGACATAGCATCAAATATAGCTGAATTTTTGGGAATGGTATCAGATATGAATAACCCACAGATAGATGATATATCAGATGCAATTGAGAGGAAACTGCTGGAGAAGGGAATCATTGATGAGAAAATGGATTCAGGTGGATTCAATGTGCAGGGTCAGGATCTTTTTGCTAAGTTGGGAATAAATAATTACCAGGAGATAGCTGCGGTAACAGATTTGGATATCAATCAGTTCATGGTTGGGAGTTATCGCCAGATACGGCAGACTTTTGAGGAACTCTGCAAGCAATTTGAAGTGAAAAACAATGGATATAAAGTGACTACAGAAGCTGTTGATACACGCAACTGTATCTATCAGTTTTATAGGAACGGTAATTTGGTAACAGGGTTAAAACTTAGTTTGGATGATTCATTTGGCAGTCTTAATATAGGAATATCAAACAATAGTTACTCATTTGCATCAGGACATTCGTGGAACTGCTTATATTCCGCAACTATTTTAGATGGGGAATTGAAGTTAAAACCGTTGCTGTCAATAGGAAGAGCAGTAAATGAAATGGGGATAAACGATGTTGTTAAAGATATTTGGGAGGGCTATGTTAAACCATACCTGTATAGATGATAAAGAAATGTTAGGTTAAAGCAAGAGGCCAGATAAAACATCGGTAATTTTTTGAGTTACATTGCTATTTAAAGATTAGAAAAGGAGTACGAATTATGGCGGATAAAGGGAAAACGATATTGATTTTGGGAAATGGGTTTGATTTAGCCCATGGTTTGCCTACAAAGTATTTTCATTTTTTGGATTTTTGCCAAAGAGTTGAGAGAATATGGAGTTACGGTACAAGCAATGATAAACAAAAAATAGCGGACTTTAAAAGAACATGGATTGATAAGTGGGAAACAGATGTATCAATCAAAGACACTATTACAACAGAATTTTGTAATAGAAAGAGAAAGATTAGCTCTGAGGGAATACATGAAATGACATCCGACAGCCTAGAACTGTCAGAAATCCATAATCTCCTTGATGATAATATTTGGTATGAATATTTCATAGAGTTATACAGAAAGAATTGTATGCAAGGTGAAAACTGGATAGATTTCGAATCTGAAATTCGTTTCATTATTAAAGAAGTGGATGAGAAATCATTATCACTTACAAATCTGTGGGATGATGTTATAAAAAAAGCTATTGATTCTTCGGGAGATCTGAAACTGAAAATATTTAAAGGAAAACTTAAGTTTGAGAAATATATACAAAGAAAAGAGTGGGTCTCAGACCATAAGATTACAGTAAAAGACTTTAGGGAAAAGGCATTTGAGGATCTTGAACGCTTGACGAGGGCACTTGAATTGTATTTGGTTATTTTTGTTGAAAAGATTCCGGTTAGCGAAAAAATACCGGAAATATCAAGTCTCTCTCCTGATTATGTGATTAATTTTAATTATACAGATACATACGGAAGAATTTATAAAAAAGGAAAGGTATATCACATACATGGAAAGGCAGATGCGAAACGTTCAGCGGAAGAAAATGATATGGTATTGGGTATTGACGAATACTGGATTGGAGATGAACGGGATGAGAGAACGAACTTTACAATATTTAAAAAGTTTTCGCAAAGGATCCAAAAACATACAGGGAACGAGAGTTATAAATATTTAGAAGAAATGCAGAAGTTATACAAGGCAAACGGAAACAGTTGGACAGGTCATGTTGATATATCAAAAGACCATCCGGATGGAGTCTCATATGTTTATGTTTTTGGGCATTCCCTTGATATTACAGATAAAGATATTTTATCAAGTTTTATTGGTGATGATTCAACATCGGTAATAGTGTACTGCAGGGATAAAGGGACAGAGGGAGAACTAATCGCAAACACCATTAAACTTATTCAGGAGGAAAAACTTCTCGATAAATCGAATCATGTACCCATGAAATTAGAGTATGTAATTCAAAAAAAGTGATTAAGGCCGCCTGAAATATTTAAGATTTATAGTTTTCTACAAAAATAGTATCAGAAGGTCAAAAAATAAAATTTAAAAACGTCTTGCTTATAAGCAGGAAATGAAAGGATGCAAAAGCCGTGACAAGCAGATGTATCCTTTTTTGTGCCCAAATGGAAAGGAGGTGAGGCCGTTGATTGTATTGGATGTTCATTGTTGTCAAACATTTTTATAAATACCACATATAAAAATGTCAAACTTTATTATGAAAGGACATATAGTTTATATTTTTTTGAAGGATTCCTGCTTTGACTCCTTCCAGAGATTTTGATTTTCTATCACAGAAAGAATGCATAAGGTGATAGCGTAAAGGGTGTGTATCATGTTGCGATACATAGTTGCAAAAAAGCAGTATTAATCCTTGATAATCAGTCCGAAAATACTTATAATGTAATTGTAAACAACAGCTTTGAAGTATATAAGCCGTTGACGGGGAGGTGTATCCCTATTCAAATAAGTTATAAGGATAGCTATTTGAAATTTAAACGCTAAGGAGGAAATAATTATGATGTATCCATTTATGCAGTTGGAGGATAATACTGAAATAGTACATTCTGATATACTTGAAAACGAAATGGTCAAAGTATATATCGAAAGACCTGTTGAAGGAGGTTTTTTATCCGCCATATGCTATTTGCCGGAATATAGGTGGGAGAATATAAAAGGATTTTCTGAGGAAGATATTAATAGATACCAGGAAATATTGGAATCAACGGCACATCTGATTATCCGTTTTGCAAAAGAAGGAGGATTTGATAATGCCTCAAATTTTTAAAATTGGTTCATATGTTGTATATTTCTGGGCGAATGAAGGAAAACCACTAGAGCCGATTCATGTGCATGTAGTTGAAGGTATACCTACCCAAAATACTACCAAAATATGGATAACAAGGATGGGAAAGTGTCTATTATGCAATAACAATTCAAGAATACCACCTAAAACACTGAAAAATATAATGGAAGTTATTGAAGCTAGAAGTAAGGATATTATCAATAAATGGTATAGTTTCTATAGAGAAATCAGTTACTATTGCTGATAATTACATCATGTAGCTACCTTCTAATTCGAATAAAAATATGACTTTATATGTTAGAATGCTTGCATTCCCAACCTGAAAAGATACAAATTGTAACCCCAGGTGAATTTATAAGAAGAATGGAGGCTTATGAATGATGAATAATACGGTTGAAATACTGGATCAGGGTTTTGAGTGTCTTGTTGAAAAGATGG
>Ga0153940_1001469_pt1 | contig 10509 bp, 9 predicted proteins | sample TSNJ024MetaG_FD_104736 | JGI IMG/M metagenome (GOLD analysis project Ga0153940, IMG submission 104736) | Attine ant fungus gardens microbial communities from New Jersey, USA - TSNJ024 MetaG | ecosystem: Host-associated > Fungi > Mycelium > Unclassified | place: USA: New Jersey, Brendan T. Byrne...
GAATAACTCTGGTTGACCTCCCCTGAAGCTCGGGTGTAGTCAGGAGTGTACCGCTATGTATCTCACCCGCCGCGTCTTAGCACTTGCTTGCTTGTTGCGGTATACAAATATAAAATTCTCTCTCTCCCACAGGACTGGTAAGATTGCACGTGCTTTGGTACCGGGGTCTTCGTACCAGCCGATAAATAAGCTGCTACTACCGTGCGCTTCTTTTTCCACTGCGATTCTTCGCCAACGATTAGTATCTTTATCACGTCTCGTTTGCCATCCCATATCGTCCACCTCAGGTTTCAGTCGCAATATGAGTTCCAAGCCGGACGTTGATCACGCGGACATCGCACAAATGAAATCGGAGAAGGATGGATCTTACAAGCGTCTGGATTCAACTTTCCGCTCGTCCATTGCTACCGGCTCAAAGTTTGAACCTGAAGCCGGTACTTCTCCATAGTAATTTTCAGTTTGATATGGCTTATACTGAAACAACCTGGCAGGCCGTTATCATCTCTATGTCTCTTATGCGTGCCGTGAGTTTAGTAAGTTCGAGATCGCTACATCGATTAAACAAATATTCTAGCATGGGCCACAAGAGCACTTATTGTGCGCAAGTTGAAAGGACTCGAGAGCATCATTTGTGCGTTACCTTTTCGCTTCTTTGACTTCACCTGGGTCTCTTACCTGTCTTCATTCCACAGCCTTGTCGGTCGTATCTCCCAGGATGGGTTCTCAAGGCTGGCCATTTGCCAACATTGACTCCTTCCCTGGTGCGACTTCTGACACACTCAACCAGGCAAACCACATTAAGGACCTCTATCTCAAGGTACAGCCTGACTATGGCGCAAAGTTAGTCTCATCTGTCGTTCTCATGCTTTGTACGGTAAATAATTAATCATACTTGTAGGTTTTCAGTCCCTGTCCTCTGGGATAAGAAGCTCAACACCATCGTCAATAATGAATCTTCTGAGATTATTCGCATCTTCAATACAGCATTCAACCACCTTGTCCCTGCCGATAAGGCTGCTATTGACTTGTATCCAGAGGAGCTCCGACCGGAAATTGATGAGATGAACGAGTGGATTTATCCAAATCTCAACAGTGAGTCCTCCGCTATCCTGTAACCTGCACCGCCTTGGTTTTCCAATATGATTACACAACATATATCTAATCCGTGTTAACACCACGATCCCGCAGATGGAGTATACAGGGCAGGATTTGCTACAGCGCAAGGAGCCTATGAATCTGCTGTAAATGATGTATTCAACACACTGGATAAACTGGAAAAACTACTCGACGGCAAAGATTACCTTGTCGGCAATCAGCTTACAGAGGCCGACATTCGACTCTGGGTCACTATCGTACGTACTATCATCTCTCAGTTTACAGTTTGAAGGAATCTTGTCCTGTTGTTAGGTCCGTTTCGACCCTGTTTACGTTGGTCACTTCAAATGTAACTTGCGTACTATTCGGGATGGATATCCTGCTATCGATCTGTGAGGAAGTTTAATCTATGAGAATCTGCAACTTTATAACTCATACAGAGAGTAGCTGGCAGCGCAAGCTATACTGGAACAATGATGCATTCAAGTCGTCCACCCATTTTGATCATATCAAAACGCATTACTATTGGTCACATAAACAGGTAGGGATATTGCATTCTTTGGCTTTGGACAGACACTGAAAGTCATCAATAGATCAATGGCCATAGGATTGTGCCCACTGGTCCAATTCCCCATATTAATCCCTTGTAGAACATTCGGGGCCACCTTGGCAGTTCTTCTTCCACGGCTGTCCTGGGTGAACTCCTAGATGTAGCATAGCATATATGAGTGTGAAGGTTTATAATCAAATCATCCTTCAAGTCCATATATAGTAAAACTGAAATAGAAGTGAGTGAACATTGCGGAGGTCCTTTAGGCGATTGAAAGAGCAAGAGCAGGGATTCTGAAAGTAAATATTGAGATGAGTGATGAAGTGGACTGAAACTGGGATCTAGGGGCTGATGACTAGACTCTCCAATTTTACACGCCGCCACATAATTTGAGCTTTATGTGCATACAGGGTCCTGATTGGCCTTGGAAAAACGCTGAAGATCCATAAACCATGTCAAAATCATTCTCGACTGGTGATCGAGACTATTATTTACAAGACAAAAAGGTCCAGGATATTTGGTGCACGGCACATCACATTGTAGGTGAGTTGAAAGAACTGCCCTGTTCGAGGACTGGGCGTTGGCTAGGCAAAGTGTCCGACATGAAATTGATCCAGTTGCTGAAAGGGCTAGAGAAATTACCAATTTGTTTATCCGGTGCCATCGGAAGTGAGGATGAGCATTGAAGTCCGGACTAATGGCTGTGACAGCCTTGCCTGAGAAATATCTCGGTGAATAGGTGTCCTTGGAAACATCAAGCCAGGTCAAGTTAGTCTTTCCCGTGAGTTAAATTTATTGAAGATGTTAGTAGATAGATGATAATGTTCAAAATTCCAGCAAAAATACTAGCTGAAATTGGCGTTTTCCGCCTGTCGGATCAAAGCCGCACACTCTATTACCATTCTTGATCATCACTACAGAAAAATTCCTTTGCTTCAAAGGTTAGCCGGAAGAATAATACAGGCACATACTCATACAGTAGATACCCTCACCTTACCCTCAGTCAATTATCCACCTAGGTGACGTCTGAGTTATATTGTATTCACAGCCAGTAATTTGGATAAAGGATCGGGAGTTTAGATGAAGCGAGAGCGCCATCGGGTATCTTTTGAGTGTCATAATCTGCCAGTGCTCGCGAGGAAAGTTCTACGCGCAGCGGCACGCGGGTTGATAACAATCGCAATCCTAGTGCTAGGGGTTTCGTTCCGTGAACGCCAAAAATAGCATCGGTGTGGCTGAATTGCCCGTTTTGATTCCCGCAGCATGTGCAACGTGTGACATCACCGGTACCTGAATACTTTGTCACTACTCATTATTGATTGGGTTAAAGATCACCGGTGCAGGCGGACTAGGGGACCGGATATGCGAGGAAAGGAGCCGCTCCTGAGTGTCATTGATTTGTCAGTAGTAGTTGATAATCGCGGCTAGTCTTCCACTTCTTAGTTGATCAGAATCATATGCTTACTTTTCGAGCTTATCCCATAGAAAGGACTTTTGACACATGCACTATGGTGCCGTGCCGAGTTTTGGCTTACTTCTTCTCAGAATGCACGTTTCCCGAATCATCTATTCTGCATTTAGTATAGCGACAGGCAAATTGTTCTGTGTTGCTCCCCACGGCTACTCAAGATGTCCTGAGTTCCAGTTACGATGTTACACTATGAGCAAAATATAAGTATTTTTTGACTATCAGTCAAGTGGGGCTGCCGATCCCATCGTACCGGTTCCAGAAGCATCCAATTAGAGGACCGACATGCCACAGTGATCATCCAACACAGATCTTCTCAAGAGGGCAAGAGGGGATGTTTCTCCACTGTTAGTCGAGTAGGCCTCTGATCACAGCAACTGAACCCCTTTGTACCACCTTCTCACTTATTGTTTCCCTCAATCCATCCGGTAGAGCTTCTGGTATGACAACAAGCACCTGTCAGCTGTAAGTGACATAAGGCAGAATCTTTCTTCATCAGATTACCCATTTGACAGTAGTTCCAGGTAACAGTGACCCTTGTGCTCTGCTATTGGTCTGAGTATGTCATATGTGTTCTCATTCATGTTCTCATAAAAATTTAGAATCAATAGGGATACTAAGTGTGGTTGTGTCCGAAGATAAGACCCATGAATTTTAAAAAGACAAGGTACGGTAAACTATTTCAATGCATGCGAATAGTACTTAAGCCCTTCTAGGGTTCTTCATAATTATCAATTCCTTTTTTCTTCCCCATGATTGTAGACACCATTCAAAATCTGGTCACGAGCTCCACACTCCTATTGACCATTCCTGCCGCTGTCCTCCTCTGCTATGTTGTTCCATGGCTTGTGGACCCTAATGACATCCGCAAATACCCAGGTCCGTTCATGGCGAGATTTACCGACCTTTGGTTGGTATATACCTCTAGCCAGGGGCGTCGCTCTGAAGTCATCCACGGCTGTCATTTGAAATATGGTGGGTAACCCATCTCTTTGAATCACGAATATGAGTGTGCATTGGTTGCATTAGGTCCAATCGTTCGTATTGCTCCTAACCACGTGTCAGTTGCCGACTCTGTAGCGCTCAACTCCATCTACGGTCATGGAAATGGAGCACTCAAGTCTGAATTCTACGATGCTTTCGTCTCTATTGAGCGCGGTCTCTTCAACGTCAGGGATAGGAGTGAGCACACCCGCAAGCGCAAAATCATCTCCCACATCTTCTCCCAAAAGAGTGTTGTCGCCTTTGAGCCTAAGATCCGAATGTACATTAGCCAGCTCTTCCATCAATGGGATCGTCTATATGAAAAGGCAGTCAAAGGGATGTCTGGTGACGACGGTGAGGGTGGATGGGAAGGAAAGAATGGAAGGCTGTATCTTGACGTTTTACCATGTAAGCCTTGAAATTGCTGCTTAACCCTCATATTCACTCTCTCATTTGAAGGGATGAACTATCTTGCCTTCGACATAATTGGTGATCTCGCATTCGGTGAGCCTTTCGGCATGCTCTCAGCTGCGAAGGACATAGCTCTTGTGCCCAAGAACCAAAACAGCATGCTGAATGCTTATGGGAAGGAGGCTACACAAGATGACACCATTGGTATCCCTGTTATCAACTTCTTTAACAGTCGTGGTGAATTTAACTTAACCATGAGTGCCATTCCACCTTGTTGGCGTCCTCTTGCTCGCAAGCTTCCCAATTTTTCTCAAGGTTCAGAGAGTGCTAAAATTGTCACTGGTATCGCGATTGCTGCCGTTTCCAAACGTTTGGCTAGTCCTACCGATCGTATTGATCTTCTGAGCAAGTTGCAGAGTGGACGCGATGCTAATGGAAACCCTATGGGCAAGGAGGAGCTGACTGCCGAGGCTCTCACTTTTCTTATCGCCGGTTCTGATACTACGTCCAAGTAAGCTTCATCCTTCCGTTTGTCTCATCATTATTCATACCCTTTTTTTACCTCTAAGCTCTACTTCCGCCATCCTGTATCACCTTGCTACTAATCGTGAGATCCAGGACAAGCTTCACAAGGAACTTGACGAACAGCTCGGAACAGAGGATGAACTTGTTGCCACCTCTGGGCAAATCAAACGCCTCCCTTATCTTGAAGCTTGTATTAACGAAGGTCTTCGAATCCATTCTACATCGGGTATTGGCCTCCCCCGCATTGTCCCTGAAGGTGGTTTGGAGGTTTTGGGCCAGCACTTCCCCGAGGGAACTATCCTCTCCGTCCCCTCTTATTCAATTCACCGTGACCCAAAGATCTGGGGTGAAGACTTCGAGGTGTACCGTCCTGAGCGATGGTTTGAACGTGATCAAGCCTCCATGAGCAAGGCTTTCAATCCCTATTCCGTTGGTCCTCGGTGAGTGACCTCATTCCCTAGTCTGTCAATGGACATCCAAAACCCAAGCTTGCCCATCATAGCGCGTGCGTTGGCCGTAATCTTGCTGCCATGGAGCTGTCTATGATCATCGCTTCCATCACACGCCACTTCAATTTTGAACTGGAGTATCCTGGTCAGGTGGTAAGTTCCAATGGTATTTTTGTCCAGGTACGAATCCTGATATTTTTGTTCTAGATGGAAATACGCGAAGGTTTCTTGAGGAAACCTCTCCAAGCTAGGCTTGGAATGAAGCGCAGGGATATATAGATAAAAGCTATGTTGAGAGGTTACTCATGTATTTTTGTAGATTATAATTCATATATCAGATTAGTTTACATCTGATAGATGATGGTTAAATCGGTTGTTCAGACTGTTCATTACTCATCTGTGCCGTTGAGTAAGTAAAAAAACTCCGAGGTCAGGTGTCCAAAGAAATGATCAGAAGTATTCTTGCTTGGAAAGGGCTAAACTCCATGTCCCTGTCCGTGTGCTACCACCACTACTCCTACCCTCCTCCTCATGTCAATAGTCCCCTTGATATTGAGCACAAGCAGTTCCCAGCAGGTTGATTTGTCGGATGGCGGTGGCTCAGGCAGCCCTCAGTCTCCTGTTGGCTCACCGCCTCTCATACTTGCATTCCTTGCCATCGGGGTCTTCTCTGTTGCCATGATAGCTGTCTTCGGCTGGCGGCGGATCCAATTGCAACTCGGGAGAGAGACTGGTCTTTGGGGTCACCCCGAACAAAGGAGGACGCGAGGCATCGACTCAGCGGATTCGAAGTTCGGGGAGAAGCCCGTCTTGTGGGAGATTCAGGTGGAACATGACAAAGAGGGGGAAGGGCTTGGATCCTGGGATAATATTTTGGTGTGTATTCAGGTTCTTCCAATTTCCCAACAATCATTTGTCTAGCCTCTAGCTGTTTTGCCTGTACCACATGACGACCCCTCAAGCCACATCTCGACCTCAGAAAGCTGTCCTCCACAAAGCCCTAGCAGATTCAATGAATCGCTAGAACCACGATCTATCTTCCCGCTGCCACGAGTAGCAAACTCTCGAAGTTGGCGGGGCTTGAGCGAGGTCGGCCCCATGTCCATATTTCGTCGTCGTCCTCATAGCAATACGACATTGAATGTTCAATCTGCCTCAGTTTGCCAGGAATACTTGATTCAAGAGGCACCAAAAGATGCGCAAGTTATCATGATCGTTAGAATGCCTTCACCGACAAAGTCACGGTATCATCGTGCCCATAGCTCTGGGCATACAAGACGATCGAGTCATTATTCTTCCCTCTCTAATTCTGAAACCCTAGTAGAAAATACGAGTCGGATTCAAGAAGACCTATCAGGAACCCATCGTGGCAGTGGGCAGTTTCAATATAGCATTGGAGTTCATACCTGCTCTTGGCCTCTTTCCACAAACTTTTCTGCCAAGAGCAATGATGTCGGCCGAATACCTCACTCTCATGCAGAGAAGGAGCTTAGTTGAATTCTTTCAACCTCCTCAGAAAGTTCAGACACCGGTGTGCATTTTCACAATTTATCAGGGTATTTCTTATTCCAAAATGTTTTCTTATACTCTTTAGATGACGTCAACTAACATCCATTTGATTCATTTGTTTTCTGAAACATTTTCCATATAATCGCTGCGAAGTAATCAATTGTATATTGTAGATTACCCAGCTGAACGTTCTTGTGGCAATTGTGGAGAATAACTCAACGGGCTGTACAGCGGTATAGAGCTTAGGACTCACTGAAAATGATGCTTGCTGGAGGGTCTGATAAAGTGAGGTCCCCGTGATGCTCAGTAGAGTAAGATTTGTCAAAATTCCATGAACAGACAGATCACTACTGGCCTTTTCACCGGTAGAGTCTAATTGATTCATCTGTTTCTTTATGGTGACTGATCTCTTATTTTTATTCTAATCGAATCGTCAGTTTTGTGTCAAGTGCCAATTCTGGGGGTCTTCCAATAGCCTTCTGGCCTTCTAATTGTTATTCCAATAAGAAATTTTTCTGTTCTTTTCTTTTAGTTATGATTTTTTCTGTTTTCTTATCCGATTTTTGATCTTTTAAGTTTCATAGCTAACTAAGACTTCCTAAATTTTGTACTAAACTAGGATCTCCTTTTAGGTGACTCCATAGTCATGCTGTATGATCTTGAGCTTGAAAATTGACTTAGTGGTAAGACTAGAGGAGAGGTTATCTAACATTGAACTCAGAAGATGTTAGTGATTGTTACAACCTGGTCGGTGAGGTGCTTAGTCATTCCGTCTCGTGATTCTGCTGCTGACAAATAAATCGCAAATAAACGCCTTCACAGCTTGACCCTCCACCACTATCGGGTTTTGTCTTTTTTTCTTTCAACAGGTACCTGTCTTTCTTCTTATTATGTGGAATTCTCGCTAATCATCTTCCTGGCCCTTTTCCTTTGTCTTGATATCACATCGTCCACCATCTGCTCATGCCATCTCGGGCTATATTGCATTGATCTCGCGCGATTTGGATCGTGTCACAGTTTTCTCCTCTCCTGTTATCGTTTTTTGATGGCTCTCAAGCGCATTAATAAGGTAGTCTTTGTGTTGTTTGCCCTTTACTGCTCCTCTGCGCAGTTGGGCGCTCAGTGACATGGAGTTGACATGCATGATTACAGGAATTAATTGACCTCGGTCGTGACCCTCCTGCCTCTTGCAGTGCTGGTCCCACTGGTGATAACATGTTTCAATGGCAAGCGACGATAATGGGACCCGTAAGCACATTGTCTGTATTCATGCTAGACGGCCCATCGACCAAATCAGGGTGACTCTCCATATGCCGGAGGCGTTTTCTTCCTATCCATCACGTTCCCTACAGACTACCCATTCAAGCCTCCCAAAGTTAGTTTCACAACCAAGATTTACCATCCCAACATCAATGCCAACGGTTCAATTTGTCTTGACATCTTGAGGGATCAATGGTCTCCTGCATTGACCATCGCGAAGGGTCAGTTTTTCTAAATATCAATTTCTCAGCTCATCGAATCATCCCAGTCTTACTATCGATCTGTTCAATGCTGACCGATCCTAACCCTGATGATCCACTGGTCCCTGATATCGCTCATCTGTACAAGACAGATCGTTCTCGTTACGAGGCAACAGCTCGGGAATGGACAAGGAAGTGAGTACCTCATCGGACTCAATCGCAGCACACTGACTAATCGTCACATTAGATATGCTATGTAGCATGGATTGTTGGGATATCTAGGCAATTCTCTTGCAAAAGCTGTGAAGCATTTGGTTGGGTTTGCGCTGTATACATGTCCTGTTTGTTTAGTTATTCATTTCTCAATTCCATTGTCCTCGCCTACTGTCACTAACTTGCGTCATAAAATTCCGATTAGTTGGTTACCAGATAATGATTAGTAGGAGTAGTTTGGCCTTTCCATTTGTTAGTTGCACAATATCCCAATCGACAAATTCTTTTTGTGTCGAGCCATTTTATACGCCTATCTTGACTGTAGAGGAGGATTTTTGTACTCATTGCTGAGGATTTGAGTTGCAAATGTACCAGATTGATGGCTGAGAGACCTTGCCACTTGGAATATTTGCCCAGATCCCAGCCATTGATTACTTCCTACACTTGGATTAACTTTCAAGGATTCTTCTGTATAAGACTGTCCAGCTTTGGCCTGAGTTATTTATTAGATAAAGCCCAAGAGATACTTGCTCCAAATATGTCTATCATGTATCATTCTTTAGTGACTTGTAGAGCCCACCTAGGTGTCATACTGAAAATTTGGTATCATTTAATATTTATTTTCATATTTATTTTCATATTACTTATTAATTTTGCTCCTAAACTCCTAATTTGTCATTGTGTCATGACTTGGCAAAATGGCTAAGTCATTATTTACTTTACTTTACTTTACTCTATTTGAACTTTGTCACAAACTTCATTTGGACCATAACTCTGGGAATACTTGACCAATTTCAACAATCTAAATGGCCACCAAAAGCCCTTAAGAAGACCTTTCAAATGGTACCAAAAACATCTCAAGGCAATCAGTATTCACTGAGTTATCAGCAGATCAGTCTGCAATCACCAAGTAACCAGACACTAAATTGCTGATATCTCAGGAACCACTTGACATAATCATTTGCTTCAATGACCATTGTAAAGCTCTCTTCAATATGCTTCTTTTGGCTGCAAATAAATTCTAAGACAATAAGATCCCATGGAGATACAAGGTCCTTAATGTTTGCATATAACACTAATCTATACCTATAGATTATCATTTGTTCTTGAATAGAACAAAGAACTGCCCTGAGATAGTTAGGTTATCTCTATTTCAAGACTAATAGCACTCCTATATGTAGAACAATAGATAGTGATTATGTGGTAGTATTATGAGAGCCCTAAAAAGGGAATAGTTTCCCAAGCATTTGAACACTTGATCAAAAACCTCAAGACATACAATGGGGTTGAGATATAGATAGTGTGGGAACTAAAGTCACATAACAAGGTCAAGTGACCACAGAACATTCTGGAAGGACATATGATTGTGGATTAGTAGTATAGCCACTGTAAAAGTAGTATAAGTGTTATAAAAGCCCCAAAAAGGAATTAAGTTCCTGAGCATTTGAACATTTGATCCAAAACCTCAAGATATACAATAGGGTTGAGATATAAATAGTGTGGGAACTAGGGTCATGTGACAAGGTCATGTGATCACAGAATATTCTGGAAGAACATGACTAAGAGCACAGCTACTATAAAAGTAATATGTTATGAGAGCCCCAAGAAGGAAATGGTCTCCCATACATTTAAACACTTAATCCAAAATCTCAAGTCATACAATGAGATCAAGGTATAAATAACATAGGAACTTAGATAACCAAATCACATGACAAGGTCAAGTGACTATAGAACATTCTGGAAGATCATATGACTGTGGACTAGTAGTAGTACAGCCACTGTAAAATAGTATAAGTAGTAGTCCAATCCAATGAAGAACTCCATCAAGTTCTTCTTGAACATCCA
>Ga0153940_1001473_pt1 | contig 10499 bp, 10 predicted proteins | sample TSNJ024MetaG_FD_104736 | JGI IMG/M metagenome (GOLD analysis project Ga0153940, IMG submission 104736) | Attine ant fungus gardens microbial communities from New Jersey, USA - TSNJ024 MetaG | ecosystem: Host-associated > Fungi > Mycelium > Unclassified | place: USA: New Jersey, Brendan T. Byrne...
GGCAGAGCTCCCGCACCGTGCCGCCGTCGCCGCCGCCGATCACCAGCACATCCTTGATCTCGGGGTTAGTGGCCATGGGCACGTGGACGATCATGTCGTGGTAGATGAATTCGTCTTTCTCGGTCAGCATCATCAGGCCGTCCAGCGTAAAGAAGCGGCCGAAATCCCTGGAGTCAAAGATATCCAACCGCTGGAATGGGCTGACCGTGTGGTAGATTTGGCGCTCCACCCGGATCGAAAGCTTCACATCCTCGGTGTGCTTCTCAGTGTACCATAATTCCATGTCATATTGCTCCTTGCTACATTATATATAGACTGTATTTTGGGGTGTTTGGCTTAATTTTTTATATGTGGCTTGCGCGGGTGCCCGGCGGCTCGCTGATGCGAGGCCGTCGATTGCGTTGCCCTGCTTGCTCCTATGGGGCTGCGTTTATAGCAGGGCTGCGTTGCGGCTGTTGATTGGGTTATCTTGTTTGCTCCCATGGGGCCGTGCCTGCGGTCATACTTCGCGTGAAAGACAAAGCTCCGCGCAGACTACTCGACCACCCGTATGGTTTCCAGTGAAAGATCCTGTGTACCGGTGAGCAGGCTGCCTTTTGACTTGGCGTAGCGTATATATTCCAGCACCTGGCTGGTGATGCGCTCGCCGGGGGCCAGCACCGGGATGCCGGGCGGGTAGCACATGACAAACTCGGCGGACACCCGCCCCAGCCCCGCCTCCAGCGGGACCGTGCGGGTTCTGGCGTAATAGGCCTCCCGGGGCGTCAGCTCCACGGTGGGCACAATGTATTCGTGGGTCAGCATGCCGGCCTTGTCCTTCTCGTAACGGCGCTTGATCTCGGACAGCGCCGAGACCAGCCGCTCAATGGAGTAGTGGTTGTCCCCCACCGAAAGGATCGCCAGGATGTTGCCGATATCGCCGAATTCGATCTGGATGCCGTACTCATCCCGCAGGATGTCGTACACCTCCACACCCGCCAGGCCGATGTCCAATGTGTGGATGCTCAGCTTGGTGCGGTCGAAGTCGTGGGCCCACACCTTGTCCGCGATTTCCCGGGAAAAGGCGTAGTAGCCCCCCACCTGGTGGATTTCTTGCCTGGCGTAATCCGCCAGCTTCAGCACGTGGGCGAAAGTCTTTTCGCCCTCCAGGGCCAGGTTCCTGCGGGCAATGTCCAGCGATGCCAGCAGCAGGTAGGAGGCCGAGGTGGTCTGGGTCAGGTTGATCACCACCCGCAGCTCGTCCGGGTCCATGGCCGTTCCGGCCAGCAGCAGCGAGCTCTGGGTCAGCGAGCCGCCGGTTTTGTGGACACTCACGGCGGACATGTCCGCCCCCGCCGCCATGGCGGAAACCGGCAGCCCCTGGCCGAAATAGAGGTGGGTGCCGTGGGCCTCGTCGGCCAGCAGCAGCATGCCCGCATCGTGGGCAGCCCTTGCGATGGTCCTTATGTCCGAGCACACGCCATAGTAGGTGGGGTTGTTCACAAACACGGCCCGTGCCTCGGGGTGGGCCGCGATAGCCGCCAGCACCTCCCTGGTGTCCATGCCCTGCGGGATGCCCAGCCGGGGGTGGATGCCCGGGCTCACATACACCGGGGTCACACCCGCCAGAATCAGCGCACCGGTCACTGAGCGGTGTACATTCCGGGGCAGGATCAGCTTGTCCCCGGCCCGGCACGTGGCCAGAATCATGGCCTGCACCGACGACGTGGTGCCCCCCACCATAAAGAAAGCGCTGTGGGCCCCAAAGGCCTGGGCGGCCAGGGTCTCGGCCTCCATAATCACGCCGGTCGGGTGGGACAGGTTGTCCAGCGGCTTCATGGAGTTCACGTCCACCGCCAGAGCCTGAGCCCCTAAAAAATCGCGCAAAATCGCATTGCCCCTGCCCTGCTTGTGCCCCGGCACATCAAAGGGGACAATGCGCTTGTCCTTGTATTTCTTCAGCGCCTCATAAATCGGCGCTCTGTGCTGTGCGCTCTCCATCCCGCTCAATACAGGTTGGTGCCGTAGTAGATCTCGGTCATCTCGCGGTAAAGCCGCTGCTTGATATCCATTCTGGTCTGGGGCGGCAGCTCGTAGGGGTCGGTGTGGAAAAGGTAGTCGATCAGGTTGATCTCCTTAATCAGCATCTTGGTGTGAAAGATGTTGGACTGGTAGACATTCACGTCGATGGCGTCGTATTTGGCCAGCGTGTTCTCGTCGATGAAGTTCTGGATCGAGTTGATGTCGTGGTCCTTGTAAAACTTCTTGCCGCTGATATCACGGGTAAAGCCTCTGATGCGGTAATCAACATTGATGATATCCGAGTCAAAGCAGCCGATCAGGTAGTTCAGCGCGCTCAGCGGGGATATCTTGCCGCAGGTGGAAACCTCGATGTCCACACGGAAAGTGGATACCTCGTTGTCCGGGTGGAACTCCGGGTAGGTGTGCACCGTGAGATGGCTTTTGTCCAGGTGCCCCACCACGCTGTCCTTCTTCTCCGCCACTGTCTGCGCCAGAGATTCCTCTGCAATCAGAATCGTAACGCTGGCGCCCTGCGGGTCGTAGTCCTGCTTGGAGATGTTCAGCACATGGGCGCCGATCATATCCGAAACCTCGCACAAGATGTTCGTGAGCCTGTCGGAGTTGTATTCCTCATCGATGTACGCGATATAATCCCGTTTTTCCCGCTCGCTCTTCGCGTAGCAGACATCGTAAATATTAAAGCTCAAGGTCTTGGTAAGATTGTTGAATCCGTACAGAGTAATCTTTTCTTTCAACCCTATCATCACGGCCCTTTCCTGGTTATTTGGGGTCAAAACATTCGTAAACTAGATTATAGCAGATTCCCGCGCAATTACAAGGGATTTTTCATAATTCACAACAAACAAAAAAATTGACTGAATTGATTGACAAACTCTTCACTTTATAGTATATTTTATGCAAACGAAACGGTTGCAGACGCAACCGTTGTCTCCCAACCGTTTGTACCATGGGGTGATAGCTTATTACGTATGTGCGACCACTTGGAAAATGGGTATCGGTGCTGCACCGGTACCAGCTTTGGGCACTGTCCCGGCAGCTGCGTCCCCTGGGCCTTAGGCCTGGCCAGTATCCCTTGTTGTTCACCGTGTGCAACGAGCCGGGCATCCACCAGGACGCACTGGCCGAAACGCTGTTTCTGAACAAGTCCTCGGTGACGCGGGGCGTTTTACAGCTGGAAAGATGTGGCTTTCTGACCCGTTCGGCGGACCCGGCCGACAAACGCGCCCTGCGTCTGACAGCCACCGCCAAGGGCATGCAGGCAAGAGGCGAGATCCTCAACCACTATGACATTGTGAACGCGCACATGACCGAAGGCTTCAACGAGGATGAGCGCGCCCAGCTCTACGCCTTGCTGCTGCGTGCCTGCGAAAATGTGATGTTTGAGCGCCAAAGCAACACCCACCATGTTTTCATGCAGGCGCTTAATAAAAAAGAGGAATGAAACAAACATGAATCATGCCCGCGCCGCGCCTAATCCCCTGGGCACCGAGCCCATCTTCCGTCTGCTGCCGAAATACGTGATCCCCAGTCTGGTTTCCATGCTGGTCATGTCGCTGTACAACATTGTGGATCAAATATTCATCGGCCGCAGCCCTGCCGGTTATCTGGGCAACGCCGCCACAACGGTGGCGTTCCCGCTGGTGACCGTGATGCTGGCGCTCTCGCTGATGATCGGCAACGGCTCGGCGGCCTACATCAACCTGCAGATGGGCAAGGGCAACCCCGAAGCGGCGCGCAAAACCGCGGGCAACGCGGTCACGCTGGTGTTCGGCGTGGGCATTTTGCTGACCCTGGTCTGCACACTGTTCCTGCGGCCGATCCTTGGGTTCCTGGGCGCGACCGACGCCGTGATGCCCTACGCGGTGGAATACACCTCGGTGATTTTGCTGGGCGCCCCTTTCTCCATGAGCAGCACCGCTCTGTCGGGCATCATCCGGGCGGACGGCAGCCCCCGCTACTCAATGCTGTCCTCCTCCTCCGGCGCGGTGCTCAACACCATCCTTGACCCGATCTTCATCTTCACCCTGGACATGGGGGTGCGGGGCGCCGCCATTGCCACGGTGCTTTCCCAGATTGTGTCCTGCCTGCTCGTGATGGCCTACCTTGTCCGCATGGCCCGCTACACCAGGCTGGAACGGCAAACCCTGCGGCTCAGCGGCAATCTGGTGCGCATGATCGCTGCCTACGGTTCCTCCAGCTTCATGACTCAGATCGCGAACGCGCTGGTAAATGTTGTGCTAAACAACACGCTGGTGCGCTACGGGCAGGGCACCGCTTACGGCGGCGATATCCCGCTTTCCGCCATGGGCATCATCATGAAGATCAACGGCATTCTGATCTCCTGCATTCTGGGCGTGGCCATCGGCGCGCAGCCGATCCTGGGCTTCAACTACGGGGCGGGCAACTACAGGCGGGTGCGACGCACCTACCTGACCGTGGTGTCCATCACCACCTTGCTTTCGGCGGCGGTGAACCTGCTGTTCGTAATCACACCCCACACTTTCATCGGGCTGTTCGGCAACATGGGTGATCAGTTCAACGAATACGCCTCCCGGGCGCTGCGCACATACCTGTGCTGCGTGTTTGCTGCAGGCTTCCAGATCCCCTCCGCCAGCTACTTCCAGGCCGTGGGCAAGCCGCTCAAATCCATGACGCTGACCATGACCCGCCAGGTGTTCCTGCTGGTGCCCGCCATTGCCATCTTCCCGCTCTTCCTCGGTCTGGACGGCGTGCTGTACGCCGCGCCTTTCGCGGATATCACCGCCATGCTGATCACCGGCGCTTTTATTCTGAAAGAGCAGCGCTATTTGAGCAGCGAGCTGGAAAACCGGGAACAATCCGCCGAGGGAAAAGGCGCGAAGCCTTTGTCCGAAAATTGTTAGGAGCTGACGACGGCGTGATGGACCGAATGCAGGCTCTTTGGAAGAAATACCGCGAAGTCTTTCTATACCTGGTCTTCGGGGTGCTGACCACCGCGGTCAACTACCTGGTGTACCTGTTCTGCCGGACCCTGCTGCCCGACGGCGCTTACCGCATCGCGGCGGCGAACCTGGCCGCGTGGGTGTTGTCGGTACTGTTCGCCTACTACACAAACCGGCGGTTTGTGTTTCAGTCCCGGACCGGCGCGGCCGCCGCTGGGCGCGAGCTCGTGTCCTTTGTGCTGGCCCGCGTGTTTTCGCTGGCGCTGGACCTGGCCTTTGTATACGCGGTCGTCTACCTGCTGGGCTGGGACGACCGGCTGGCCAAGCTGGTGTCCAACGTGATTGTGATTATCGTAAACTATGTGCTTAGCAAGCTGGTGATCTTCAGGAAAAGCTGACACCGGTAACACGCCATTTCCGCGCTGCGGGGCGTTTTTTGCCCAAATGCTACTCATCACTGATGAGCGAAAGGGGGAGGCTGTTTCCTTATCTTATGGAGGACACAAGCAAGATATCCATTCATATTCGTATTCACCATACTATACTATATTGAAGGAGGATTTCAAATGTCAAAGGTAGTTATCGTGGGTGGAGGCTGGGCAGGTGTAAGCGCCGCGGTGGCCGCGGTCAACGCCGGGGTAGCCGAGGTGACTGTGCTGGAGCGGACAGACATGCTGCTGGGCACCGGCCTGGTGGGCGGCATCATGCGCAACAACGGCCGTTTCACCGCCACCGAGGAGGCCATTGCCATGGGTGGCGGCGAGGTATTCCAGGTGATCGACAAGAATTGCCGTCACACGAACATGGAGTTTCCCGGCCACAAGCACGCCAGCCTGTACGACATCGCATTGATCGAGCCGGCCATTCGGGAGCTGCTGCTGCAAAAGGGCGTGAAAATCATGACCCAGGCCCGCATGAAGGACGCGGAGGTGGCCGACGGCAGCATCAAAAGCGTGACGCTGGACAGCGATGAGGTGATCACGGGCGATGTGTTCATCGACGCCACCGGCACGGCCGGCCCTATGAACAACTGCATCAAGTACGGCAACGGCTGCGCCATGTGCGTGCTGCGCTGCCCCTCTTTCGGCGGCAGGATCAGCCTGGCCGGCAAAGCCGGTGTGCAGGAGGTGATGGGCAAAAAGGCCGACGGCTCCATCGGCGCCATGAGCGGCTCCTGCAAGCTGCTGAAGGAATCGCTGAGCCACGAAATCGCGGAAAAGCTCAACGCAACCGGCGTGGCTGTGATCCCGATTCCCGAAAAGCTGCGCAAGGGCGAAGGCCTGCTGGCCAGCAAGGCCTGCCAGCAGTACGCGCTCAAGGAGTTCGCCGAAAACATCATCCTGCTGGACACCGGCCACGCCAAGCTCATGAGCCCCTACTATCCCCTGGATCTGCTTCGCCAGATCCCCGGCTTTGAAAGCGCCCGCTACGAGGACCCCTATGCGGGCAACAACGGCAACTCAATGCGGTACATGGCGCTCTCCCCGCGGGACAACGCGCTGCAGGTAATCGGCGTAAACAACCTGTTCTGCGGCGGCGAAAAGACAGGCCTGCTGGTGGGCCACACCGAGGCCATCGTCACGGGCACGCTGGCCGGGCACAACGCGGCGCGCTGGCTGGCCGGAGAAGAGCTGCTGATCCTGCCGGAGGAGCTGTGCATCGGCGACGCCATCTCCCATGTCAACGACGAGATGAAGACCGAAGCAGGCCTGGGCCTCAAGTACACCTTCTCCGGCGCCAACTACTTCAAGCGCATGCAGGCAAAGGGCCTGTACATCACCGATATCGGCGAGATCAAAGAAAAGGTGGAAAAAGCCGGCCTGACCCAGGTGTTCGCAAAAAAAGCATGAGCCCGACATAAAACGTGAGGTGCGACTTAATTAGAGGAGGAACTTAACAATTGGTGGAGCTAACGATTTTACACTGGATTTACCTGCTCGTGATACTGGCGGTTATTGTACTTATGATCTGCAAGCGCGAGGTTGTGGTACCCTGTATCACTGGCACTTTCGTGATCGGTCTTGTATACTCCAAGAGCCTGATTGGCGGCACACAGGTTGTGTTCAAGTCTATGATGACGGCAGGGTCGGACCTGTTTGACATCATGCTGGTCATCGCCTTGATGGTGGCCATGCTCAAGGCGCTGGGTAACATGGGCGCAGACAAGATGATGATCGCCCCCGCCGCAAACCTGGTGAAAAAGCCTGCGGTGGCTTTCTGGGTAATCGCGGCCGTTATGTACATCGCCGCCACTTTCTTTTGGCCCACCCCAGCCACCGCGCTGGTGGGCACAATTCTGATCCCCATTGCCATGGCAGCGGGACTGAAGCCCTTGGCCGCCTGTATGGCGATGAACCTGGCCGGGCACGGCATGGCCCTTTCCGGCGACATGGTGCTGCAGGGCGCCCCTGCCATTACCGCCAACAACGCCGGCATCCCGGTTGAGGATGTTCTGAGCAAAGGGGCCCTGTTTGCGACCATAACCGGCCTCGTGGCGCTGGCGCTTGCGTTTATTTTGAACCGCAAGGACATTCTTGGCGGCAAGGCCAACAGTGAAGAGCTGGATCGGGCGGGTGAGAAAGCTGTTGTGGACGCCCCGCCCTACGCAAAGGTCTTCGCCGTGGGCGTGCCGCTGGTCTTCCTGGTCATCATCGTGCGCATGATCGTGGGCAGCTCTGTCGAAAGCGTGGGCAAGATCATCGGCGGAAGTGCTACAGCCCTGCTGGGCGGCACCGCGGCGCTGCTGTTGATCGTAGCCACCGCTGTGGACTGTAAAAAGGACTCTCTGGAAAAAATCGTGGAATATCTGCGGGAAGGCCTGCTCTTTGCAATCAAAATTTTTGCCCCCGTCATTCCCATCGCCGGCTTTTTCATGCTGGGTTCCCCCAGCCTGGCCGTGGATATTTTAGGTGAAGGCGCCCCCGGCCTGCTGTTTGATTTGGGCAATGCCCTCGCCATGGCCCTGCCGCTGGGCCCCATCCCGCTGGCCATCGGCATCGTAGTCGTGGGGGCTATTACCGGGCTGGACGGCTCCGGCTTCTCGGGGCTGCCGCTTGTCGGCGCGTTGGCAGCCTCCCTGGCAATCCCCGCCGGCCTGGATGTGGCCACGCTGGGCGGACTCGGCCAGGTCGCCGCGGTTTTCGTGGGTGGCGGCTGTCTGAGCGCCTGGGCCTTTGGCGCCGTTGCCAGCGCCGGCGTAGCAGGGGTCTCCCCCGCCGATCTGGTGCGCAAAAATTTCATTCCGGTTATCTCGGGGCTTGGCGTCTCGACAGTTTTGGCAATCATCATGCTCTATGCCGGTTGAGTCAAACCACACACCGGCGCCACAAATTATACATTAGACCTGCGGCAGAATTATGCCCACAGTCTGAAGCCCCGGAAATCCGGGGCTTTCTTTTTTAAAATAATACTTGACAAAACCAATTCGATATAATATAATATATTTATCAAGAATTAATCTCATTAAGGAATTGATGCCATGAATGAACGCAACACTGTCCAAAAATCCTTGGTTCTGGAAGCCGCCATGCAGCTGGACCACCCCACGGCGGAGGAAATCTTCGCCCATATCACAGGGGAGCACCCCGCCGTGAGCAAGGGCACGGTTTACCGGAACCTGAAGCTGCTGGTGGAGCAGCGAAAGCTGCGCAGGGTGGAGGTGCCCGACGCAGCTGACCACTTTGACCACACCTTGTCCAACCACTACCACATTCGCTGCAAAACCTGCGGCAGGGTGTCGGACGCCGCGCTTCCCTTTCAGCACGATTTGATCCTGCGAATCGGCAATACCCAAGGCTACCGGATCGACGAGCACGACATCGTATTTAAGGGCGTTTGCCCGGTATGTCTCGGTAAGGATATAGAAGCCATAGAATGAATTTTATAAAATGGAGGAATCGACATGAGTGATCTGAAGAACAGCAAAACCGAAGCAAATCTGATGGCAGCTTTCGCCGGGGAGTCCCAGGCGCGCAACAAGTACACCTACTATGCCGCAAAGGCCAAGCAGGAGGGCTACAACCAAATCGCGGCCATCTTCCAGGAAACCGCCGACAACGAGAAGGAACACGCCAAGATGTGGTTCAAGCTTCTTCACGACGACGCGGTCCCCAACACTATGACCAACCTGAAGGACGCGGCCGACGGCGAGAAATACGAGTGGACCGACATGTACGCCGGCTTTGCCAAGACTGCCCGTGAAGAGGGCTTCGACAAAATCGCCAGCCTGTTCGAGCTGGTGGCCAATGTGGAAAAGGAGCACGAGGCCCGCTACCTAAAGCTGCTGGCCAACGTCAAGGACGGCCTGGTCTTCTCCCGTGACAGCGACATGATCTGGCAGTGCGCGAACTGCGGCCACATCGTCGTGGGCAAAAAGGCCCCTGAGTCTTGCCCTACCTGCAACCATCCCAAAGCGTTTTTCCAGATCAAGGCGGAAAACTACTAACACCGGCCTTGTACCGGCGATATCACACCACTCTCCCCGCCTTATAGGTTTTCACGCAGGGCCTGGAAGCGATTGCCTCCGGGCCCTGCGGTGCGTTCGCGGTTGGTCGGTCTTCACACAACGTTCACATAACTCTCATTTCCACAACACATAATAGGGCTATGATAAATGTTGATCCAAAGGACAGGCTTTCGACAAACACTACCAAACAGAAAGGGTTGACAGATTATGAAAAAGAGCCTGAAAAGAATTGTGGCAGCCGCGCTGGCTTTGATGCTGATTATGGGCATCCAGATGGCGGTCTTCGCCGCCGACGACACCTCCTCCTCCAGCGAGGCGGCTTCCAGCAGCGAAGCCACCTCCAGCGCGGCGGACGAAACCATGCCGGCAGAGGATGAGCCCACCTCCGAGACACCGGTCCTCACCTCAGAGAGCAACCCCTCCACCGGCGCCGAGACCACCATGCTCACTGTTTGCCTTGTGGCCATGGGCGTGTCACTTGCCGGAATCAGTGTTCTGTCGCGGCGCGGCAAGAGCAAGGCGTAACCCAATCACACTGCTTGCTCCAAAACCGCCGCACCATGCGCTACGCATGTGCGGCGGTTTTCTATGCCCGTTTTCTTGGGCACCCTGTCCTTGTGAAACGCATCGTCTACGCGGGGACAAATGCCAATTGACGCCGCGGTACCGGCAGGGCGCGAACAATCCGGGAACAGCGCGCAGCCACAGGCCACAACACCGGACAGCCCACACAAAAAGTTAGAAAATGTGATAAAAGGTCTTGCTTTACAATCGTAAATGTGCTAGAATATTACCTGTTGACGCAGTCGTAACCGGCGGTATGGGGCAGAGCCGATTGCAACCAATTGCGTTTTCGTCGTATGAAACGGCCGGTATGGGAAAGCCTAGTGGTGAAAGATTTTGCGGAAAAGGCAAAGCGCGCTCCCACATTGCCGCGTGGATTCGCCGGGGTTGCCATGATCCCGATACTTGCCCTTATCGTATATAGGGGTATAGCTCAGTTGGTAGAGCAGCGGTCTCCAAAACCGCGTGCCGAGGGTTCAAGTCCTTCTACCCCTGCCACTTGTTGTTATTGCTCAGTCGGCAGAGCA
>Ga0153940_1001474_pt1 | contig 10497 bp, 9 predicted proteins | sample TSNJ024MetaG_FD_104736 | JGI IMG/M metagenome (GOLD analysis project Ga0153940, IMG submission 104736) | Attine ant fungus gardens microbial communities from New Jersey, USA - TSNJ024 MetaG | ecosystem: Host-associated > Fungi > Mycelium > Unclassified | place: USA: New Jersey, Brendan T. Byrne...
AAAAATGATTATCCTGGATTTAGATGATACGCTTCTCAGAAGCGATAAGACTATTTCTGATTATACCGTTGATGTACTTAAAAAGTGTCAAACGGCGGGAATAAAAATCGTATTTGCTACGGCAAGGTCAACACAAGCGTCTGCAAAATATTTCGAACGATTTATGCCCGATATTTTTGTTGGTTATGGCGGGGCATTAGTGATGGATGGCGGAAAAATAATCCATCGGTTTGATATTCCTCCCGACATCTCAAGTCAAATAATTAAAGAGTGCCTGGAAACACAGGAAGTAACAAGGATTCATGCAATCAATGAGTCAGCAGCGTTATCCAATGGTCAGGATTCAGACATGACCCATTATCAATATACGGATTTTTCTTGCGATTATGGCTACAGTTATTTGAAAATATCAGTAAATGCCAGCGACCCGGCTGTCGTTGAAAATATAGCGTCACATTTTCCAATGTGCGATATGCTGAGATACACAGGTGAGGATTTATACCGATTTGCCAATCGCAACGCGGTGAAATGGGAGGCGGTAAAAGCGATAGCTGCGCATTACGGTTTTGATACCGATTCATTTGTCGCTTTCGGAGACGACATCAATGACTTGGAAATGATACAGAAATGCGGGATAGGAGTTGCAGTAAAAAATGCTGTCAGGGAAATTCAATTAGCGGCTAAGTATATCTGCGAAACTAATGATAATGATGGGGTTGCGAAATGGATTGAGGAACATTTGTTATTCAGTTAGAATAATGGATACTATTACATATTTATATTGCTTAAGTACTCTTTTAAGATTATACTTAAACTTGAGAGGTGCTTTTTATGATTCAAATTTAAACAATGAATAGAATTATCTTGCTAAAAGAATTGATTGTAATGATAAACCAGGGGAATGGAAATTTACTATGATAGGTAATGTAATAAAGGATGAAAAGATAAACACAGATGCAAATTCTAACATTAAAGGAATAGGTTTGCAAAAGCTAAGGGTCTTTGATAGATTATTAGAGGCAATACTAAAAAATAAAAGATCAATTATGTGTGCGATGGAATATATTGATGATGTGATAGAGATGGATATCAGTGAGGAGAAAACTGCTTATACCACTGAACAAAATAAATCTTATTCATCTTCATTTTCTATGAATAGCCATGAAGTTAAAAATTCATTAAGAATTTTTTTTGATACATGGCGTGTCATTGTAGAAAGTGCTGAAAGTATAAATTTTGTATTTTATACAAACACCACAATCAAACAAGAGTATAAAACAGGAGTTCTGAAGGAGCTTGATTTAGAATTGCCTGAAGAACCCTTACTTAAATTGTTGATAGAGAAAAGATATAGTGAGTCTCTTCCATTTATTATTCCTATTTTTAGAGAATATTACATAGATCAACATAAAAAGCATGCAAAGGATATAGATATATACATAGAAATGATTGATTCAATGACATTTGAAAAGTGGATAGAGTTCTTTGAACTTATTGAATGGAAATTTGGAGAAAAAACGGAAATAAAATTGATTGCAAGTGTAAACGAAAAAGTATCTATGTTATGTCATATACACGGAATAGACCAAAAATTTGTAGCGAAGATTGTTGAACAGATAATTGGAAAAATTGAATTACATACATTTGAAAAGGACTTTTTGCGTAAGATGATACAGGTGGGGGATATTAAATGCATTTTTTTAGAATATGCATTAGAGGCAAAAGTCCAAGATAAATTAGATCCTATACATGAAAAGTGGGATGATATTGAATGTAGTGACATCAGAGATTTAAAAGATAAGTTTTTAGATGTTTGCCCTGAGTATAACGAGGATCTATTGTATGATCTACAAGACGAATACACGGATGGCGTATTTGAGCAAAGACATCATACTAATTTAAAACAAGTAAAAGCATATAATTATCGAGTATATAAAGCCTGCGAAAAACTTATAAAGAGAAAAATTGCGGAAATCGGAGAGGATTTTTCGCCAAAAAGGATAGCGGAAATCATTGATGTGTTAACAGATGAAGCAGAGGTACACGTTAATGATAAGGCAAAAACTTATCAAGTTGCTTTTTCTGATAGGGATATGATAAGAAAAACAGTACTTATGTTATTCCAAGATTGCTATATAGCTTTTAATGAAAGGGAGTAGTCGCAATGGACAATAAGAAAAGAATGATGTTCATCTTAGAGGAGGATTATTATTATATAACAATAAAAATCCTGTCTATTCTCAGAGCGTTAGAATGTGATAAAAAATCATTTCATGACTACCGGAAACTGGGGATTATATTTGAATTTATTAAGAATGATAATAATTTTAGATTTTTGAGCAAAATATTGACGGTTGAACAGAATGATTTATTTGACAACGAAGTGAAAGTTAAAATATATTGTGACTCTAAATTAAATGTTGCAGTTTTTAAGCGAGTACTATTTTTTTTGGAAAAACAGGAGATGGTTAAGTTAGAGAAAAACATTAAAAATAGTGCCATTAATATTTCACTTATTGAATCAGATTCATTTAAGGTTTTAGTAGAAGAAAAAATATTAGAACATGACATACTTAAATGTATTGAAATAAAAAAAATGATTCCGAGAATCAGAACATTGAAATTGGAAACTTTACAAGAGAAAATATTTGGATATAGTGAGGGTGAAAAATGGGAAAACTAGCCATAAGGAGAATAGCGTATATTGGGAAAAAATATAGTTATACATCACCTTATCTAAATGATGGTATAGTGATTCTGGAGGGTACCAATGGGCATGGTAAGAGTACTTTCATGAATTTAATATATTATGGCCTGGGTGGTAAAGTTGATGCATTTAACAAAAGTGATAAGGAAGTAAAAAAGAAACACAATGAAATATATCATGATGAAGATAACTATGTTGAACTTGAAATAGAGATTGGTAATCAAGTATATGAACTCACACGTTATATTGGTAATAATCAAATTTTTATAGTAGATAAAGATCAAAATATTATTGAAACATATATTAACAGACAATCCGCAAATGAGGATGATTTAGTTTTTTCGGATTGGATACTTGATAAACTGGATATAAGAGTATTTGATATTATACAGGGAACAAGATCATTTAAACTAAATTTTTCTGATTTGATGAGACTTATTTATCATGATCAAGATACGGAAGTGGATAGGATATATAAAGAAGCAGATAATGTTAATTTCATGACAGATTCACTGGAGATTAGAAGGGCAATATTTGAAGTATTAGTAGGGAAGACATATGATGAATACTACTCCTCTCTTGGTGAATATAAAATTAAATTAAAGGAATATGAAAAGATACAAGCAATTATGAGAAGTTATGATGAATTTCTTGGTGAAGTTTTAGAAGAGGAATTATCAAATGCTATTCATATAAACTTATTGCTTACAGAATATCGGGAAATGTTAATTAAGGTCAAACGAGAAAGAGAAATTGCAATTAATGAAAAAAGCAACTCAAATGAGATTATGAAGCTAATTGAAGAACAGAAGAGATTACTGGTACGATATCAGCATGAACAGAATAGTTGGTATCAAGCCAAGGTTGCTATCAACAATTCGATAGAAAAAATATTATATTTAATAGAAGATTCTGAAAAAGAGATGCATGAAGTAGAAAAAATTCTGGTAGTTAATAAAAAATTAAAATTATTCAGTCCCAATACATGTCCCTATTGTTTACGTGAAGTTGAGAGAGAAGAAGGTCAATGTATATGTGGCACTTGTATTGAAGAGGAGCAATATGAAAAGTTTTTTTATACAGATCAAGAGTACATAGATATTCTAAAAATTAAGAAAAGATCATTACGCTCTTTAAATGATTTATTAGAAAAAAAGAATTTGAGAATGAAGCAGACAATTTTGCAAACAGAATATATTGAGAGTGAGATTGCGAAGGTAACATCCTACATTAATGAATTAACGCAAAATATAGAATCTGAATACAATTCTGCGTATATTAGAAAATTAGATGAAAGAGAAAGAGAAATTTCTGGCAAAATAATAGAATTAGAACAAGCCGAGGAGCTTGCAAAAAAACGTGAAAATATTATCACTGATTTCAACAGATTAAGAAATGAAGTAGGAAATTTGAAGAATAGGGTTGATTCAAATCTAATATTAGCTAAAGAAGACATATTTAATCGTAGAAATGATTTTAGTGAGATTTATATGGAATTGATGAAGCTGGCAGATGAGTATTGTTTCTCTGCATACTTAGGAGAAGATTATATGCCGGAAATTAATTTCAGGTTATATCGAGAAAGAAGTGCATCAGTACCTAGACGTTTAATGTATTTTTTAACTTTATTAATTGAAAGCCTAAAAGAAGATGTTAATTTTCCCAGATTTTTAATGATTGATACTCCCAACAAAGAAGGTATTGATAAAGAAAATCTAATAAATAATATTTCTTTGTTATCCAAGGCTGATGACTATGCGAAAGAAAATAATTTGACGTATCAAATTATTCTGACAACAGGCATGAATACATATCCAGATAGTTTAAAGGATAAAGTTTTTTTGAGTTTGGATGGAGGAAGGCGTTTATTAAGAGAAAATACTAAATTGAAAGAAGAATAGAAGTTTGTTATAAAAGCTACTTGATTCTCAAGTGGTTTTTATAGTTAATAGGATAGACAAGTTTTTATACGTCCTAGCTATGTTAACGGAATAACCAATGAGGTGGAAGGTCAGCTATTTCAATACTACAGTTATGGTGCTTACAGAGAGATAACTTTCTATACACCTCAGTATGTGAATGGGAAGGTGATTTTAGAATGATAAAAATAAGATACTTATTAATCCCTATTATGCTGTCAGTTATTCTGAGTGGATGTGCTGATGCCTTACAGTCAGGTGATGAAAAAACCATACAAAATCAGACAGAAGAAATTATGACTATGCATCCCGACACCACAGATAACACGAGTATTGATACACCTGCTACTTTATCTGATAAAGATTTTATTATAAAAAATAATGATACCTTTATTGAATTAAACGGTAATTATGAAAACTTAATTACAAATGAGGAAATAGTACAGGTTAGTTATCTTGACGAGAACCATGTTTACGATACGTATGTTTATGAAAACTTTATTGTATCAGTTTCACCACCTGGCAATGTTATATTTCATATTAATTTATTGACTTCAGAACTTGAAACTTCCAGGGGAATCAGCGTAGGAGATTCTATATCGGATGTTTGTGATAAATATGGTGTGCCTGATAGTATGGCAAGTGAATATTATTTGTATACTTATGAACATGATTTATTATTTTTTTATATTGATGAATATGGAAAAGTAACTAAAATCAAATTTGAAATGATATAATTGTTTCTCCTTAAATTTTTTGTACATAACTTCAATAACAATCAATCAGAATTAGTAAAAATCCATTAATTACTTCCTGTGAGGATATATAATGAAAAGGAAAAAAACATATGTAGTATTATTTTGGGTTATATGCATTATCATTGTATTCAGGCTTTTACTTTATGATATAAGGTATATTAAATATGACAAAACCCAAAACTATATTGAAAATGAATCCGATAGTCAAATTTATATAAAAGATTATTTTTGGATACACGGATTACCTGAATATATTGGCATTGTATATTTTGATGATAGTATTGGATATATAAGGAATCAGAACCTTATGGAAGTTGAAATACAGGATTTATCAGTTCCAATAATAGATAATATGGATTTAAAATATTACTCATCACAAGAGGGTGGATGGTTTTATAATGACAAAAAGAGCCTTTTTTTCTATGATGTAAAGGAAGAAAAAGAATATGAAATATATAGATCGGAAACAGAAAATGAATTAAACGCTGTACACAAATGGGAATATAAAATAATGTATTTTAAACTATGTGAAAAAAAGATATATATATATGAAGAGATTAACTCGTTGACATATAGTGGAAGACTTGTAATATACAATATAGAGAATGATGAATATGAAATTTTTGAAATAGGCGTAGCCGCTTTTGACATTTCAGATGATGGTAAAAGATTAGTTTATTCTTGCGTCAAATATACGGGGATTGCTTACCAGTGGGATATAAGAGAGTATAATTTGGAAACTGATGAAATTATTAGTAATTATAAAAGTAGAAGTATAAGATACATATTTTATAAAAAAGACAGCTATGAAATATATATAGTAACAGATGATGCAGAAGAAAAACCTTTTAATATAAGAAGAGTTATAAAGAATACATTTCTTGTATTTAAAGTGGGAGAATTGCATTGGAATGAGGAATTATTGCAGATACAATAGATGAACTGCTGATGGACATGACTTAACAATCAGCGGCTTTGTGGGCAGGACGCATAGGTGAGAATGCCGCCAGCTAATGAATATTCGGATGATTTCTGTATGGAGACTATGAAAGGGATTATAATTATGATAATGGTTAAAAAATTAGCATTGGTTATATTAGGTATTTTAAGTATTATACTTATATATTTTATATGTAATAATTTCAAAGGCCATGATAATGTAGAAAATAAACTAAATCAAATTATGTCCCAAGAAGCCATTATTGAAAAAGAAAGAATTGTCAAACAAATTGACCTATTAACAAATAAATGGATTATTGAAGAGGCATTATTTGCTAATAGATTAATTAATGAACCATCTCAAGAAAATCTCGGAATAATTTTTACACTAAGTGATGATCTCAATATTCTCTTTGACGGCGAAGTATATAAGATAATGAATGTTGATATTATTCATGCGGAAGATTTATATCGGATATACTCTTTATCCTCAAGCGATGTAAGAGGATTTAATGATATTACTGTATTAATGTTAGACACAGAAGAAAAGCAATCATACGAAAAAATACATATAATGATAGATAAAGATTTTCAATCCATTTATTGTTTTGTTCATAAAAGTGAGTATGTAACAGGTTTTTATAGAGCTTCTTTGATGAACTGATTTTATCTGGACAATTAAAGTGAAATGAGGTTAAACTTATGTACAAAAAAAGTATTATAATCTGCTTCTGTGTATTTATATTGACTGGTTGTAATCCTATTCTAAATTCACCGGTACCTATAATTTAACTTATAAATGGAATGATATTATGGGATAGGAGAATCTGTTATGACAAAATTAACGTTTATTACCAGTAATGAAGATAAAATAAAGTCAGTTAAAGAGGTCTTTTCAAATGTTTCGAATATAGATTTACATTTCGTACACAATGATATTCCTGAAATACAAGGGAATTCAAGTGTCGAAATTGCCAGAGAAACTGCCCTACACTATGCCAGGCATGTTAACGGTCTGGTGGTGCGGGAAGATCATTCTTTGTACATCCGTTCATTATATCCATTTCCTGGACCTTATACAAATTTCTTCAATAATAGCATGCCGGTAGAGACATTGTTGTCTATGATGAAAAATATGTCGGATCGTACGGGTTATTTTGAATTGGCGGCAGTATTGGCTGATACAGATGGTAAGACTAAAGAATTTGTTTACAGAGTGAAGATAAATATATCTGAATATGCAGTTGGAGACAAAGGCAATTGGGATAGGGTGCTTATTTTAGATGGTGAAGAGTTGACCTTTTCACAAAAAGCACAGAAGAATATTGTTACAAGTGAACATATCTGGCATCAAAACTATATTCATATTTTGAATCATCTAAAGACATGACTGAAAGATTCAAACCGGCAGGTTGGATGAGCATTTTAGTCCAAGTTTATTTAATAGGAGTTTTGACTTTGAGTTGGTAAAAATATACCCGTGACACAACTTTGACACATCCCCGTGTTATAATAAACCAGATAACTCGTGAGTAAAAATAGTGTAGTTTGTGTAGTCGCTGAAGGTGTATTTCACAGAAACTACTGAGGTGTTCTTATGCTTAATCTTTTGATAGTGGAGGATGAACAGGCGATTGCCAATCTAATCTATGTAAATCTGAGTGACGAAGGGTATCGCTGTACCTGTGCGTTTGATGGAAAGCAAGGTGCTGATTTAATCGAGAAGGAACAATTTGACCTTATTCTTTTGGATATCATGCTGCCGGATATAAACGGGTACGAATTACTGGAGTATATCAAGCCGCTTGGTACACCGGTTATCTTTATTACGGCAAAAAGCACAGTAAATGACCGGATAAAGGGTTTGAGACTCGGCGCAGATGATTATCTTGTGAAGCCATTTCTGATTGGGGAATTGTCAGCACGGGTTGAAGCCGTATTGCGCAGGTACGGAAAGAGTGAAAAGCAAATTACAGTTGAGGATGTTTTCATTAACATCGAATCACGCAGAGTAACCAAGAACGGGAATCCTGTTGAACTGACAGTGAAAGAATTTGATTTGCTTCTTGTACTTGTCCGAAACAGAAATGTCGCTTTATATAGAGATAAGCTTTATGAAAAAGTTTGGAACGAACCGTTTACCGGCGAAACCCGCACATTGGATACGCATATCCAAAGGCTGCGAAAAAAACTTGATTGGGACGACAGGATAAAGACTGTCTTTCGGATCGGATATAGATTGGAGGGTTAGTCTGTGCGGCTGTTTGCAAAATTTTTTCTGTGCGCGACATGTGTTATCAGCGTTGCCCTCTTACTTTCGGGATATTTATTGATTACGTTTTCATATGAGAGTGCAATCAATCGGGAAATAGAGCGGGCAATCAATCAATTTCAATACGATAAATTTACAATACAGGCAGGCTTGTTATCATATGTGGATAGTTTAGAGGAAGAAATATCCCCCAAATTATTAAAAAGGCTTTCATCGGAAGTAAGCGGTTTAACGGCATTTTTTGCGGAAGATAAAACGCTTATTCATTCAGACCTTCCGGTGCAGGCCGGTTTTTCTTTACCGGCTGAGATACCAGATGGTTATTATGTTATGCAAATGCAAATGGTGGATGACGATAACTATATCACAGTAAACGGGAGACTTAACCAAAGCGGCGTAACAATGTATTTGCTCATCGCAACCGACATAAACGGTATTATTGCTCAGAAGGAACAAATGATGCAGCGATTCGTACAAATATATTTTACAACGCTTTTATTTAGTATGGTTTTAATCCTGATACTTTCCATATTTATAACAAAACCGATTAAAAGAATGAATAAAGCCGCTTCCGAAATTGCGCGGGGTCGTTATAATGAACGTCTGTCTGTTTCAAGCGGCGATGAAATCGGTGAGCTGTCCGGCAGCTTTAATTTAATGGCTGACGCAGTAGAAAGCAAAATATGTGAATTAGTAGAAAATGCGCGTCAAAAAGAAGATTTTGCTGCCAATTTTGCCCACGAGTTAAAAACGCCTTTGACTTCCGTTATTGGTTATGCAGATATGCTTTATCAAAAAATACTTCCGCCTGATCAGGTAAAAGACGCCGCGTTATATATCTTAAATGAAGGACTGCGTCTTGAAGCATTATCCTTGAAACTGATGGATTTGTTTATAATGAACAGGCAAGATTTTATATTGGAAGAAATACGCTCTGATGAGCTTATAACGAATATAGCAGGAGGTCTGAAGCCTGTGCTTGATGAAAAAAGAATAACACTTCAGCTAAATATTCAACCCGCTTTTATATTGGTGGAACAGGATTTATGCAAGACTCTGTTATTAAATTTAATTGATAATGCAATCAAAGCCGGCTGCGACAAAATTGAGATGACCGGCAGGCAAAACAATAATATTTTTACCATTAGTATTGCCGATAACGGCAGGGGAATACCGGCATCGGAGCTTGCACGCATAACCGAAGCCTTTTATACGGTGGATAAATCCCGTTCCCGCAAGCAGCACGGTGCCGGGCTCGGGTTGGCGCTGGCTGAAAGGATAGCCGAAGTTCATGGCTGTTCTCTTGCATTTGACAGCGTTGAAGGTGTTGGCACTACCGTTAAGATAGCTTTCATTCACAAAAGGAGTGTTGATGATGCGTAAAAAAAATATACGAACAGTAATTGGTGTAACTTTATCGCTTGCTATTGCTATCGGTGGATGGTTCTTGACAAGCAATCTGATAGAAATTAAATTAGATAAGCTGATCCCCATAACTTTGCATGTCGCCACAAATACTTTGGATAATACACCGGCAGACATGACATCAATAATCCCAAATAATACAGAAGATGATTTTACACCTGCACAGTCTGATTTATATGAAAATGAAATTGTTTCGATCCTGGAAAATTGGGATTCTTCCGGTCGCGAAACGCCCCACGAGCCAACAAGTGAGCAATTAAACATGGAACAGGCTATCGAAGCAGGGAAAGAATGGCTCCATTTTATTAGTGGACTTCATATTTTTCCTGATGAATGGCTCCATTTTAGTGATGCGAGAGCGTACCTTTTTCAAAATGTATTAACCGAACAAAACGGGGCATTACTTCCCCCTGTTTATAGTTATTGGAAAGTCACCTTTACAAACGAATCCATGAACATAAATATGGTTATTAATGC
>Ga0153940_1001475_pt1 | contig 10491 bp, 9 predicted proteins | sample TSNJ024MetaG_FD_104736 | JGI IMG/M metagenome (GOLD analysis project Ga0153940, IMG submission 104736) | Attine ant fungus gardens microbial communities from New Jersey, USA - TSNJ024 MetaG | ecosystem: Host-associated > Fungi > Mycelium > Unclassified | place: USA: New Jersey, Brendan T. Byrne...
AAGAGTGTAAAATACAGCCCGGATGGACTACATCTGGCGGTATGTAGAGGTGATCACCACTCAGTAGAAATCTGGGACGCCATAGTCTGTGAGTAGATGCTACCGAAGTACGAGTACCCGGACCTAATAAATTTCCCTGACTCTTAATAACATATGCTAGGTTATTGTAGTTGGCTCTTGGACATATGACTTTCCAAAAGTACGCCATCCTATCTCCAGGTTCTTCTCACAATTATAAAGCGAATGGTAGACTTTAGAAATATTTAACTTATGCATATCTACATAAACCCTCAAAAAATAGTGCCATATCCGAAGATATGGCACTATTTTTAAATTCTCTAACACTTCCAGACGGAAACACAAGAAAAGAATTATTATCTCTTTATCTGTTCACCTTATCTTCCTGCTCCGCCGGTATGCATTTGAGACTCACCCGTTCGCCGAATGATTCCGGCATATTTTTTAATGTAATCCGCGAAATGATTCCACTAAATATAAGATCCAATTATATAATAGGAGCACAGGCTGAAGCAAAAGCTTCGGCTGGTCATGTATATGCACTCTTCTATTCTCTCCAGAAAACATAATTAGAGATTGACTTCTTTCCAATAATTAGATGATTTTGCGTCCTTGACGACAACATTAGAAGAAGGACAAATAAACTAATTGTGTTTTGTGTATTTTGGGATGTAACTAATGTAAATTTCGATCCACAACAGTATCGCCAATGCTATACAAAGTGATAATATTTATTTTGTATTTAGAATTTGTTAATCACTATTTTCCTTCGACTCTCTGGATTTGCGGATTCTTAAGGCGTTAATAGTGGGGTTTTTATCGTTATATACCCCTTTTTTATAAGGGAGATAGCTGTTTACATAGTTTACAGATACACTCAAAATATCGGCTATGCACTGGTCCGATTTGCCCTCATCGGCCAACTTTTTTATCACTCGTCTCTGATCACTTTCAAAAGCATTCAGTGTTATGAGAATTTTACGAACCTTTTGCGCGTTTATTCCATGGATAATTGCTGTTTTCTTCATTGAACCACAATCGCAATAAGTAATTAATATTTCTTCCATGCCTATGTTATACTCCTCTCCTATTTTATATGGATTTTATCTCTTACCCATCAAATTTAATCTTTTCAAATTTTGTATCAAATTGAATGCTTCCGGTCTGGATTCTGCCAGTAATAATGATTTTAGTGCCCTTGCGAAGATACTTTTCCGCAAACTCTCCCGCTTTTCCAAATGCAACACAGCTAATAAAGTCAGCTGAGTTTTCTCCTTCATTTCGATTTAATCTCCTATCCACGGCCACAGTATATCTGGCTACAGCCATAGGAGTATTGCCCATGGAGTATCTTACCTCCGGATCCCTTGTCAACCTTCCAACTAAAATTACTTTGTTCACTCTTCTTCCTCCTTAAAAATTATTTATTAAAAATTAGCCCGCAGGCTAATTATGTATAAAATGACTGGCCACAGTAACCTATCAGCAATCCCTATCTATATAGATAAAATAGTACATATTGCTGCTCGTAGTACTATTAGACTTATATCATAATATAATCATGAAATTTATGTGTTTTGAGCTTTCCTCCCTTTATTTTTTTATCTACAAATTCCTTAAATCCCTTAGAGTTCTGATATTGCTGAGATAAAAGGGCTGTAATCATTTTTTGCATGAGAGTCGGATGCATATGAGAGTGTATACAATAGACCATGAATTTTAATGGTTTATCATCCTCAAAACCTCTGGGTATTGAAAGAGATCTGTCTCGAATAATGCTCAATGTTTTTTCAGATATCTTTTTTTCACTATACTCTATAAGTATACTGCTGTTATGACGTATCCATTTTAGGCGTTCATCCCAATCAGACGCTTGATAATATACCCATGTTACAAATAGCATTGCAAGATTTCCCAGAAATTTGACTGCCTGCTTATTATGTGACAGGATTGGTAATGTTTTTAGGAAATCACTGTCAAAGGTATTTACAATAGTGATTAAAGCAGAATAAAGATTGCCACATGATTCTTCATAATCTCTATTTTTTGCTCTTAATTTCATATACCTGTGAAAGGCTTCCAGAAATTCTACACAATTACCCATGCGAGATAAGCAGCAGCCATGTAATAAATACCGCCATCCAACATTTACATTTTTACCGCGGCTAATTTGGCTTATAACTACTTTCCTGGTATATAGAAGGAAGCATTCCTGATCCTGAAGTGATATCATTTCCTCACTTCCATCCTTACTTACTGCGCACATCTCTTTAAAATTAAGAGCACCAAGACCCATTTTAATATAAATGCTGCATAATTCCTTATATTCTTCTACTTCCAATTCGTCAAACTCATAATCAAAGACATATTTATAAAAAATTTCATCTGTCAGCTCTACTGTTTTCAATACTAGTAAGTTATAATCAATTACAGTAGTACTTAATAAATCCTTTTCTTTATTTATCATAAATTCCTCCTAATTTCTTATACATAAATATATTAACTGTTATAATCAATTTCTGAAGCAGTTACCGATTATATAATAATTTACCACTCCATTTTTACTCCGTTCGCTCCTGTTTTACAGTCGGGCATGTCGCTTAACCATATCTACCGGTTTCTCAGAACATCAGGCCCATAGGTCCATCATCCATCGATAATACCTGCTCCACTTGGATGGGTAAAACATTATTCGTCAGTTGTTCCCAGCCGCTCAGTTCAATGGCTGTAAACCTACCCTGCAACCAGCCGGGTAGATCATCGTTGAAATCCACTGCCTCTGCCTTTGTTGGGAACCGTCGAGCATATTTCAACGTGGTCTGCTTCACCACAAGGCTTTTCCCGCAATGAGGTTCGTGGCAATGATAATAGGTGCTCCCCACAACATTCTTTTCTTCGAGGACATAAACGGGTTCCATGTGATTACCTCCATAATATGGGAGCAAAGTTACCGTCCGATTCGCTACCATGTTTTATTTTCTGTACCGTTGTTAACCGATGGTCCATTTAATTCTTCCATTTTAAAATACAATTAGCTAAACAATTTCATCTGCTCATCCGGTCAATACACTTGATACTTGGATAGTCTCTTTCTTGCCAATTTGCAATACCTCGGATTTATCTCTATACCGATATAATCCTTTCCCTGCATGGCAGCCACTTCACCCGTAGTCCGTGAACCGAAAAACGGGTCTAACACCCTTCCGCTTTTCGGACATCCAGCAAGATTTGCTCCTATCTTCATTTAAATATTTTTTCTTCATTAAAACTGAAATAATCATTATCGCCTATAATAATATGGTCAATAAACTTTATACCCATTAATCGGCTGCACTCCATAAGTCTATCTGTCACTGACATGTCGGATTTTGATGGAGCAACATCTCCGCTTGGGTGATTATGGCCTAATATGAAATTTACTGCTCCTGTTAGTAAAAGGCGTATAAAGATTTCTCGTTCGTTTACAATACAATAATTCGCTGCACCGTGGAATACATCAAAAACTCCTAATACCTTCATATTTGCAGTTAACGAGATTAAGAAAACATGTTCCTCCGCCAGCTTATTCATGGTAAATAAGCTATTAAGAAGCAGAACTACTTTTCCCGTTCTATCAAGCACCTCTTCATTATAGTTATAAGATCTTTCTTCTACTAATACTACATGTTTGTTTTGATCCAACTCGGTTGTATATGTTGTCACCTTCATTTTGACTCCTCCATTATTAATAGCAAATACCTGCATACTCTTTTCCAGAATAGAACTCCCCACATACTGTATGCTGCTTACTATTACGGGTAATTTTCTATTCTATACCGTAATTGTAAAAGGTATGCAGCACTTCTTCCTCCAATTCTTTTTAAAGCTCCTTCCAGTTATTTGTATGAATTTTTGCCTCTGCACCATATATCTCCGAATGCTAAAAGGTTGGCAATCACTTGCACAATTCCAGACATAAATTTCCGATAATGGCTTGATTCGATGTTTTTAAAACAAGTGAACCCAATTTTCTACAATCTATCACAGTGTATCAGGTAAAATCTCTGCTTCTTGCATATATTTCATCTGAACCTATGGTGCAAAAATACTGCCGGCAATTACCTGTATCCTCTGAAAGGCATCATACTTTGATTCTCTTCTACTCTGACATATAGTCTCCTCCTTTAATTTTGCACTTCATTTATAGAGCAATAAAAAAAGACCAGTGATAACACGGGTCTTAATGCTCATTATGCCTACTTATATAATACAATGCGCCTTCATCAAGCTTGTTTCATAACGTAGATGGCATATATATAGATTAATAGTTACCTAAATTATACTGATTAATGAAATGAAACGCAATACATCCTTGTTATAAAAAGGCATAAAGGTAATGTGGTTATCGTTTTTTCCTTCCGGAATAAAGTACACACATTAGAGGACGGACAATATCTTTTATAATAATTTCCAGCCAACATTCATAATCCATATATCAGAAACCATATCATAAAGTGAAACTATACTCTTGATTTTGAACTCATATATAGTGGAAAATACAAATAGAAAACAAAACGAAACGGAGGAATGATATGGACAGAACAGATCATTTTTTTCAAGCAGATATTGGAATGCCCTGTCATAAATATATCCTTCAGCAGCTCCGCAATAAAAAGGATGCTCTTGAATTTACAAAATCATTTGTGGATACTCTTCTTCATTATGGAGCCTCAAAGGAGGACATAGAAGCCACTCTTGCCTTATTGGAAATGAAAATACCACATGGAAGTCCCCTGACAGGCTACTCCTTCCATATTTGGAAAGACATTGCCATGCCGGGCCTCTCTTTAATTGACAGAATATGCCTTGATCCTGATGTACCTACATATAAAAGATGTACCCAGTTATACCGCAAATATGATACGCGCTACACCTGTTGTCCGTTATGTCCCCTGTCATCAAAATACGTAAATGGATTAAGGGTATATGAGCAATCCCTCTTGCGATATATAATTTCATCCAAAAGCAGTCTGCATTACTGCCAGAAAGCCGGGCTTACCCCTGAACATTTTACTTTCAGGTTTGATATCTTGGAGTACATGGTAACGGATAAGCCTTGTTTATTCCCTATTTTCCGATATTCCTATTCTGCTTTATTAAACGAAGATGTCTGCGATGAATTCTATTCAAGAGACCAGAATATCACATTATCAGAAGGTATGAAAAATCACCTGATCAAATCCCTGAAAACCATACGTCTGCCTAAAAAATACCTGCAGGCAGAGTGGATTGTAAAATTCAGTGATATTTTCGGTGATATTCTATTATCCGGAAATACCCAATCCGGTGAAGAGGCAGATAAGGCACTCCGTCAGCTCCTTACTCCAAGGCAGAAACATCCTGGCAATACTACCGTAAACATCGCCAGTAATGTAAGTGCACCATATCTGCAGGGGCATTTCGTCTCTCACCCAACTACTGAGGCCAACTATAGTAATTCTAAAGGAATTGGGACAGATGATAATGCTGCCGGCATTAAACGAGAGGATATTATTCAAATACCTTTTGTGTCCCCTGAAAGCCTGCAGAATCTTGCCATTGACTTGGATGACGAAAATGCACATGTTATGTCAATCTTTGAAAACCATATAGCAAAAGAGAAAATTTTATTTTTGGAGTATATTTCATCAGGTAACAACTTTTTTATCATTTTCTGGTGTCCTGGACTGCCAAGGTATCTGTTTACATCCGGAACAAATTCATTGGTAAATGAGGTAATCGCACCTATGCTAAGCCATAGAAGTATACAAAAAATATGTTATTACCCATATTTTTTACTTTCACATCTGTCATACCAGGGATTGACCATGCGTAATTATTACTCAATCTTTTCATCTTACATGTTGTTGGAACCAGGCAGCACACGTACCGTACAAAGTGTATTAAATAAATATGGAGCAAAACCAATTATTCATGAATGGATGGATAAGTCACAATTTGATATGCTATCTTATATATCTTGTTATCAGGATATTAAGAACCGGACGTATCAGCTAATGAAGCAGAAAAAGCTCTTAAGTGATTTTAAGGAACAACAATTATATGACACTGCCCTGGGCATTTCCTATCGGTTAGGCAGATATCTGCAAAAACCGGATGTACTATTTCGCATTCCCAAAGCAGGAACTTACGCTTTCCACAATGATGAAATATGCTGTTCCCACACCCTTGGTAAATTAATAAGTTACGAAGTAAAGAGTGTATGCAATGATAGTATTGATATTATTAAAAAAGTAATCTGCATTTTGGTTGATACAGATCGTTTTATAATATGTGATACGAGGCTTGTTGGAATAAGTACTTCATCTTTCAAAATCTTTGTAAAAACAGAAGCTTACGATTATATTACCAGCTGCATTAACACGGCTTTTCTGGAGATTGTCGAAGCGAATCAGCTATACGGCCTTGAACTACACTCGTCCTCAAAAATGATTCCGATGAATCCAATAAATAAAGAACCCATGCATTAATAATAAGTAATAATGTAGTCAGAGTATACATTACGATTTGTTATATATATGTTATATACATAATATTGTCAGGAACCTGATTTGTCTTGTAAATAAGGCGCTTATGACATCTCAAAAAATTGTGTATATTTATTTATTTAAGAAAGATTTGAACAACGAATGTGAATCGACTAATAAACAGATTAAATATTTTTTGAGAGAAGTTAATATTTACTTATGAGCATCTTACTCAAAAACTTCATCCATCTACAATGTTTAAATTAATAAAGTCATTAAAATATTTTGCCTTACATAAACAGAATAACATAAAACCAGTATACGTTTAGAAAATAATCATCACTATAACCATACATTTGAAAGGGGAAGCTTAATATGTACCTGGAATATGACTTTTACCTCTGTAAATACGCTCTAAAGCTGCCTGATGACAGCAGTCTCTACCAACTGTTGAGCAACAAGTTTGACCTTGATATCCTTCCCAGCAAAGGAAGTTATATGTCCTTCAACCTAACCTTTCTTGCATATTTATGCCACTATGTAGCGTTACCGGAAACTGCCGCCTTATTAGGGCCGGTATTCGGATCTCCTGCGACTTGCACAAAATGGAACCGCCTTGTTAAAGCAGGTGTTTTAAACTCATCCCATTTCCCACAACAAGATGGAAACTGCAGGGTAGCTTTTTGCCTTACCAAGTCAGGCAGTGAAATTATTCTTTCAAAATTGCCTGATGATGTCCAGCATCGGGTAAAAATACGCCGCTCAGGTAATAAGGTTACACTCCACGATTATAGCCTTGGCCTGAGTATCCTTCATTTACTACTCTCCCCGTTCCACTTCCTCTATCAAAAGGAATATTTCATTTCGACAGGGCACATGAAGGAAAAAGCAAGCTTATGCGTAGACGCATGTATTTCAGTAAAAAAACCTTACCCGTTCCTCTTATATTTAGAGCAGGATATGGGAACAGAACCTACCCCAGTGCTTATAGGCAAATTATATGAATATGACCGCAAAGGCTTGACTCAATCCCTTGAGGATGCACTGATCATATCCTGCCATATGGTTACACCAAACTTAGATTGTCCCTCCTTTACCTTGCGGCACCTAAAATCCATATTACATAAAATGCAGGCTTCAGGTCTTGAAAGTATATGGGCTTTTTATTCTACATATGCAGAGATTCTTACTATAAAGGAACTTGCCAGCCTCCGCTCCTTATTGATCAGAACCCAGGTTTGTTCGGGTTATGATGCTTCCGGCCGCCCTCTCCCGGCAGAACGTCTAAAGCCAGATAGCCGACTGCGGCGTAACAATGATATGCCTGATTTAACATCACATGAGCTGCAACGCTATGTCAACGATCTTATCCATCAGTGCAATCCTTACCGGCTTAGGGAATATAATAAGAGACAGCACAGAAACGCTGCAGGTAGGTTTCGCTCCATCATTCGATCCTATATCGATCCAATGAGCAAACATCAATTCGGGCGGCATGGGCTGTTGTGCCTCATCCAGGGTTTCCGATGTTTCGTTGTGCCCACTGCCCTTTTGAGCAACTATCTCCCACATGCGGCTCCTTATTACTATCAAATGCCGGAATTATATACCCAAAGCATAGAACACTATTTCCCCGGATTTGATAGCACATCTTTTCGCTCTTTTACTGATATTATTACCCTGCAGCCAGACCATCCGGGAATAGTATTGCGCAATGCCTTCACCTACCGGAATGGAATCATTGCATTTGAAAATATAAGTAATGACGTGGGCGGTTTCCTACGGTGTATGTATCTGAACCTCTTTCGTACCATAAATTATAATAGAAACATACAGGTTATATGCATATGTGAAAATGAAAGTGATGCCGTTTATTTTTGCAACATATTAAATTTTTTCTACAACAGCCAGCATATGCAATATGAAGGTATTCACTTTTATTTCCTTCTTACTTCAGAAATTGGACATTACGGACAGCTTCGCTCAATGTCTTCCCTGACAGATCTACCTCAGCTCTTTAAAATGCCACTTCCTGATACATTTTTGAGTGAAAAAGAGGATTATATACATGATTTCCATGTTAAACGAACGACGGAGAATGGTACCCTCTCACCGCTGCCTGATTCAAATACTATTTCATCTAATGATTTAGAGCAACTTTCATTATCTGAGCTTTTTTGTGCATCCTTTCATTGAAGTATTTTTTCCTATTTTGGGATGGAATATATATCTTCAAGAATTACATATTTCATACGTTCTTTCATGATACAAAAGTTTCATTTGTCTATTGCAATAATACATGTATTTGCTTTGATGATATTATGTTACCCGCGTTAGATTTATTAACCGAATGATGAAAGCTGCCATGACAGACCATAGCAGCTTTTATGATATCTTTCACTTATTCAATATATAACTGTTATATATGCGTTTTTTACACCGTAACAAGCATCCATCTGCATTCCTCTTTTGTAAATATTAATTTCACAGTATATTCCATGTTATTAAATGCAATAATACATACATGCTCAATAGTTTTTATTCCGCAATAATTCTTCTCTTCTGATGACAAAACCCTGATGTCGCTAATAAAATGAAGTTCCCCTTCCGAATCCATGATTTTGATTCTAAGCGGTATTGTCTTACCCGTACTGGTAAACCAGCAATCACATGCTACTGGTTTTTGTATCCCCCTAAGCACACCTGATTCGCTATGATCAATGATGTCTCCAATACGAAATGCCATTTCTATTTAACCTCCTCCCTGCTATAATCCACTGTTCGCTTCTCTCTTGTTATGCCTCCACCCATATGGTCCAATCTTTTATTATCCACGAAGGCAGCCCGTTGTACTGCATCTTTTCCAAACCGGTTGCGGATACTGTCAACAGCTGTATCCAGTTTCTGTAATTTTTCATAATCCATATTATCGAATAATGTGAGCTGCCGCATGCTTTCATGATATGCTATTTTGCCGGTATGAATTCCAAGATTGCGTATGGGGCTTCCATCCCACAATTCGTCAAACAACCTGCAGGAAGCCCTATGAATTTCCTTGGTAATATTAGTGACCTGGGGCAATGTCATCTGGTGCGATGCATATTCAAATTGAAAGTTTTTTATGCTGACTGATACAACCTCTGCGCACGCATCATCCTTCCGCAGTCTTGCCCCTACTGTCTCTGCCAAAGATAATAAAATCATTTTTGCCGTTCGTTCGTCACAAACATCATAGGAAATCGTTGTGGAATTACCATACCCCTTGTTGGCCACCGGCTGGTCCTCTACCAAAGACACATCAACTCCATTCGCAAACTGATGAATGACTTCCCCGTGTTTCTTCAGGTGGGCTTTCAACATTTCCGGATCTGCACTAGCCAAATCACCGATATATAAAATACCCAAGGCATTTAATTTTTTAGCGGTAGCACGGCCTACAAAAAATAATTCTGATACAGGCAGTGGCCAGAGTTTTTCTGGTATCTCCTCTGAGAACAAAGTATTAACTTTATTAGGTTTATCGAATTCACTTGCCATCTTTGCCAGTAATTTATTAGTGGCAACACCGACATTAACCGTAAAACCCAATTCATTTTGAATCCGGTCCTTAATCATTGTTGCTGCTACCACAGGGCTACCAAACAGAGATTCCGAACCAGTCATGCACACATATGCCTCATCGATACTGTATTGCTCAACTTTATCAGAGTATTCTCTTAAAATTTCCATAAAAGCCAATGAACTCTTTTCGTATAAGCTGTAGTTCGGCGGCACAATCTCTAAAAAAGGACACTTTTTCAACGCATCCGTTATTGACTCTCCAGTTTGTATTTTATACTTTTTAGCAGGGATTGACTTGGCCAGTATTATGCCATGCCGCTTTTCGACGCTTCCTCCTACCGCTGATGGTATAGTCCTTAAATCCAGGGAACCACCAAGATGCTGTACCCTGTATGCAGCCTCCCAG
>Ga0153940_1001480_pt1 | contig 10481 bp, 7 predicted proteins | sample TSNJ024MetaG_FD_104736 | JGI IMG/M metagenome (GOLD analysis project Ga0153940, IMG submission 104736) | Attine ant fungus gardens microbial communities from New Jersey, USA - TSNJ024 MetaG | ecosystem: Host-associated > Fungi > Mycelium > Unclassified | place: USA: New Jersey, Brendan T. Byrne...
CCTTCTCAAGCTAGTCTAGCAGTCTGGCTCACTGTTAATACAGTAGTACTGCCTAGAACTCCCATGTTCTTGTATAGGCTTTACTTCAACTGACTGTACAGTTGGAAACCTACTCTGAAAACATATAGCAAGTGATTAAACTTCTAGTTGAGTGAATGCCCAAGTCCTCCTCAAAATGAGATATGTCCCTCAAGGGAAGTTTTATAGAGTTTTATAAAGGAACAAACAGGAAACTCAGTCACTCAGAAATAGTAGTGGAGCTCTAGAGTGACAAAGGGAAAGAGATAATAGGGGTAAGTTGTTGTTAAACCTCTCTGTGCTCCTAGAGTATATATTAGGATTACAAATTATAGAATCAACAGTTAAGAAAACAAAAGAAACATTCCAATGGCCTATTATAGTAGAGAGTAGAATGATAAAGCAGGGTTCTCTTCTAATCATACAGCCAGTGCTCCTTGTCCCTTCTAACTCTCCTATCCAGTTTTTTCTTAGGTCTTTCCATCAAATCTAGCCTTCAAACATGGCTTAAGGAACCTCAAAGTTAGTATGGGTGATCTACTCTCAAGGTTGATATCTTTATTAATCTCTCTAATTCCAACTTCCTTGATCTCTCTCTGTTATTCTTCCAGACTCCTGATCTTTCTTCTCTATCCTGGATAGCCCTTTTTTCCCAGGTACCCTAATGATGTTGCCCTCAAGAGGATGGCTTACAACACATCTAATTATAGAGGACATCAAAAATGACTGCTGAGGTCTAATAGTAACATTAAAGCCTAAACTATCAAATACAACAGCCACCAAATTGTAATGTCATTTTACCAGAGGAGACTAGTTCTTCCAAGGTTCAGACAGTCCTCGAGAGAGCTTCTAAAGGGGATTTCTGGTTTGTATCTAGTACAAAATAGCTGGATAGGCCCTATAAGACTGGTATAGTAGTAGTCACAACCACTATTCTGCTACTCAGGTAATATATACAAGTCCAAGACTGGGGGTTAAGTGGTATACAATTGGTATCACTTTCACTGCTTAAGCTGGATTATAGTATAGATTTGTGATAATTATTACTTAAATTACCTAAAAAGGCTACCCAGTATGATACCAGACTCTACTTGCACTTACTGCAAAGCACTAGTAGTATATCTATCAAATGGATACCAAGACAGTATTTCTAAATGGCAATCTTAGTAAAGAAATTATTAGACAGGACTGATTAATAGTGATGTCGTCTTTTTTTAATTTTCTTTTCACCTGTATGACAAATGTAAAACACTCATTCTAGTATAAATACCTGGACTACACTTAGGCTTACTTAGTCATCTACTACATTGGTGATGTCTGAGGTGAGCTATAGTTCTTTATTACTATTATTGGCTCTCATCACTGTATTACAGTCTGTTGTATTATAGATAAATAATTAGAGTTATCTACTATATTAGTAACATCTGAGTCTATTGTATTACAGTTTATAATTGGTTATGGGCCCTGGCCTTATAGCTTAAACAACAAGTCAGTCAAGTTATTGTATACATCCACAAACTTCCAACATATATCCAACATCCATATCATGACCACTTTACTTTACTATGACAAGCGCTGGACCTAATATTGTACCACTCTTATCTGAGCATTCAAAATTCAATGGAATGAACTGGTCTACCTGGAAACAGACTATTATGATGATAGTCAACTCCAGAGAGTGGAAGGTTATCTTGATAGCTTAATAATTAATCCAGCAACTCTAAATCAACTGCCATTTATTACTGCTACAATGGCATCAGGATTAGCAAGCACTACAACAAGTCTTGTGGCAATACTGGCAATTACTGCTAAGACTCCATAGGATTTACTGACCTCAACTGCTAGAGAGTGGAGAAACCATAACTCTTGGGGGAAAATGTTGTTACTATTCAATACTATTGAGCCAACAGGTTTTGGGATAGGTACTGAAGGAACAGTAGCAGATATATAGAAGTTCTATATTACTCTATATGACAAAAAAACATTAGTAAACTGCTTAAATACAGAAATAGAACTTAGAAATATTTTTCTGGTGACAAATGGAGACTTTCCAGCCTATATTAGTCTCTTAAGGAAGAAATTATCTCATGCCAGAGCTATAGGAGCCAATATATTAGATGCCAATTTCACTACTATTATCCTAAACTCACTTCCACCTATCTAGAATTCTATAGTTGTGATAGTTTTTGAAAATGACTTTTCTGGCAACATCATCTCCAAATTACATGCCTGGTGGTTAAGAGTATACCAGAATCACAACCAAAATATACTGAAATCCATAACAGCTCTTCATATCTCTAACCTACAATATCGCAATCAAAACCAATCAGTATGTACAAACCCAAAGTATAAATGGCACAAACATACCATTAATGTTTGTTACTGGCTAGAAGGAGAAAAAGAGGGCCAATTTCCATCTGGTTTTGGAAAGAAAGGTAGAGAGAAAGGATCAGCTGCCAAAACTTGTTAGGATGATTATAAACCAAAGCCAACTACAAATGTTACCACTGTAACAGATGAGGTTGGGGAATCATTTGCTATGATGAATATGGAAGAGACTTTTTTCAAAGTACCCCCTATCCAACCTTTTCTTCCAATCAAGAGTCCTAACAATAATCTTTCCCCCAGTTCACCTAATTACACACACCAAATCAACAAAGTAATAGGAGTAGAAATTAATAAAGAATTACCTAGAGAAAAATCATTTGTAATACATATGGACTCTATAAATAAATACACCATTTACACCTTGATTGACTCTGGAGCAAGTGATTACTGCTTTGCAAACAAATCTCTTTTTATTTTATATTTTCCTTTAAATCAGAACATCTCTAGTTTATCTGCCAGTATAAATTCTACATTCAATATTCTTAGAAAGGGGACCATAAGGTTCAAAACTAGAGTGGAAAGAAAGTTAAAAACAATTACTCTTGACAATACAATATATACATCTAGCCTTTGATCAAATTTAATATTTATCTTGAAACTGTTTGAGAAAGGAGCTAACATACTTTTCTTGGTTACTGATAATCTGGTATCTATCAAAATGCCAAATAGACCAACATTATTCTCTGCAAAAAGAAAAGGAAACTTGTTTTACATTGATATTGAACAAGATGACTACATAGTATACTTAAGTCAATCAGTCTTGAAGTCAGTTGATTTTTCTACATGGCATTAACACTTTGCTCATACTGGAGTGGATATACTACAAAATATAATCAATAACAAACTGGTCAATGGTTTGAACACTCATGGCAAAATGGTACTAGAAGGAATATGTAAGGATTGTATATTTGGAAAATATACATTGAGTCCACACAATGGTACCACAGTCAAAGAAAAGGAGGTACTCAAGCATGTGCATATTAGCCTATGGGAACTGGCACAACTACAATCAGCAGAGGGAGCACACTATTTTATAGCAATAACAGATGGTTTTTCATTATATTAAACCATTGCTTTTCTTACATCAAAATCAGCCAAAATAACCTTAAAAATTTTCAAAACTTATCATAAGGAGGCAGAATATCAGACTGGGAGAAAGTTAAAGAGAGTAAGGTTAGATATAGGGAGAAAATAGTTTAACCAGACCTGGGAACAATATAGGAGTGAGAAAGGACTGGTATTTGAGTTTACAATACCCTACACACATCAGCAAAATAGTATAGCTGAAAAGGGAATATGAACAATATTTAAGACAGCTTGATCAATTTTGGCAGAATCTGGGCTTCTTACAAAATACTAGACAGATGTAATACAGACAGTTGTGTATGTAAAGAATTTCATACCCACATCTAGACAATCTAATAAAATTCTGGCAGAGTTGTGCCATGGACAAAGGCAAGATGTTTCTTACCTTTGACTTTTTGGATATACAGCATATACTTATATACCACTGGACCTAAATATCTCAAAACTCCAGTCTAGATCTGTATGCATTACTCTTATAGGTTATAATGGTCAAAACAGATACAAGTTGCTCAACAAAAGCAATGGAGTTATATTTTTGTTAAGAGATATTATCTTCGAGAAAGAACCAACTCATCTTGCTAAGCTATCTGCACTGATTATTCTTAATGGAGATAAACATAGTTGTACCTTAACAGGATTGGAAAAGACAACCCCCTCCCACAGCAAGATACTGACATAGTGAATCAGCCTAGAATAGCTTCTAGGCCTCTCCAAATTCAAGAGTTGTATGAGCATCAACTAACTGAGAACATACCACAAGAAACTGTATTACTATAGGCTAATACTGAGCCATCATTGGCTGTAAGAAGAACATAGCAAATACTGATATCAAGTGCTTAACTTTGTGACTCTTTTGAATACCTAAACAGATCGACTGTCAATTTAGTAGACATTAAAACATGGGTTTCTAGGATCTATGTTGAGGCAATGACATGTCCAGACCTATGGTAGGAACCAATGGCAGCTAAGATTTTTATGCTAAGAGAGCAGAGAGTTTTTGAAGTGGTACTGAGATCACAGGGAAGAAATATAGTAGGTTCAAGATGGATGTACATGGTGAAGTAGAAAGAGGATAGTGGAGTAGAAAAGAGAAAGGCAAGAACTGTAGCAAAATAGTTCATACAAGTGATTGGGAAAGATTATAAAGAAACTTATGTATTAGTTGCAAGGTTAGAGTCTGTTTGTTTGGTATGTGTAATTGTAGCAGTTCAAAATCTTTGTCTGTGGCAGGTTGATTTTGTATTAGCATTCTTGAATAGCAATAATCCTTTCAAGGTGTATATGGAACAACTGAAGGGATTTGGGAAAGGGGGAGAAAAGAATTGTATGTAGAAACTTTGTAAAACTCTTTATAGAACAATACAGGGTGCACATGACTGGACACAAAACTTAGATATTATCTTTGAAAGATATAGATATTATAGATCTAAAGCTGATTCTCAAATCCACTTGAGAGTACAGGACAATAAGTTCATACTAATATTGACTTAGACAGATGATATCTTAGAGATATTGTCTACTCTTTAAGGGAAAACTTTAGCAAAAAAACAACTTGCTACAAGTTATGAGCTTAAAGACCTAGGAGAAGCAAAATTAATTCTAGAAATAAAAATTAACAAAGATCCTCTATCTGGTGATATTACTCTATCACAAAAGACCTATTGCAAATATATACTTTGACAGTTCAAGATGGATAATTGTGCACTTGTATCTACACTGTTACCAACAGGTATCATACTTTTAGCTAACAACTGTCCAAAAACACCTAAAGAGGTGAACAAAATAAAAAACATATCATATTGTGAGGCACTTGGTTCACTTATGTAGCTGCAAGTTGCTACATGACTAGATCTATCCTATGCAATAAATGTCCTATCTTGCTTTGCTCACAATCCAGGAAAGCCATATTGGAATACTATTAAGTATATTCTGGGATATATCAAGAAAACCCTAAATTATGGGATTACATACAAGGCAGCTGGAGACTTGAATCCAATAGACTATATTGACTCTGATTTTGCTAGATGTAAGAACTTGTGACACTCAACTGAAGGGAACATTTTCTTGGTGGCAGAAGGACCAATATCATAAGAAAGCAAGAAACAGGAGACTGGTGCTTTCAACTGTGGAGGCCAAGTATATGGTGTTCTTTTAAGCTACAACCCAAGTACTTTGGATAAGCAAGTATTTCAGTAAAATTAGATTGTCACTTATCAAATCTATTACCATTCATGCTAATAACAAGAGATTGATTGTCTATTGTCTGAATGATAAAAACCATTGACAAACAAAGCATATCAATATAAAATACCACTTTGTCAAGAAATAGGTTAAATCAGGAAATATCATTTTCAAGTACATTTCCATAGCTGATAATATTGCAGATCTCTTTATAAAGTCTCTTGTATAGAACAAAGTCCAATCTTTTACTTTACAACTCAATCTGCCTAGGAGATTACCAACTTGACCAGTCTAGGAGAAGTATTGGATAGGACTGATCAATAGTGACATCATCTTCTCTTTATTTTCTTTTCACCTGTATAATAAATGTGAAACACTTATTTTAGTATAAATACCTAGACTGCACTTAGGCTCACTCAGTCATCTACTACATTGGTGACATCTGAGTCTGTTGTATTACAGTTTATAATTGAGATCTATATAAAGGCACCTCCTGGCTCAAGCACTCATAATATTATGTATTTTATGAACTCAAACAGGCTGGCCAAGAGTGGTACAAGAAGGTTTACATTGAGCTTAAGTCTTTGGGTTTCACTCAGAGCATATCTAATTATGGTGTCTTTACTAAGAATGACAATAGAATGCTTGTTATAGTGGTAGTCTATGTTGACAACTTCCTCATCTTCTCCTCCAACATCAACACTATTCAATATACTAAGTCTGAGCTGAGTTCTTGTTTTGACATAAAAAATCTTGGAGATGCAAAATGGATTCTTCAGATGGAGGTTATATAAAGTAATAATTGAAAGAAGGTTACCCTTTCACAATTTCAATATATTGAAGATATCCTTGAATGTCATGGCATGGCCAACTACTATCCAGTCAAGGCCCCAATAGAGAACAGACTATCTCTTCCTGTTCTCACTAAACCTGAAGTTAACATTACAACATACCAGCAGCTTATTGGTTCACTTATATATGCTATAGTTTGCACTCATTCCAACATTTTCTATGCAGTGAAGGTTGTAGCTTGTTATATCTCTGCACCTGGTCATGTTCATACAAAGGCAGTTAAGCACATTTACTGCTACTTGTGTGGTACCTTAGACTACAAGCTTATTTATCAATCTACTGAAGGTCCAAATGAACCAGTTGTCTATTTAGACTCTGACTGGACTGGTGATCACAATGATCAGAAGTTTATTACTGGTTTTGTGACTTGCCTCTCAAATGGTGCTATAATATGAGCTTTGCATAAGCAAGCTTGTGTTTCTACATCTTTAACTGAAGCTGAGTTTATTGCTGCTGCCACTGGGTGTCAAGAAGCACTATGGCTTTATAATTTCTTTGGTTCTATTCAAAGTTCTATTACCTTACCTACTTTACTCTATTCTAATGATTAGTCTGCTATCAATCTCATTACTACTGGGAATGTCAATAAATGCTCAAAACATATTAACACAAAGTATAGGTCTATTTGTGATCATCATAAATCAGGATGTATTTCAACTTCATACATTTCTATGGATGAACAACCTGTAGACAGCTTTACTAAGTCTCTTTCTCCAGTGAAGTTCCATATATTCCTAGACTATCTAGACCTTATATGAACAACTGCTCACTAAGTGGGCATATTATAGTTATGCCTTTTTGGACATAGTTTTTATCTTGTATATTACATAATCCAGTTTTCAATGTTAGTTGACTTTTTGTGCACCTCAGTCTTGTTCTATGATTCTGAGGTGAGAATATTTTATACTATGGACTAGGATTTGTTGCTCAGTATACCTATAGTGTTTATTATCACTTTAGATAATTCCTAATACATTTACAGTCTTGTTCCACAATTCTGAGTGTTTATTATTACTCTAGGTCCCTGCCACTCATTATAAAACTTTACTCATTTATATCATACAGCTTGAGTGGCCAACTTTGATTTTCTGGCCCAACTTATCATAATCATCTCTCTTTTGTTATTTGTGACAAAATGTTCCTCACAAAAGCCTAAAATCAACTTGATGGCAATTACTTCTGTCCTAAAAAAATTAAGAAATAGCTATTTGACAATCTTGCAGTAGTCTGTCTGAAAGAATTCTCAAGGTCAATCATAAATTGGAAAAATTGTGAGTACAGTAATATAGGAGGGAGTGCTTCAAAGACAAAGTAGGGGTGGTTACAAAAGATTATTTTATTAGATCGCTCCTGACATTTCCTGAACTGGTTTGTATTAGCTGCTAAGGAAGGTGTTTAAGAAGAATTATTCTTGAACCAGTCTGCTAGGCCCTTGTAGAGGTTATTAATGGTATAAGGTGGTCCTGTCTTTCTGCTGCATCTTCTTCTAGTGTATTTATTCTAGATTCAACCACTTACCATTCTTGATTTGGAGAAGGAGCAAAACTTTATTCAAGGTTTGCTATTTTGGATGTTTATACAATAGTTCAGGAGCACAGAGGAGATTACCACTATCTTTGTCTTCTGCCATTGTACCTTTGACCTGCTTAGCAAGTATTTCAAAGGGTTCTACAGGTACTGGGATGGACTAACCATTAATCACTTTCAACAGAATGCTTTGATACAAATGAAATGAACCAATATAAAAAAGTAAAGATGGCTTTTACCAATATTGGTGCTTCTGAACTCTATTTTATAATTCTTGTAGACTACATCACTGAGGTCTAAAGAAAGTCCTCTTGATCCTCCAAACAGATAGAAATGATATCAGAAGATTGCAAGAAATTGCAAAAGAACCTAATCCTAAACTTTATAGTTGTGGGAATTAAAATCTGTTTTTATTGTTCTTTGTATATGTACAACAAATACCTATTTGAGGTTTATTGGTTTGTTATTGTACATAAGGTTATCAACAATTTTTTTTGATGTTTGGCCCTTTTCAGGACACTTGAGAATAGCTAGGAAGGTAAGCTTATTCTAAGTGGTCTCTGTATTATTGGAGAATCTATCTCAAAGAGAATTCTCTCCCTATTATTACACAAAATTCTTGGCACAACCCTCATTGAGTGTCTATGAGGAATTCTCTACCTTTTGATACTTAATGTCCTAGCTTACAGTCCAAAGTAACTGATTGTCCATAATAACAATCTTATTTGCACTTTCTGAAGTAGCTAATTTTCTCCCAGTCTAATAATGATGGCTTTGGTATATATGTAACCCACTACTACTATCACCACTAGTACTTGTATTTCTGGGTACTAGTGAGACAAATCCAGGTTTTGATATTGACAAAGAACAATATACTTTCTGTTACTATCATTAATACACCCTTCTACACCAACTCAGTATACTAAGCTAGAAGGATCACCAGAGTAGAAAACTTTGAGTGAAGGTTGAGTGAAGAAAAGAGACCAAATAGAACTAGTGTGGTGTATAAATATATGTAAAAGCAAAGATTCTTGGTTAATCACAGATGGAGATAGTAACATACTCAGAGACATTGAATGGTTACAAAAACACTGGTCTAGACCTAGATCTAGAGAGATGCTATATAAATAGCAGTGGAAGATAGTTAGTATAACAATAGAATTGAGTTTTGTATGTTTTTTCTGGATCTAAGGTTTTCTTATGCTCAAAACATCTTCTCATAGCATAGCCATTTCTGACAATATACTAAAGCTTACTTAGATTGGTGAATAATATCGCATTGTATAATTACAACCAGACACTAGTTTATGCACCATCAGATAGAACAATTAAAAGTCTAGAATCTACATTTTAACAGCGAAAGTTGATATTCTAAACCTTTGAAAGCTAGTTCATATAGTAATATTTGTCTAATTGGTAAGCTCTTCTTCTTCTTTACATATCCAATCTTATCTGTATTATTTCTCTTAGCTGCAAGTAGAGTTGGATGGCCTTGGGCTTGTTTCATTGTTCAATAAAGCTTTGGGATCTTCCATTATATATTATACTACTACATTACCCTCAATTCCTACAGAAAAAGCAAAGGCTCTTCCAATCATTTTACTTAGTGGAAAAGAAATAATATTTTTCCACAAAATATCTTGATTATCTTTTGGAATTTGGAAATGAGGTCAGAACTCTGTGAGTACCTATACTAGATATGCCTACAAAGATGATTGACCACTCCAGTCCTATTATTTAATGTTGGGTTATCTTGCTACTTAAGCCTATTATCTTCAGAGAATGAGGAGCAGGTAATTCTATGCCAAGAAATTAATAGATATTCTATCGTAATTAGAATAAGACTAGTGAAGAGAGTAAAAAGCTACAAGAATGAAAAATCTATGTAAACTATCTTTTTGTATCTGAGTGGTCTGCTCTCTTATTTTGCTGATGTATTGTGATATTTCTTGTGCAATAGATTCCAAATTGGTTGGATAATAGCAGTGGCCTAAACTGCCTAAGAGACTCCAGGTCTATTAGAATGTCCTTTTGATTATCATCCTCTATATTCATTGAGACAGTTAACACAAGTTTAGAATTCTACAGCTGCTAAAAGCTGAAGCTCCATACTAACTTCATACATCTTTTATTAGGTTCTAAGAATTTGTTAGAGGCTATGTACAAACATTAAAAGGATATAAGCACTATATCTGTAGACCTGAGAGTGATTGATTTTGACTGGACAGGGAAAGCAGGACAAGTTTGTTACCTGACAGAATAAAATAGAGATATTCACCAGACTTAAGCCATAGAAGAGCATAGATGTTTTCTTAGCTTATTGTGTAGTTTCATAAAAAAGTAGTGGAATGTCTTTTATAACTGAGTTCTACTCCTAACCCTCAGTTCCCAATGGATTTGATACCTCATATTACAGGGGTTCTTTGTTC
>Ga0153940_1001482_pt1 | contig 10471 bp, 11 predicted proteins | sample TSNJ024MetaG_FD_104736 | JGI IMG/M metagenome (GOLD analysis project Ga0153940, IMG submission 104736) | Attine ant fungus gardens microbial communities from New Jersey, USA - TSNJ024 MetaG | ecosystem: Host-associated > Fungi > Mycelium > Unclassified | place: USA: New Jersey, Brendan T. Byrne...
TCTATTGCTGAAATTATTAGTACATATCTATTGTTGTATTTTCTGGTGGAATCCCCTGGTGTATTTTCTGAAGAAGGATTTAGACCAGACCTTAGAGATAAAGTGTGATTTAACAATCACAGAGGGAATGTCACAGGAAAGAAAGACCGCATATCTAAAAACGGTTGTTTCCAGTTTGAAAAAAGCAGGAAATTCCGAGAATATGATACCTATGTATGGAACTGCAGCATTGGTTGAACGAAATAAAGAAGGAGAAATCCTGGAAAGATTTAAGTTTATTTTAAACAGCAGCAATGTGAAAAATACAAGTAAAGTAGTATTAATAGTGATTCTGGGTGCATCGGTTCTGCTGTTTTTGAGTTCTTATATATATGTGCCTTTGCCGTCATATGAACCTGATATTACAGATATTGAAACGGAACCAGGTGCCCGTGCGTTGACTACAGAGAATTCCTATATCGTGGAAGAGGAAAAAGGAAGTTTTTATTGGATTGTATATGATGGGACTAAGCTGCAAATAGACGAGGAATTGGTTTCAGAGCTGGAAGAGGAAGGGTTTGAAATAAGGAGGAAAGCTGAATGAAGAAAAATATTCTATTTTCATTAATTATAGCATTGATGTTTGGAGCGTTCCCAACAAATATTTATGCGATGGAAATGAAAGAGGGATTTTATAGTATTTCTAACTATGCATTTTCTTCAGGAACAGATGTAAATCTTGGTTATCGTACTAAGGCTAAAGATGGCAATTGGACGGGGTATTATTCGCCGAAAGTGGCAGGAAATCAAAATTATACATGGCGTTTTTATCTTACAAATAGGACCACTCAGGCGATGAATTATGTTATTGGATATGGGGAAGTTGGTACAAGTGGATCATTGTATAATGATTACCGAAAAGCAGGAAGTGCTTTTCGCTATAAGGCAGCTAATTCACATACTGGATATAAATTGACTTTAGAGGGTAATTTTAAAACTATTGCATAATTTCTAAAAAAGGCAGTGTCCAAAAACTAAAAAGTATGTTTTGGACACTGTCTTATGAGGCTTGGATAAAAATGAGATGGGTGAAAAAAATAATAATCATAATTTCTGGTATGGTGTTGTGCTGTGGATGTGAGAGTAGAGAGCCATTATATCTGCATCTGGATATGTCTAATTATGAGATGAGTTTAGAAGAGTATAAATACTATATTATTACAAAAGCAATTGGTGATAATAGAAGTAAAAGCTGGTTTGACATAATCCAACAAAAGTTATTAGAGGGGAAAAGTTATGTCTTAAAGAGTTAATAGAAAACTGAAAATGGTTCAGCTATTTTGCTAACAAGTCATATTAACAAGGAAAATGACATATGTTGCGATTTTAATAGTAATAGTAAGTTCAATATGTACCTTAAAAAGAAATAGTATTTTATATTCATTAAATAATATGGATCATGTTGGGGGCTTAAATTTATTTATCTATTCTAGTATTAAAGATAATGGTTTTATGTCCTTACTTGCTCCATTTGTAATTATGGTGGTGTATCCCAGCATTATTTTTGAAGATATTCAGAATCATTATTTCAAACAGTTGCATTTAAGAATACCTAATAAAAACTTTTATTTACTACATACTTTACAATCTTTTTTTATCTCTGGCGGTGTTTATGTAATAGCGCATGTGATTACACTGGTTATTTGCTTTTGTGTATCTCCAGAAAACTCAATCATGGTAACTTTTTTAAATGGGCCGTTTTCAGATTTTTATTATAAATCACTCACACTTTATTGTATAGTTTTTATTATGCATTCGTTTTTATTTGGTGGTGTTATGGGGATTTTAGGAATGGGATTAGCCATGCATCTGCATAATAAATGTATTTTATGGACATTGCCAACATTGGTCTATTATCTAGGGCTTGATCTTTTATCATTATTTCCGGAACGCGTTCAATACATAATGATATATATTATTCCGTTATTGCCCTATGAAATTACAACCTTTAGTATTTCCACCGCTGTACATATATCGCAATTACTGGTAATTGCTATAATAGGAATAATTTTAGTGCTGTTCGGTATTCGCAGTTATGATGGGGATTTTAATCTATACAAACTTATATTAACTAATAGGGAGAATAAACTGAAATGAAAAGATTATTTATCGGAGTATTACTAAGTTTTTTAATTGCTTGTTTTTCAGGATGTCAGATAACCCCGGAGGAAGATTTGATTAAGAATAAAAAGGAGCAGGATTTAGAACAAGAATTAAAGTCGGGGCAGGTAAAAGAAGAATTCGGTCAGATGGCAGACATTCTGGCATCTTTTCCTGAGCATTATCAGGACGAATTTGAGATGGATGGTGTATCTGTTCAGGTGGATGCAGAGATTCATATCCCAGGGGCAGAGAAAATTATAAGTGAAAAAGTAAAACCAGCAGTAATATCACAAGACCAGATAAAAAAAACAATTCAATATTTTGTCGGTGATACTGCATGTTATCCGTTTGGAGCAGCAGGATCAAAGGAAGAGTTGATGGATAGTATTGTTTCTATCAAGCAGCAGATAGCGATATTAGAAAGTGGTTCAGGCATTGAAATCAACGAAGGGGACGGTACATCGGAAGAGCAACTGGAGATTTTAAAAGAACAGTTGAAGGAACATGAGGAACTGTATCTGACTGAAGAAGATGTTGAGCCTGTATCGATTGATGAAATTGATTTTGATGAAAATGGTGCTATAGAGATTCAAAGTAATTTGGGAAGGGCAGAAGCCGCCCGCTTGCTATTTTATGAGTATCCAGACCTGGGGTCACTGGTCGAATTTGTGAATTATAGTCCTTCGGAAAATGCTGTAGACGATAATCCACCGATAGATATATCCGAAGAAGAAGCAGAAAATAAAGCGGCAGAAGCTATTCAAGAACTAGGATATGGAGATTTGGAGGTTATGGGCATAGAAAAAAAAAGCCAGGTAGTGAATGGCGAAATTATTGGTTTTTTTGACATTAGTTACAAGAGGAATATAGGTGGGCTGCAGAATTTTTACCTTGAGGAAGTGGGCAAGGTACAGACCGATTTGGAGGAACCTGTGGAGGAATATATTGCATTAATGGGACAAACCAAAGGGAATATACAGATAGATGATACCGGAATCATTGGTATGAGTATCACCATGCCGCCTCAAGTGATAGAGCGTTTAAATGATAACATTGCTATATGTGACTTTGACCAGATGAAAAGGTATTTGGCTTCAAACATTCAAAAAAAATCCTGGGAAATACCGGGAGAAAAAAGGTATTTAAAGATTACACATATTTATTTATCCGCGATGTATGTAGTAAATAAAAATAATAATCAGGAATATTTAACTGTTCCGGTTTGGGATTTCTGTGGATATTCTTATCCAGAAAGTATCCCGGATAGTTCGCTTTATAATTTGGAAAAGATAGATAAAGAAAGCATCTATAAGGCTACATATTTAACCTTTAATGCAATAGATGGGAGCATTGTCAGCAGAAAATCCGGATATTGAGGAAAATTAAGACAAAACCCTCTGAAATACTTGCTGTTTTGAATGAAAATGAGGCAATAAAATCATATGATATGTGTTGCAAAGAAAGATGCAACTGAGGATTCAGTTGTTGATAGAGGATTAGGATATTGAGAGTTAATGCTTTTTTAGCGGATATCAAGCGTGCTCTAAAATCATGGGGGTTCGTTGTTGGTGTTATTGGTATGGTTGCTGCGGCTACTTTCGGCGGGTTCGAACAAATGCTGCCCATATTCCAGGGTCAGTTTACAAAAACTGGTCTGAGTGAAGGATTCACAGTGCAGCTGGTTTTCACAGCACTGTCCTCTGATGTGGTTTTGCTGGTGTTGCCAATCCTCTGCGCCCTTCCCTTTACTTCCGCATTTTTGGATGATTACAAAAGCCATTTTATTCGTAAATACTTGCCCCGTGCTGGAAAAAAAGACTATGTGAGCGCGAAGGTGCTTACGACGGCAATATCCGGCGGGCTGACGCTTTTTATTGGAGTGATTTTAGTATTTTTCATTTTTGCGATACTGTTTTTGCCGCTGGAAGTACCAGCGGAAGCACCCGAAATGTCTGAATATGAAATGCGAATGGCGGAAACGGATGAGGTGGTTGACATAACAATGCAGCAAAACTTTGTGGAATTTATGGCACGTGCTTTTGTATTTTTCCTGTGCGGCTGTTTCTGGTCGTTGATAGGCGCTCTGCTGGCCACCTTGACAATGAGCAAATACATGGCCTATGCTTCTCCCTTTATCCTGTATTATATGCTTGTAATACTCTCAGAGCGGTATTTCAAAGACCTGTATGTGTTGAATCCCCAGGAATGGGTAAACCCTGTTTCAGATTGGGTGGGAGGTACATGGGGAGTGGCCCTGCTCGTTACAGAACTCATCATCACAGCAAGCTTTCTATATAGCTGCATTATCGAAAGGAAATTACAGGATGTGTAAATTGAGACAGGCATGGTCGGTATCGAATTATAATTTCCGTCAGTGGAACAAGAATCCGCGCATCTTCATCACATTTGCGCTGGCTTTCATTCTCTGTTTCCTGCTCTCAGACAAGGCCGTGAAGTTTGCTGCTGAGTGTGGTACAACGACGCAGCTTGTGGAGACATTTGTATGGACGTTTGGCGATGCAACCAGTATCATGCTTTCTTCATTACTGCTGGTGCTGTTGTTTGCTGATATGCCTTTTATCTGCGCAGGGACGCCGCTTTATCTGGTTCGTATTACCCGCGCCACATGGATTTGGGGACAAATCATCTATATCACCCTTGCCACAATGCTGTACATGGCCTTTATTCTTGTTACCACATCGGTAATCTGCGCACACAACAGTTTTATCGGAAATGTGTGGAGCGAAACAGCAGCAAGGCTTGGATACTCTGGCGCGGGCATAGCGATTGCCCTGCCATCCTCTGTAAAAACAATGGAAATGTCGTATCCATATGAATGTATGTCAGCCATTTTTCTGCTTATGACTTTATATACACTGCTGCTGGTATCCATCATGCTGGTGGTGAACCTGCGCAAAGGTCAGTTCTGGGGAGTGATCAGTGTCTTTGTTTTCAGCCTTTATGGCCTGATGCTCAATCCGCAGATATTCAAACAGGTTTTTAGCTTGTCAGAACAGCAGGGGTACAAGGCAAATGTGGCAGTGGGCTGGTTATCGCCGCTTAATCATGCTACATATTACATGCACAACTTTGGATATGACCTTTTGCCGCGACTGTGGCAAACCTATCTCATATTCGCCGGACTGATCGTATTTTGTTTTCTGCTTGCCCTGCGTTCTATGAGGAAATACAACTTTAATTTTACAGGAAGTGATACATGATGAAAGATATAGCGATCAGAGTGGAACATGTATATAAGGATTTTAATGGCGAACCGGTGCTGACAGACATCGACCATACCTTTGAAGCCGGAAAAATACATGGCATTGTGGGCAACAACGGTTCAGGGAAAACGGTATTATTTAAATGTATGTGCGGATTTATGTTCCCATCCAAAGGAAAGATATGGATCGATTACGAGCAGGTGGGTGTGGATATGGACTTTCCGGATGATATGGGCATCATCATTGAAACACCAGGCTTCCTGCCGAATCTCTCAGGGTTTAAAAACCTGCAGATGCTGGCAAGTCTGAAAAGAAAAATCGGTGCCGGGGAAATACGGCAAACGATGCGCCGGGTGGGGCTTGATCCTGACATGAAAAAACATGTCAGCAAATACTCTCTCGGTATGCGGCAGCGTCTTGGCATTGCACAGGCGATCATGGAAGACCCTGCGCATCTTATCCTGGATGAGCCGTTCAACGGTCTGGATAAGAGCGGCGTTAAGGATATGCGTGAACTGATAAAAGGGCTGCGCTCGAAAGGTAAAACAATCCTGCTTGCCAGTCACAACGCTAACGATATTGACGAGCTGTGCGATACAGTCTGTGAAATGGACTCAGGTATCTTGACAGTGATCAGGTGAACATATGGAGAAAAAGCAGCCAATCATCAGTCTGCGGAATGTGGTGAAGATATATAAAACAAAAAAGGTGCGGTTTAAGGCCTTGAATAGTATCAGCCTTGATATTTACCCTAATGAGTTTGTCGCTATTGTAGGGACATCGGGCAGCGGCAAATCCACGATGCTGAATCTTATCGCAGGGCTTGAGAAGCCAACGGCGGGAAAAATCTTTGTAAAAGAGCGGCCGGTCCATAAAATGAGCGAGGACGATCTTGTGGATTTCCGCCGCAAGCATGTGGGATTCATTTTTCAAAAATTCAACTTAATGGATACGCTCACAGCTTTTGAAAATGCGGCATTTCCATTAATGTTACGAGGCATCTCAGAAAAAGAGAGAGCGGCAGCGGCGAAGGAAATACTGTCAGAGTTGGGTTTGCGGGAGCATCTGGAGCATTATCCCGATGAGTTGTCCGGAGGACAGCAGCAACGTGTCTCTATCGCCAGGGCGATCATTACGCATCCGCAGATCATTTTTGCCGATGAACCAACGGGTAATCTGGACAGCCGCACTGCAGAGCAGATTGCCGATATCCTGAAAGAAATCGTACATCAGGAGGGTGCTACCCTCTTGATGGTAACGCACGACATAGAAAAGGCGAAATACGCGGATCGGATCATTCGCCTTGCTGATGGAGAAATCGTCAGTATAGAGACTAGAGAGGAATGAGTATGAATAAAACAAAACTAATTCTGACCACGGTATTGATGGCCATGTTGTTAATGCCGAAGATAACATTGGCGGGCAATGAAACTTCTTTGGACAAACTGCTGCTTATTGACAATGTTAACATCTATGAAAAAATGGACAAGACCTATAATAAAGGGTATTCTCCTACCGTAGAAAATGGTGCAGCCACGTTGGTACTGCCGCTGATTGCCGCTGAAAACATACTGCAGGATCAAATCCGTGTAACGTTCAATCTGGGTGATCCTGCCTCATCGCCTTTTCAATTTAAAAACTACGATAAAACGGTCAGGTTAAAAAACCATCCGGTCAATAACGGAACTGGCACAGCGGATTCCTATTTGGTTGCAGTCCAGATACCATTAGTCGATGATCCGACCATGGGACGTTTTCCGGTCATCATCACGGCTGCCGGACAATGGACCGACGGCACCTCTTTTTCACAGGAGTTTTCGTTGTATGTGACAATCAATGATGGAATTGATCCGGACGCTGCCCCAACACCGGAGCCGACCACTGAATCAGAGCCGGTCACCGAATCGGAGCCTGTGTCGGCATCAGCGACGGAGCCGGAGGAACAACCTGTGCCGCAGGCAAAAATCCTGCTGGACCGTTGTTCGATCCAGCCTTCCCCGGTGATGACCGGTGAGGAATTCAGTATTTCAGCAACTTTCAAAAACACCAATGAAAGCCAATCTTTGAACAATGTAAAGATCACCGTGACGGGAGAAACAGCGGATATTGTCCCGGTAGGTGATGAAACGGGCAGCTTTTATTTCAAAACGATCGCTAAGCAGGAAACGATCACAATTGATATGAAAATGAAGATAGCACAGAATGCAAAAGCAGAACCGCATAAAATAAAGTTTGCCATTGAATATGAAGGAAACAAAGCAACGGCATATACCGTTGCGGAAGAAACTGTCATACAGATCACACAGCCTGTCCGGCTGGAGTTTGATGAACCGCAGATACCAGAAGAAGTGAATGCGGGAGATACCATATCCGTTTCCATGAATGTAATGAATCTGGGTCTGAGTACCGTACATAATGTCCGTATGCTGGTGGAAGCAGAGGGGTTATTACCGGAAAAAACAGCATTTTTAGGGAATATAGAGAGCGGTGCCGCCAAAAAGGGCGATTTATATGTCTTTGTAAAAACACTGGATACCGCAGATCAAGAGACGGTACAAGGTGAAGATAAGTATGGCATGACGAAGGGTAACGTCCTTCTGACCTATGAGGACGAATATGGGCAGGAGTATACGGAGGAATTTGAATTCAGCACAAATATCAATCCTCCTGTGATCCTGGCCGATGAAGACCCGGAGGAAGATGAAGGACCAAAAGATCAAGGGCAGTGGTGGATTTCGGTGATCATTGTTGCGGTGATCATTGTTGCGATTGCCGGCATACGGATCTATACAAAAAAACAGCAAGAGCGGATCCGCCGGCAGGAAGATAATGATCTGGCAGATGACCCGCAGTTTTGAAGGAAGTGAATATGAAAGCAAAAGATCTACTGAAATTTGCCTTTACCGGATTAAAGCGCCGTAAGGCGCGGACCTTTTTAACTGTACTGGGCGTGATCATCGGCACTGTGTGTATTGTGCTGATGTTTGCGATCGGTTTGTCTAATTATAAACAGTTTGAGCAGCAGATGCTTTCGGATCAAAGCCTGACAGAAATAACGGTCAACGATTATTCCGGCAACACCACAAAAAGCGGAATTACAGACAGCACAATACAATCTATCGGCAGCTTGCCCCATGTGAAAGCGGTATCCCCGATCATAGAACTTCCGGTAACGATAATCGTGGGAAATTATGAAGCCAATATGCAGCTGAAAGGCATTGATCTCCAGGTTGTTGACGTGAAGTATGCGCGGGGCGGTATCTTTGATGCGGACAACGCAATCCCTTCTATCGTGCTGGGGGGGAATACCATGCAGTATTTTATTGATCCCAAGGATCCGCCAAACTACTCGGACTACGAGGCGATGGAAAGCTATAGCCCGGATATTGACTTGATGGATACCGAAATGTCGATGATCCTGGGGTCTGAAACAGAAGATCAGGAAATGCCGGCATCACAACAATACCGGGTCACTGTATCCGGGATCACTGAAAAATCCTACAGTGAATCAAGCTACGATGCGTACCTTGATATTGCTGCTGCAAAACGCATCCTTATGGAAAACCGGGAGCTTGCGGATTACTTGGGAGTGGGCATAAATTCATATACGACGGTAAAGATCATAGTGGATGAAATGGATCATGTCGAGAGCGTTTTAGCGGAAGTAAAAAAGCTGGGATATGAAACGTACAGCCCGACGGAATCCATTATACAGATGCAGGAGGAACAGGCCCGCCAGCAAGGACAGCTTTTTGCAATTGGCTTTATCTCACTTTTGGTATCGGCGATCGGTATTGCCAATACCATGTACGCAAATATATTGGAACGCAGGTGTGATATCGGAGTTATGAAAGTATTGGGAATGAAGATACGCAGGATCCGTGATTTATTTATACTGGAATCAGCTTTGATCGGTCTGCTGGGTGGTCTGCTGGGAATTGGGATCAGTTATATTGTGGTGCTGGTCATCAATACCGGAACATCGGAAACGTCTTTTTTGGGGATGTATTTTTCAGAGGGGATGACGGTGTCCATCCCGCTATGGCTTTCTGGTGGTGCGATGCTGATCGCAGTGGGTGTAGGCATTCTGTCCGGTATCTATCCGGCATATAAAGCGACAAAAATGAGTGCATTGGAGGCCATGAGGAATTGACAGTAAATGAAAAAAATAACAATAGTAAGAAAAGATCAAATTATATTTTTTAATAGTGTTGTTAACTGTAGTAACTTTGCTTATTCTGATTCGGGTGTTTTTGATTGACTGGATCAGTGTAAGCGGTAAATCCATGCGCCTACCTTGCAGACGGGAGAACTGTTATTGGTGGATAAAACGAAACATGCAGGTGATGATCTGCAATACGGAGATATTGTAATTATAAAACACCCTGACTCAAATACGCAGCTTGTAAAGCGCATTGTCGGTAAGGCCGGAGATACCATAGAAATACGTGACAGTATCTTGTATATAAATGGAGAAGCGCAGCGTGAATCTTATATTTATCCGGAACCGTTTAACGACATGAATCCTGTATTAGTTGAGGACAGCAGCATTTTTGTTATGGGGGATAACCGTAACTATTCCAGCGACAGCCGTAAGATAGGCAGCATTTCCGATGAAAACATAGTTGGAAACGCTATATGCGTTATATATCCCTTTAATCGGATTAGGACATTTTGATACTGCAGCAAAAAAATTGAGAATCTTACGACATCAGGAATATTTAACTGTTCCGGTTTGGGATTTCTGTGGATATGCTTATTCAGAGAGTATCCCCGAAAGTTCACTAACCTGGAAAAGATAGATAAAGAAAGCATCTATAAGACTACATATTTAACCTTTAATGCAATAGATGGGAGCATTGTCAGCAGAACATCCGGATATTGATGAGAATTAAGACAATACCATCTGAATACTTACTGTTTTGAATGAAAATCTAAAATATGTGGAGTGAAACAGCAGCAAAGCTTGGATACTCTGGTGCGGGCGTAGTGGTTGCCCTGCCATCCTGATGGTATCCATCATGCTTGTGGTGAATCTCCAAAGAGGTCAGTTTTTTCATAGACTTGACAGGTGAAAAACGGGATGATACAATCAGGTCAACAAA
>Ga0153940_1001484_pt1 | contig 10464 bp, 8 predicted proteins | sample TSNJ024MetaG_FD_104736 | JGI IMG/M metagenome (GOLD analysis project Ga0153940, IMG submission 104736) | Attine ant fungus gardens microbial communities from New Jersey, USA - TSNJ024 MetaG | ecosystem: Host-associated > Fungi > Mycelium > Unclassified | place: USA: New Jersey, Brendan T. Byrne...
GACTTAAGCGCGACGGCTCTCCGGAGCGTTTTAGTCGTAGTTAGCAGTTAGTCCGCCAGAGCGTTGCCGCGTTTACGGAAGTAATCCCATGCCCTTTGGCCGCGTCCGTTAGCTAAGATACTACCTCCCCCAATGGCAGTCCTGTTTATCTCATTTGCATATATCATTTAAATTGCATACGAATATAAAAAATTACAGAATTACCCTTGTGGGGAAAACACAAGTATGATACTATGTAATAAGAAAAAGCTGTGAAAGAGACTCTGTTTTTGAAACTTGACAGGAATACGGCGTCACCGACTGAGAGCGCTGTTTGAGGGAAGAAAACAATAGGGAACACTCTGGAGCTGATCAGTTGAATTTCAGTAGGCTGGTACGTCGCACGCGTTAAGTGTTAAAAGAGGTATGGTGTTTTTTTACACTGTGCAATGCGGGTGGTACCGCGGGAGAAGAATGATCCCGTCCCGGAATATGAAAATATTCCCGGGGCGGTTTTTTGTTGCTGATTTTGGTATTACGTGTGGCGAGAAAAAACCGTCCGGGGAAAGAAGAGAGGAGCAGAAAGATGGAATTTTCAACAGGTTTGACACAAAAAGAAACAATGGAAATCAGCCAACTCCTTACAGAGGGATGTCTGGGGAAAACTGTGAAAGTGAATGGAGCGGTGCACACAATCCGTGATATGGGTGATGTGGCATTTGTCATTCTGCGCAAACGGGAGGGTTTGCTGCAAACAGTTTTCGAGAACGGTATCACGAATTTTAATCTGCAAGATTTAAAAGCAGCGGATACGGTAGAGTTGGCAGGTGAAGTAAAGGCAGAAGAAAGGGCTCCCTATGGGATAGAGCTCCGTGTTAAGGAAGTACGGGTGCTGTCTTCACCGGCAGAGCCCATGCCCCTGGCGATTGATAAGTGGAAAATGAATGCGTCGCTGGATGCGAAGCTGAACATGCGGTCCGTTTCTCTGCGTAATGTTAGAGAGCGTGCCAAATTCAAACTTCAGGAAGGATTGGTGAGAGGTTTTCGTGAATTCTTATACAGCCAGGGATTTACAGAGATCCGAACGCCTAAAATTGGCGCTAAGGGAGCAGAAGGCGGATCCAATATTTTTAAGCTGGACTATTTTCACCGGCCTGCTGTTCTGGTGCAAAGTCCGCAGCTTTATAAACAGATGATGGTCGGAGTCTATGACCGTGTGTTTGAAACGGGTCCTGTTTTCCGGGCGGAAAAGCATAATACAAAACGGCATTTGAATGAATACACCAGTCTGGACTTTGAACTTGGCTATATTGACAGTTTCCGGGACATTATGGATATGGAAGCAGGTTTTCTGCAATATACCATGAAGCTGTTGGAACGTGATTATGCAAAAGAGTTAAAAATGCTGAATGTGATCCTGCCGAACACCCATAAGATTCCGGTGGTGCGGTTTGATGAAGCGAAGGAAATGGTGGCTGAAAAGTATGATCGGAAGATAAAGAACCCTTACGATCTGGAACCGGAAGAGGAAGTGCTGATTGGTCAGTATTTTAAAGAGGAGATGGATGCGGATTTTGTATTTGTTACCCATTATCCGTCTAAGAAGCGCCCGTTTTATGCGATGGATGACCCGGATGATACCACATTTACCCTGAGTTTTGACTTGCTGTTCCATGGTATGGAAATTACTACAGGTGGGCAGCGTGTACATGAATACGGAAAATTAATAGAAAAGATTGCTGCCAGAGGGATGTCCCAAGAAGGCTTGGAACAATATCTGGATGCATTTAAATATGGTATGCCGCCTCATGGCGGACTGGGTATTGGTCTGGAACGTTTGACGATGAAGCTGGCAGGAGAAGATAACGTAAGGGAAACGACATTGTTCCCAAGGGATTTGAACCGGCTTGACCCATAACTATAAGAAATGGCACTGACAATAGAAAAGAGTAAGTAACTATTCAGTAGGCAGTATCCCGCGAGGTATTTTTTGTGAGTGAAGCAAAGCGGAAGTCACAGAAAATCCGAGGATTGCAGGCGCGAAATTATGCAGAATGCATAATTTCTGTGCATCGCGAAGCGTGTTACTATTCGCAGCCCTATGGGCTGTGAATAGTAACACTGAACAGTTACAGGAGGAAGATGATATGGCAAATATAATTACAGACGATACAATTGATTATGTCGGGATTTTAGCAAAACTGGAGCTTGACCATAAGGAAAAAGAAGCGGCTAAAAAAGATATGGGCCGTATGTTAGATTATATTGATCAGCTGAATGAGCTTGATACCGATGGGGTGGAACCCATGTCTCATATATTTCCCGTAAATAATGTATTTCGGGAAGATGTGATAACGAATCAGGATGACAAAGAGCAGATGCTGGCAAATGCACCGAAGCAGAAAGATGGCCAGTATCAGGTTCCTAAAACTGTGTCTTAGGCGAAAGGAATGATAATATGAAGATAGCAGAGCTGACAGCCTTAGAGCTTGGCAAAAAGATTCGGGATAAAGAGGTATCTGTTGCCGAAGCGGTAAAGGCTTGTATGGAACAAATACAATGCCGGGAAGAACAAGTCCGTGCATATGTAACGATAGATGAAGCCGGTGCGCTGAAGCGTGCCGAAAAAGTGCAGAAGCAAATTGATGATAAGACATTAACTAATCCTTTAGCCGGTGTACCGGTGGCTGTTAAGGATAATATTTGCACCCGGGGTCTGCGGACTACCTGCAGTTCTAAAATGCTGGAGAATTTTAAACCGGCATATTCCGCCGAAGCAGTAAAGAATCTGGAAAAGGCGGGGGCGGTCATCCTGGGGAAAACCAATATGGACGAATTCGCCATGGGCAGCACGACAGAGACTTCAGCATACGGTGTGACCCGAAACCCCCGGAATCCGGAACATGTACCGGGAGGTTCTTCGGGAGGATCCTGTGCGGCAGTGGCAGCCAATGAATGCTTTTATGCCCTTGGCTCCGATACCGGCGGTTCTATCCGTCAGCCCAGTTCCTTTTGCGGAGTAACGGGAATAAAGCCAACATACGGAACAGTTTCTCGTTATGGGCTGATTGCCTATGGTTCTTCTCTGGATCAGATTGGCCCCATTGGAAAGGATGTGGCGGACTGTGCCGCCGTTCTGGAAGCCATTGCATCGGGTGATAAGAAGGACAGCACCAGTGTGGCAAGGGAACGGTATGGTTTTATGGAAGCTTTGAAAAAGGATGTAAAAGGGATGAAAATCGGTATTCCCGGTGACTATCTGAGTGCCGGACTGGATATTGAAGTAAAAGAAGCAGTTCTGGCGGCGGCAGCGGTATTGGAAAGCCAGGGTGCTGTTGTGGAGCAATTTGACTTAAGTCTTGTGGAGTATGCCATTCCGGCATATTATGTTATTGCATCGGCTGAAGCCAGCTCCAACCTTTCTCGGTTTGATGGAGTAAAATACGGCTACCGTACTGAGCAATATGAAGGGCTTCACAGCATGTATAAGAAGAGCCGCAGTGAAGGCTTTGGCGCGGAGGTGAAAAGGCGTATTATGCTGGGCTCATTTGTACTAAGCTCGGGCTATTATGATGCCTATTATCTGAAGGCCTTGAAGACAAAAGCCCTTATTAAGCGGGCATTTGATAAAGCATTTGAAAAATATGATCTTATTCTGGGACCAACGGCTCCGACTACGGCACCCAGACTTGGTGAAAGTCTGCGAGATCCGCTGAAAATGTATCTGGGTGATATCTATACCGTATCCGTCAACCTGGCTGGGCTCCCGGCGATGAACGTACCTTTTGGCTGTGACACCAAAGGCCTGCCGATCGGAGTTCAATTAATCGGTGACTGTGGCAGCGAAGACCGGATCATCTGCGGCGGTTATGCCTTGGAGCAGGGAAGGAGGGCACAATGATGAGCAAACAATATGAAAAGGTTATTGGCCTGGAGGTTCATGTAGAACTTGCCACTAAAACGAAAATCTTCTGTGGCTGTTCCGCAGAATTTGGCGGAGAGCCTAACACTCATACCTGCCCTGTTTGTTCCGGAATGCCCGGCAGCCTGCCGGTACTGAACAAGCAGGTGGTAGACTATGCCCTGGCAGTAGGCCTTGCAACAAACTGCCGGATCCACCAGTACTGCAAATTCGACCGGAAGAATTATTTCTACCCGGATAACCCGCAGAACTACCAGATTTCCCAGCTGTATCTGCCTATTTGTTATGAGGGTGGGGTGGAAATCGAGACTAAAGCCGGTAAAAAGACTATTGGGATCCACGAAATCCATATGGAAGAAGATGCCGGGAAGTTAATCCATGATGTATGGGAAGATTGCTCTTTGGTGGATTATAACCGAAGCGGTGTACCCCTGCTTGAGATTGTATCAGAACCGGACATGAGAAGTGCCGAAGAGGTAATGGCATATCTGGAGAAGCTGCGTCTGATCATTCAGTATCTGGGGGCTTCGGACTGCAAGCTGCAGGAAGGTTCGATGAGAGCGGATGTGAATCTCTCCATCCGGGAAGCCGGTGTTAAAGAACTCGGTACCAGAACCGAGATGAAGAACCTAAACTCTTTTAAAGCGATTGCCAGAGCGATCGAAGGTGAATATGCACGTCAGGTGGAGCTATTGGAGGAGGGGAAAAAGGTAACTCAGGAGACACGGCGCTGGGATGATAACAAGGAATCTTCTTATCCGATGCGTTCGAAAGAAGATGCCCAGGATTACCGCTATTTCCCTGACCCGGATTTAGTACCAATTGCCATCAATGACCAGTGGATTGCGGAAATAAAAAGCCGCCAGCCGGAGCTTCGTACGGAAAAGCTTGAACGTTATAAAAAAGAATTTGACATTCCTGATTATGATGCTAAAATCATAACAGAGTCTAAGAAACTGGCTGATATCTTTGAGGAGACAACAGCGATCTGCAAAAAACCGAAAAAAGTATCCAACTGGCTGATGGTAGAAACACTCAGACTGCTGAAAGAGCGGGGGATGGAACCGGAAGCAATTCGTTTTACCCCCAAGCATCTGGCAAGTCTGATCCAACTGGCTGAAGCAGGTACGGTGAACAGTACCGTGGCTAAAGAAGTCTTTGAAGAAATGTTTGATACTAATATTGACCCAGAGGCTTATATAGAAAAAAAAGGTTTAAAAACGGTTCATAATGAGGACACCCTGCGCCGTGTGGTGGAAGGTGTAATTGCTGCTAATCCTCAGTCTGCTGCGGATTACCGCAGCGGCAAAGAAAAGGCAATCGGTTTCTTGGTCGGACAGACGATGAAGGAAATGGAAGGAAAAGCAAATCCGGTAATGGTTAACCAATTGCTGAGAGAACTTTTAAAGAAAATTTAGTGGAAAAGAAAAAATTTTATAAAGTGGTATTTATGCTGGTGCTTCCGATGGCTCTGCAGAATCTGATCAATGTCGGGGTGACTGCGGCAGATGTAATTATGTTGGGGGAGGTGGGAGAAACAGCGCTCTCCGGTGCCTCCCTGGCTAATCAGGTGACCTTTATCCTGAACCTGATCTTATTCGGGCTGACTTCCGGTGCGGCGGTTTTGACTGCTCAGTATTGGGGCAAAGCAGACATTCGGACAATTGAAAAAGTAATGGGTATTTCGCTGCGCTTTGGGCTGCTCTGCGGAACAGCTTTTATGGCTGCGGCACTTTTTGCTCCCCATTATCTGATGCGGCTGTTCACGAATGAGCAGGCTGTTATTGCAGAAGGCGCACGCTATCTGAAAATTGTAGCGATTTCTTATATACCTATGTCACTGAATATGGTGTATTTGAATATTGTCCGTAGTGTTGAACGGGTAGTGGCAGCCACCGTAACCTATGCAATTTCGCTGCTGGTCAATGTGGGCTTGAATGCGGTTTTCATCTTTGGCTTATGTGGGTTTCCGGCAATGGGCGTTGCCGGGGCAGCATTGGGAACGTTATGTGCCCGCATTTGTGAAAGCCTGATTGTACTTATACATATCAAAAAGATTAATAACACCTTCAGCTTACGGATACGGGACATGGTAATTCGAGATAAGGCATTGCACGCTGATTTTATCAAATATGCCGGTCCGGTTATCATCAATGAATTGATCTGGGGCACCGGGATGGCGATGATCAGTGCTGTCATTGGGCGGTTAGGAACAGCTGCGGTTTCAGCTCATGCAGTTGCTTCCACCAGTCGTCAGCTGGCAACTGTCCTGGCCATGGGAGTGGCTGGTGCGACCGCCATTATGCTGGGGAAAACCATCGGTGAAGGCAAGGAGGCACTGGCAAAAGAATATGCCGGACGATTTGTGAAGCTTTCTTTCATTACCGGAATTTTTGGAGCGTTGGTAATTCTGGGTGTATCACCAGTGGCCAGACACTTTATGAACCTAACCTGGCAGGCGAAGGAATATTTGCGTTACATGATGTATGTGATGGCATATTTCTGTTTTTTACAGAGTATCAACTGTGACATCATTGTTGGAATCTGCCGTTCGGGCGGAGATACAAAGATCGGGCTGGTGCTGGATACGGTAACCCTTTGGGGCGGTTCTATTGTGCTGGGAATGGCGGCAGCATTTGTATTCAAATTACCGGTACCGCTGGTGTATGTCTTTTTAGTCTCTGATGAAGTGCTGAAGTTCCCTTTTGCCTGGCAGCGCTACCGCTCGATGAAGTGGCTTAAGAATATTACCCGGTAACAGTTCAGCCTTCGACTGTCCCGCGAGGTGTTTCCGTGTGAACAGTAACGAACTGTAACATTACCCGATAAAAAATAATAATTACCACTTTTCAACCAAGTGTTTCCATGCTATACTGTTCTGTACAAGATATTGTGAAAAGTTGATTGTTTTTTGCGAATGTACACTATATATAGTGGTAGTGCACCAACCACTACGCCTCGTTCTTTTGCTTTGCAGGGTGAAAATTCATTCTGCATATATGGGGTACTTATTTAGTGGACGATGCACTAGGAGAGGAAGAGATATATGAATATTATTAAGAAAGATGGAACCAGGGAACCATTTGATACGGATAAAATCGTGCGGGCAGTGAATAAATCTGCAGAACGAATCTTATACAAGTTTTCCCCGGAAGAAATTCAGTTTATCTGTAAGTATGCAACCGAACGTGCCAATGCGATGGGAAAAAAGGATATTCCGATCCAGGAGATGCATAATATTGTAGAAGGCGCTCTGGAAGATGTGAATCCCAAGGTTGCCAAGAGCTACCGCGATTACCGGAACTACAAAGTGGATTTCATCCATATGATGGATGACGTATACACTAAGAGTCAGTCCATCCGCTACATCGGTGATAAAAGCAATGCCAATACAGACAGCGCTTTGGTTGCCACCAAGCGCAGTCTGATCTTTAATGAGCTGAATAAAGAATTATACCGCAAATTCTTCATGAACCGGAATGAACTTCAGGCATGTAAAGACGGATATATCTACATCCATGACCAATCCGCCCGCTTGGATACCATGAACTGCTGTCTGTTCGACGTGGAAACCGTCTTAAAAGGCGGCTTTGAAATGGGGAATGTCTGGTATAATGAACCGAAAACGGTAGATACTGCATTTGATGTTATGGGTGATATCATCTTAAGTACTGCGGCCCAGCAATATGGTGGTTTCACGGTACCGGAAGTAGATAAAATCTTAGGCTCTTATGCGGAAAAAAGCTATAACAAATATAAGGCAGAATTCCTCAAGTATGCAGAACCTACCTGGGAAGGCAGGGAAGAAAAAGCAGAAAAGTATGCGATGGACAAAGTCCGCCGGGACTGTGACCAGGGATGGCAGGGTATTGAATATAAATTAAATACCGTTGGCTCTTCCCGCGGCGATTACCCATTTGTTACCGTAACACTGGGACTGGGAAGTGCCCAATTCGAAAAGATGATTTCCATTTCGCTGCTGCAGGTGCATAAAGAAGGACAAGGAAAAGCCGGGCACAAAAAACCGGTACTTTTCCCCAAAATTGTATTTTTATTCGATAAAAACCTCCATTTGCCGGGCTGCAGCTGTGAGGATGTGTTCGAAATCGGAGTAGCATGCTCTGCCAAAACGATGTATCCGGACTGGCTGTCAATGACTGGCAAAGGTTACATTTCCAGCATGTATAAACAATATGGAAGAGTCATCAGTCCGATGGGTTGCCGCGCATTCTTAAGCCCCTGGTATGAGAAAGGCGGCATGAATCCGACTGATCCGGAAGATAAGCCGGTATATGTAGGCCGCTTTAATCTGGGTGCAGTAAGCCTGCATCTGCCCATGATCCTGGCAAAAGCAAGGGCTGAGAATGCTGATTTCTACGAAACACTGGACTTTTATCTGGAGATGATCCGTGGTCTGCATATTCGAACCTTTGATTATCTGGGAGAAATGCGCGCATCCACCAATCCCTTGGGCTACTGTGAAGGCGGATTCTACGGCGGACATTTAAAACCATCAGACAAAATCCGCCCGCTGTTAAAACCAATGACAGCATCTTTTGGCATCACAGCTCTGAATGAATTACAGATGCTCCATAATGGAAAGTCCATTGCCGAAGACGGTCAGTTTGCCCTTGAAGTTATGCAGTATATCAATGATAAAATTGCTGAATATAAAGCAACAGACGGCATCTTGTATGCAATCTATGGCACCCCGGCAGAAAGCCTTTGCGGCCTGCAGGTAGAACAGTTCAGAAAAATGTATGGAATCGTCCGCGGAGTATCTGACCGCCCATACGTAAGCAACAGCTTCCACTGCCACGTAACAGAAGACATCACGCCGGTTGAGAAGCAGGATTTGGAAGGACGGTTCTGGGAATTATGCAATGGAGGTAAAATCCAATATGTCAGATATCCCATTGACTATAACCTGAAAGCAATCAAAGCATTAATTTACCGTGCCATGGAATTGGGATATTATGAAGGAGTCAATCTTTCTCTGGCATACTGCGATGACTGCGGACATCAGGAACTGGAAATGGATGTCTGCCCTGAATGCGGATCTACCAACTTGACCAAGATAGACCGTATGAACGGCTACCTGTCCTACAGCCGCGTCCACGGCGACACCCGCCTGAATAAAGCCAAAATGGTCGAAATCGCCGAACGGAAATCAATGTAATAAAACAACCGGACAGAAAGAATAAATGCATAGTAGTAAATTGATGCAATAGATATGAGGAGAATAGATTATTCATGGAAGAATGGAACTTTGAAGAATATCGCCTGAAGATAAACCAGACGGCTGCCGTTCAGGAAAGACAAATAGTTTTTCAGGAGTTAGCTGAACGCGTGTTAAGCCGGAGAACCAGCAATGAGGATACCATTATGGAAATGATGAAGATGCAGCTGGTTGATTGCAGCTATCAGGAAAAGAGCGTAACCTTACGTTTTCCGGTTATGAGCTGGCAGATTAACCCTATTGGTACTCTGCATGGCGGTATTTCTGCTACGGCAGCTGATGATACCGGTGGTCTGCTGACCCAGATGGTAACTATGACCGGAGTGACGCCGACAGTATATCTTAATACCAGCTACTTATCGCCGGTCAAACGAGGTGACAACTTAATCGTCAAGGCTAAAATTGAACGCGCCGGCAAACGCCTGGTTCATGTCCACGTGGAAGGCCGGTCTGAAGCAACCGGTGAAATGGCTATTACGGCGATGGCGACATATATGCCCATTTATGATTAAATGATTTGTAAGAGCACAGAGTTACGGTTTAGCTGTGCAGATGTTAAAAAGTTGAAATAGTAATAGTTTAATATGTTGGCTGCCCGGACGCCACTGCGGGAAGATAGGTGCTTTCCGCAAACCCGGGCAACGTACCTGGTGAACTAATTGCTAACTGCGACTAAAGCGCTCAAGAAAGCCTTCGCGCTTAAGTCTCCGTAAGCAATGGATTTCACCAGATACTAAAACCGCCCTCAAATGTTTGCGGAAAGCACCTATCTTCCCACAGCGGCTGGGTTTTGGTAGTTTGTAAGTTATTTATATAAGGAAGCACCATCGATACTAAGCTCGAGAGGACACACTTTGTGAACTTTCCCACTAGGCTGAAAAGACATCGCCAAGTGGTCAATGTTTGGCTAAGTGCTTACAGTATGGATAGTTCATCTGATACAGAGCAATCCTGTTATGAGGAGGCTGCTGAAAAAGTCGGTTTTCAATTTATTACTACCTACTACCCACTTTGGCTTTGTTTTGAAGCTTTTATACGCTAGGAACATCCGCTTCCGTATGGAATTGCACCTTATATCTATTGAATTTATGGGATAGCGAAATTTATTTATAAAATCAGGACTTTTTTAGTACACTTGTTATGAGAGGGATGCTTTTTTCGTAAATTGTTTGAAAAACCAGCGGCCAAAGGGCATGGGATCGCTTCCGTAAACATTTGGCGGCGGTTTTAGCGGCGGCGGAATCCACTGCTTACGGAAACTTAAGCGCGAAGGCTTTCCTGAGCGCTTTAGTTGTAGTTAGCAGTTAGTCCGCCAGAGCGTTGC
>Ga0153940_1001485_pt1 | contig 10463 bp, 7 predicted proteins | sample TSNJ024MetaG_FD_104736 | JGI IMG/M metagenome (GOLD analysis project Ga0153940, IMG submission 104736) | Attine ant fungus gardens microbial communities from New Jersey, USA - TSNJ024 MetaG | ecosystem: Host-associated > Fungi > Mycelium > Unclassified | place: USA: New Jersey, Brendan T. Byrne...
ATATTACATCGTTTTATGATGTATTGCACTCTACCGGTCAACAGTATATAGTTGAAGACATTGACCTGTTTATCAAGGCTCGTCAACCTATGTAGCTAATGGGAATCGAGAACAATTGCAGAGGATTGTACAAAATAGTCCGAAAATAAAATCATGCACAAGTTTGATTAGAAGAAATTACCAGGATTCATAAGATGAAAAGGATTACCATGAGTTGAAAATTTATTAATCATGGTAATCCTTTTAATCCTTTTAATCCTTCTAATCCTGGTAATTTCTGCGTACAAAAAGCCTAATCTGAATAATTACCCATATAAGCCGCCAGTTCCTTGTCGGCTTGAATTTGATTTATGCGCCAGAATCCATCTTCTTTTGCTATGGCTAATTTTGCGTAATAGCTATCCCAAAAGCCCGTTGACGCTACCGTATTAATCTTCACATCAATCAGAACGCTGCCGTCCTTTAAATCCTCTTGCTTCACTATGTCGTAACTATCTACCCACGGACTCGACACACCCGTAACCCAATTCGGGTTATTTTTTTCCAGGATCTCGGCATAGGATTTTTTTAGCTTTTTCGTCATTACAATATACTGCATAGCGCCGCTTCTGTACTCTAAACCGCGTGCCCATATGTCAGCGGCATCTTTTGGAGAGGAAGCACCGACCTCATCGGTTGCATCCATCAAAAGCTCGCCGCGTACTTTATAAGGGTCGATTACGTCCGACTCCGGCCGAATAATTTGATTTTCCTCGTACACAATTCCGAAAACCGGTATACCTCTTGAATGGGGCGCTATGGTAACTTCCTGAAAAAAAATATTGACCGCGAACCGTGTCATATAAAAATTCTTAGGGTCAAAATACTTTGCGGTAAGCTTTTCATAATCATCAAAGTAGTTTGCGTTCGCGTTTGGGTCTTGTTTTATTTGTATCGCAATTTCTTCATTAACTTTCTTTACTATATAGTCTTTTAAGTGTTTTTTCGCGGGAAACAACTCGTTCAGTCCAATTTCCCTGCCTGTTTTCACATCCCAGCTTTTAGCCGTTTCATATGTTGTCCCGTTAGCGCCGCCTGTATATTGATATTGGTCAAAATACAGGGAAAGTACGTAGTTTTTATTATAGGGAACGTAATAAACCGAAGTAAATTCATATTCACGAAAAGGTAAATCATTGGCAACAGAGTCGTTATAGAACTGCGCGGCTTTTGTGTAAAGCTCTCCTTCACAATGCTCCGCCAGGGAGTAGGCTTGATTGCGGTAATACCGGTTCAACCAGCCTATAAAGTGCTGAAATACAGTAGATGTAAAACGCGGGTACTTGATTGAGTACTTTAAAACGGGTGTATCCTTGTAGATAATTTCATTTGCAAGTTCAATTTCTTTTACAAAAATTTCTTTGTTTCCCACTTGAAACACCTCCATATACTTTAATATATGAAGGCATCTAATCCTGGTACCAATTTTCAATTTCAAGTCCCTCAACACGCTCGGTTTATCCGGGTTAGGGGATTGCGGGTCAAGCCCGCAATGACCAAGGGTAGTGAGAGCCTATTCAGGTTTATCCGGGTTAGATGCGTATAAATTTTTGACAAAACGGGAAAGACAGCCGCTCGGCAATTGACAACATCAAATTGGATGATAAAATTATACTCACAAACGAGTGAGGAGCGATACAATGAACGGGCTGTTAAAAGGCTTTCTGTCTTACTATAAACCTTACAGGAAGGAGCTTTTCCTGGATTTATTTTTTGCGTGTCTTTCTTCAGGCGTGGTGTTATGTTATCCGCTTTTAGTTAATATGGTTACCCAGCGGGCAGTGTCGGACGCGGGGATAGATTTAGAACTGATTTGGAAGGTAGGCATAGTCTTTATAGTTTTAATAGGGGTTGAGTTCGTAGGTAATTTTTATATTACTTATTGGGGACATGTTATGGGCGCGAAAATGGAATATGATATGAGGAACCGTTTGTTCGGGCATTTTCAGAAGATGTCCTTCCGTTACTATGATAATGAAAAGACCGGCCAGTTGATGTCCCGGCTCACCAATGACCTGTTTGACGTTACCGAGCTTGCTCACCACGGGCCTGAGGATGTTTTCATATCCCTTATCAGAATAATCGGCTCCTTTGCCATTTTGGTTAACATAAACTGGCAGCTGACAGTGCTGATGTTTCTTGTGCTGCCTGTTATGGTGGCGTTTTCCTTGAGCTGCAACCGGATGATGAGGCGGGCTTACAGAAAGAACAGACAAAGTATGGCGGATATAAATTCCCAGGTGGAGGACAGTCTTTCCGGCGTAAGAGTAGTTCAGTCTTTTACTAACGAGGAGCTGGAAATACATAAATTTAAGGAAGGAAGCCGCCGCTATGTGGACAGCAAACGCAACAGCTATTGGTACATGGCGCAGTTTCACAGCGGATTAGCCGTGTTTATCTCTTTTTTAAATTTTCTGGTGGTAATAGGTGGAGTCTATTTCATTTATCGGGGGTATTTCGGCCTGCCTGAGCTGATTACCTTCATTATGTATATCAGCGCGCTGATAGACCCGGTTAAAAAGCTTATAAATTTTACGGAGGGGTTCCAAAACGGCGCTTCCGGCTTTGAGCGGTTTATGGAAATAATGGGGAAGGAGCCGGACATAACCGATTCAAAGGACGCCGTGTCTCTGGAGAATGTAAAAGGTTTGGTTGAATTTCAAAATGTAAGCTTCCGCTATGAAGACGAGCAGGAGGATGTCCTTCATGATTTAAATTTGACCGTACAGCCAGGGGAATATATAGCCCTTGTAGGTCAGTCGGGAGTAGGAAAGACCACCTTGTGCAGCCTTATACCCAGGTTTTATGATGTGAACGCGGGCTCGGTACGCGTGGACGGCAGAGATATACGCGGTATAACTATAAAATCCTTAAGGCAGGCCATTGGGATAGTGCAGCAGGATGTGTATTTGTTTAACGGTACGATTATGGAAAATATTCGTTATGGCAACCCGGAGGCGTCGGATGAGGAAATCATCCAAGCGGCCAAGAACGCCAATGCCCATGAGTTTATCAGCCAAATGCCCGATGGCTATAATACTTATGTAGGGCAAAGGGGAGTCAAGCTGTCAGGAGGGCAAAAGCAGCGTATCAGCATTGCCCGCGTATTTCTGAAGGACCCGGCCATTTTGATTTTTGACGAGGCTACATCGGCCTTGGATAACGAAAGTGAAAGTGTAGTACAGGAAAGCTTTGAAAAGCTGTCAAAGGACAGAACCACGTTTGTTATTGCCCACAGGCTTTCCACAATAATAAACGCGGAAAGAATAGTAGTCCTGGGGGATACGGGTATACTGGAGGACGGCGATCATCAATCCTTGATGCGGGAAAATGGTGTATATGCAAAATTATACAATATGCAGTTTGATAAATAATATATTGGTATTCATACCGGGGTTTGCCTTGGGGGGCTTTTATAACATGCTTATTTACAGCCTTCCCAGAAATCTGCCCGTATTTAAAGGCGGCTTGTCTTTTTCGGCGGCCTTCGCGGGGAAAAGGCATATGGCCGTTGCCCTGCTTACCGGAGCAATGCTTGTAATGGCCCTGAGGGTCTTCGGAGGAGGCTGGGCGTTTTTCATGCACGCTTCTTTGTGGTCAATGCTGCTTATTACGGCCGTAATAGATTTTGAGCATATGATTATATCTACCTGGGTTTTGCTGGGCTTCAGCCCTGCGGCAATTTTATATGTTGTTTTTACGGGAGCGCCCGCTATTTCACATTTATTGGGGCTTATTATGGGCTTTGGGTTTTACTTTCTCATTTATTTCGTGGTAAAAATACTTTATAAGCGGGAAGCCTTTGGCTATGGGGATGTTCTGCTGATGGGCGCAGCCGGGCTGTTTCTTGGCCTTCCGAAGGCTTTGCTTACTTGCATGCTCAGCTTTTATGTGGCGCTTTTCGCTATAATACTTATGAAAATTGCCGGAAAAAAAATAACCGCTAAGCAGGAGGTCCCCTTTGGGCCTTATATCTGCATAGCGGCTTTTATTGCGTCCTTGTTCGGAGATAAAATTTTGAGGCTGTTTGCTTGGATTTATTGAGGGTTATTCAGTGCTAAACAATATTCGCGTCCCGCAGTTTATTATACTCTTCATCGGAAACGCCCACCAGTTCTTTCAGAATTTGTTCCGTATCCTCGCCTAACAAAGGCGCGCTTTTGCTGGCGGCGTCCAGCTGGCCGTGCATTTTGATCGGCGTGCCCGGAATTCTGACTTTCTGCTGCATACCTGTGTCGTATACATCCCACAGCATATTCCTCGCGGCAATTTGCGGATGATCTGAGATCTCTTTCAAATTCAAAATGTTACCAAAAGGAATGCCCGCTCCTGCGATCAGCTCCTCTAACTCAACAAGGGTTTTCGTCATAGACCATGCTTCAATAGCATCCTTTATATCAGGCAGATAATTGTCACAGCGCTTCGCGTTGCTATCATAACGGGGATCGTCAATCAATTCTTCCCTGCCCATCAATTTACAAATCGTCGCCCACAGCTTATTGGTACCGCAGCCCATAACAAACTCGCCGTCCTTAGCGCGGAAGGAGTCAAAGGGCGCGATGGACGGATCAATATTTCCCACCCTTTCCGGCACTTTTCCGGCTATTGTATACTCCACAACCAGATTTTCCATAACAGAATAAAGGGTGTCCAGCATGGCCACGTCAAGGCGCTGCCCTTCGCCCGTTTTTTCTCTCTGAAACAGCGCCATTAAAATGCCTATGCACAAATAGGAGCCCGAATAATTGTCGCCAACGGAAGGGCCTATTTTCGTAGGGCGCTCAGGAAATCCTGTCACGCTCATCATGCCACTCATGGCCTGCGCTACAATATCGTAACAGCGTCTGTCTTTTAGGGGTCCGTTTAAGCCGAAGCCCGAAATAGACGCGTAAATAATTTTTGGATTAATCGCTTTCATTGTTTCATAGTCAAATCCTAATTTCTCCATTGTACCTACACGGTAATTTTCGCAAATCACATCAGCTTTTTCAATCAGCTTCTTTAAAACCTCTTTACCTTCCTGTTTCTCTAAATCAAGGGTGATTCCTTTTTTATTACGGTTAATATAAGCGAAATAACCGCTGTAATCGTTCACAAAAGGGCCCCAGCCCCTACATTGGTCGCCCACTCCCGGCCGTTCAATCTTAATAACCTCCGCGCCGTGGTCTGCCAAGTGCATTGTACAAAATGGGCCGCTGTATGCTTGTGTTAAATCTAAAACGCGAACGCCTGCTAAAGGTTTCATATCATTTTCCTCTCCTAAAAATTATAATTATATTTTAAACGGCTTTACCCGCCTAATAGCACTACGATGCTTTTGCCGCTTCCATTTTATCCGGGCTGCAGGTAAAATATCCAATCACCATACAAATAACCGCCAATGGAACCCATGAAAGCCTAACCTCAGAAAACGGCAGCATATGATAAATATTTTTCAAAATATCGGCATTCAATTCTAAAGTATCAATGTAAATAATGATTACATCAAATACACCCCAAAGGAAGGAAATCACAACACCGTAACGCATCGCGTTAATCCCTCTTTTGTTATCAATACAATTCGGCGCGAAAGCGTAATATAACGTCATCACAATTGCCGCCGGATAAGTGACGTCTATCAGCGGCCCCACATAAGTCATAACCGTGTTCAGCCCAAAGGAGCTGACAACCGTACTCAAAATTAATGTCGCCGTAACGCCTTTTTTGTAAGATAACTTGCCTCCCGTGGCTTCTTCAAAATATTCGGCGCAGGCAGCCGCCAAACCGATTGCCGTTGTTAACACAGCAAACATAAGCGCGATGCTGAAGCATGTTCCTCCTATCCGCCCCCAAAGCTCTACAACAACTTGGGTATAAAGCGCCGAGTACATGATTCCCGGGAATAACGCTCCGTTTAGCGAGCCGACAAGCATATGCCCCAAATGCGTAAGAGACAATATGCCGATACCGGCGATCCCTACCTTAATCAGGCATTTATTGAAGTTTTCAGGTTTAACGCCTTTATTCTTTAAATCATTTAAGATGATAACGCCAAAAATAAGCGCGCAAGGCAGCTCGCCTGTCGCGAACCCTTGCAAAAAGCCATAAATCGGAGCGGACGTTTCATAGGTTTTGGGCTGCCACGTAGATATAGGCATTAAAACTCCTTTGCCGATAACCCCGAGTACAATTACAATTAAAACGGGAAAAAGTATTGTTCCAATCCTATCAACAGTTTTGGATCTACTGGCGGTAAACCAATATGTGATCAGATAAAAAACAATGGAAAACGCGATAATGGGTACAGCACTTGACGCCTGATAGCCTGTAAGCTGCACAATGGCATCCCAGGCGGCGGCGCTCATTCTGGGGATTAAGAAAATACCCATAACGAAAATAGTGAAGCCGCAAAATAAACTGGCAAATTTGGGTGATATCCTGGAAGTAATTTGCAAAAAAGTTCCTTTTCCTCTTGACAAGGCAAGATATCCTAAAAATGGTATAAATAGTGCTGTTAAAAATATTCCTATGTACGCCGCAAAAATAGATGAACCGCTTTCCCTTCCCCATGTTACCGGCCAAATCATACTTGAAGCGCCGAAATGCATAGAAAACAATGCGCCTCCCATCAAGATTAACGTTTTTAATGATAAATCCTTTTCCTTCATGTAAAACCTCTCTCTCTGACTAATTGCTACGACTAATTGCTTCACCTGCAGGATGAATTTGAAAGATTGCCACGCCTTGATTGAATTTCTTTAGCCAACATTCCCTAATATGGCAAGTAACCAAACCCGACTTGCGAATGATACCGTTTTCATTATTTTTTTCTGCCTGCCCTCCTCGCTTTATAATTAATAGTGATTTTAAAGGGTACACGTACAGGAGTGTCAATCGGGCTTGTTCAAACCTATTTTGAAAATCAAAGCTTCGTTTTCGCAAATCTCCCACCACTAGACAGTTTTTATTTTTAGTAGAATCGTTAAAAAAAATATCCAAAGTAAAGGGACAACACCCTTTTATCGTAAAGGATCTTGCAAATAAGGCATAAAAAACCAATCAAAAAAACTCCCCAATCAAGAAAATTGTTGGAGAGTTTTTTTAAATTTTTATTTTTTTTCTACAGGAATGATGATTTTTGACAAATATCGTTCCTCATACCGCACATCAGTAGGTGAAATGATATATTCCTCTGATATAGGCCCGTTGATTTTGTATCCGTTTTGATTGATCCATCCAATCGCCTTCACATGAGCGTTAATAATCGTGCTATGGCTCCCCACATGAAAGATGGAAGCCGCCTGATAGCCTCCGAATTTTTTAAATTCCTGGCCCTTCATCATCCTGTCTACCTGAATAGAAATCTCTAAATCACATTCCCCTTTATAAAACTGTTCGAAGGGTTGATTGTGATATGTAAGCGTAATCGCGCCAACAGGCGTTAATTTGTATTGAGCCGCCATATTGAATATTTCAAACCACCGGTCAATCGAAACATCGGCATTGTTATAATTTTTTTGCGTTTTACGGGTATAAATCACGTCTACTAACGGTATATGCTCGATTAATACAATTTTCTCATTTTCCGGCATATTAAAGTCCCGGCGGGCGTCTTCCCCTGAATAATTCAAAATACTGTTTCCTTTAGAAATCCTTTCTAATAAATGACAGCCTTCTGTATGTTGTATTTTCATGGCTTCAATTTTTTTTAAAATCTCAATCAGTTTTTGGCTGACAATTCTTTCAAGAGTTGATAATTCGTTTGTATTGATTAAATCCTTTGTTTCATTCAGAGAAAACCCCAGCAGTTTTAATTTTCTTATAATAAATAAGGTAAGCAGTTGATTTTCGCAATAATACCGGTAATTGCTTTCGGGGTTTCGGTTTTGTGGAACAAGCAGTTTAATTTCATCGTAATACCGTAGCGTTTTAATCGGAACATTACATATTGCAGACACATCACCAATAGAATAGAATTTTTTATTATTCAAATTTATTGCCTCCTGATCGATTATCACCATACTACTTCCATTATTGCCCGTATCGGGCGGTTTTTAGCTTTTTCGTATAGGGGGTGGAGGTAATATAAGAAATATGTATTAATACCCTTGCTTTTATTGTAAAGCATCCATGAGCAGGAAGGTCAATGGCTTGTTTACATACCTATCTCCAAAACAGAAATTTATCTCTTCTAACCCTCCGGTGCTTGGAGGGTTTTTATTTTATATAAATTTAGTTAATTTGTTTATTTAATTTAATTTTTTTATTAAAGCGTTAAGTATTTTGCACAAAAAAGCAACATACACACTCCCGCTTAATAAATCAACTGGAGAGTTTTTATTGCGGATTCTTCTATACCGAACGGTATAAGACTCTATTTTTTTATTTTTATCGACGGCGCATGAGCGTCGTCATAAGCGGAAACAGTCTGCGCAACCTGTTTTGCGTAAGAGGAAGATTTTGTATAAATATTATCAAGCCATTCCTTAGGGATTGTACACCCTTGATTTAGTCTGGCGTTATTAATCAAGCCGCTCATTTTGTTTCCGTATTCTATATATTGCATAACTAAACCGTTTGGATTGGTAAGCACATAGGCTTCATTCAATACTTCTATTGATTTTTCGTGGTCGTTCAAATAATGGTAAATTATTGCTTCGGTGATTTTGTTTTGAATAGTCGCGTATAAAATCCCCCTTGATTCATACATCCGGCTTGTCTGCTTCATAAACGACAAAAGCTCACGATACCTTTCTTCAGCCAGCAAGCAATCTGAGCGCACCAGATATTCCCGGCCCAATATCACCGGAGCCAGCATTTTCTGTTTTTCTTCTTCATATTTGATCCACTTAGGGACTTCATCTATTTTTCCGATTTTTACATAAAACCAACCCCGTATAATATCATACAATGAAATGCAATTTGAAATTTGAGTTGTTTCCAGCTGAGTTTGTAATTGATTACGCAATCGATTTAATATTTCAGATATCTTTACATAATCCCCTCGTGATGTAAAAATCCGAACCAAAACAAAGCTTGCCATGTATTCAATGTCGTATTGCTGATACTTCTTTGATTTGTATATAGCTTCATAAGCGTATTTTTCAGCGGACTTAAGATCTCCCGTATAAAGGCTGGATTCGGCGGCGTTTAGGGTTTCTATGCCGTAACCGCATCCATTCATCACCCTGGAAGCATAAGGAGCGGCATGAAATAAGGCGTCCTGATGCCTTTTCAACTCGCCGGAGGATGACTCCTTGATGCTGCAAACATTGAGTCCATCGGCAATGTTAAGCTTGTAATCCACCAGCTTGCTTCCGTTTGGCAAGCATGCGTCCGCTTTTTTAAAAAGCTCTTCGAATGCGTAATCCTGTTTAACAATACTTATAAGCCCCAGTATTATATATGCCTCGCCCAAAATAGCCAGATTTTCTTCCGTTTTTGGCAGCGCTTCATACTCGTCCAGAATAATTAATAATTCCTGCTTTGCCTCGTCGATCTTATTATTGTTAAACATAAAGTTTGATCTCACAATACGCATAAGAGGTTTTTGCCTTAAAAATTCATCCGGAGCAGCTTCAATCATTTTTATAAATAAATCGGCAGTTTCCTTTGCCACGTGGTGTGTAAAAGATAAAATGATATCGAATATATCGTCGTAACGCCCGCATTCCTTATAATGGATAAGAGCCTCAGACTTACGGCCGGATTTTTTGAACCAGTTTGCCGCCGTTAAGTGCAATTCTCTGATTGCGGCTTCATCCGGCTGGCGTTTTTTCTCCATAATGAATTCTTTAAATAAATGATGTATACGATAGCTGCCGGCAAGGGAATCATAACGGATCAACAGGCTTAACCGCGTCATTTCGGATATAAGGGAGGAGTTGTTATCTGCCAATTCCATCAAAAGCCCGGCCGGTATGGCGCTTAATTTGGAAATTTTAATAAGAAAATCCTGCAGCTCTCTTGACGCTTCTGAAAATACTTCTTTTTCAATCAGGCTAAATATATTTATTTTAGCCGCCAATATGGGATCCTGCATATTCATATGGTTTTTTTCAATAGACAAGCCTACAAGATATATGGCAACAATCCACCCATCCGTATAGGAATATATGTTGGCAAGCATGCTTTCATCAAGCTCGATGCCTTTTTTATGAAAATACATTTCCATTTCCTCTTTGGTAAAACGCAGGTCACTTTCGGTAATACGGGAAAGGAGGCCCCTGGACATCATTCCTGCCAGGCTGAAATCCGGCTCATTGCGGGAAATAAGTACTATGGAAAAGTTATGCAATGAGGCCGAAGTGAACTGCTCAAAGAAATTTAAAATCGTTTTATTGCTTATATAATGAAAGTCATCAAATACAATAACAAAACGTTTCTCCTCCGTACGTTCTTTCCCGATTGAATGCAAAAAATGGTCAAAGGCCGCTTTTGACTCG
>Ga0153940_1001486_pt1 | contig 10459 bp, 7 predicted proteins | sample TSNJ024MetaG_FD_104736 | JGI IMG/M metagenome (GOLD analysis project Ga0153940, IMG submission 104736) | Attine ant fungus gardens microbial communities from New Jersey, USA - TSNJ024 MetaG | ecosystem: Host-associated > Fungi > Mycelium > Unclassified | place: USA: New Jersey, Brendan T. Byrne...
GGTATAGCCTTCGACGACGCGCAGGTAATCCGTTCCGTTATTTTTCACGCATTCGATGAACATGTCCGCGCCTCCCATCTTGTAAGTGTTATAAATATTATACCACAAGGCAGGCGTGAGCGCAACTAAAAAACCGCGATTCCGCGCGGCTTCATGACATCTTTTTATGTGTCTTAGTGGTTAATTGCTGTTAAAGTCGGGTTATATCATTCTTCGGCGTAACACGGGAACCTTGTTTGACATTTAATATATTGTAGAATACAATACCGTAAATTGAATATGTTAAACCGTTGACGCGGAGATAAAGGCATGTGTGCAGTCACAGAGAGCGGGGGATGCTGAGAACCCTGTACAACGCAGCGTGTCAAATGGACCGCCGAGGGCGCAGTCAAAGGGAAGAAATTTCCGAGTATTCTGCGACGTGACGCATACGTTAGTTGCGAGGGATATGTTTGTATCCTGCGGAGAGCACGGGGTATCCCCGTGAAACAAGGTGGCACCACGGATGATTTATCACCCGTCCTTGACGTTTATGTCGAGGGCGGGTTTTTTCGTGTGCGCGGTTTATTCATATTCAAGCTATCTGTAGACGTAAAGGGAGGCGTTCTTGTGATCAGACCCACTTTGGAAGAAGCTGAAAAACTTGCTCAGGGACACACGGTTGTACCCGTCGCGCTCGAGATATTCTCCGACCGGAGGACTCCGATTGAGATTTTGAGGACAATCAGAACGCAAAGCGACTGCTGGTATATTCTCGAAAGCGTTAACGGCGGCGACAGCTGGGGCCGGTACTCTTTTCTGGGGTATAAGCCGGTCATGACTGTTTACGGAACAGATAACGCCGTAACGATAAAAAACGGACAATCAAGCTCCGTAAATTGCGGAGCCATCGACGTCATAAGAAATATAATTTCCGGATACAAAAGCCCGAATATACCTTATTTGCCGCCGTTTACCGGCGGGCTTGTCGGGTATTTCTCGTATGATTTCGTGAAATATTTAATCCCCGGGTTAAAACTGCGCGCCCGGGGCGATGAGGAATTCAAAGATTTTCACCTGATGCTGATGGATAAGGTCATCGCGTTTGACCACTTTAAGCAGAAGATATTTTTGATCGCCAATATCGACGCGGGCGACATTGAGAACAGCTACACCAAAGGCGTCGCGGAGCTGAAGGAGATGGAGAAGACGCTTCTTGAGACCGTTGTCCCGCCAAACGCGGACGCTTCGATCTGCGGAGAGTTTTCGCCCTCCTTTACGGAAGACACGTTTAAAGAAATGTATGAAAAGGTGAAAAAACATATCGAGGAGGGCGACATCTTTCAGGCGGTCGTTTCCAACCGCTTTAAGGCTCCGTTCAGCGGCGGCTTGATGAACGCCTACCGGGTTCTGCGAACGACTAACCCGTCTCCCTACATGGTCTGTATGCGCTTAGACGATATAGAGCTTGCCTGTTCATCCCCTGAAACGCTCGTGTCTCTGCGAGGCGGAGAGGTAAGCGCCTTTCCGCTGGCCGGCACGTGTCCGCGCGGCGAGACCGAGGAAGAAGACGCCGCTCTGATAAGCGCTATGCTCAATGATGAGAAGGAGTTGGCCGAGCACGATATGCTGGTTGACCTTGCCCGCAACGACATCGGCAAGGTCAGCCGTTTCGGAAGCGTAAGGGTTCGAGAATACAGGCAGATCAAGCGCTTTTCACATGTCAGCCATATCGGCTCACGCGTGACGGGGGAGCTGCGGGAAGGGCTGGACGCCGTAGATGTAATAGCGGCAGCTTTCCCCGCGGGAACGCTTTCCGGCGCGCCCAAGAAGCGGGCGTGCGAGATTATCGACGATGTGGAGGGGATCAAGCGCGGTGTGTACGGCGGCGCGATAGGGTATATCGATTTTGCCGGCAACATGGATATGTGCATCGGCATCCGCATGGCGGCGCTCAAGGGCGGAAATGTCTTCGTACAGGCGGGCGCGGGTATTGTGGCGGACAGCTCGGCGGAAAAAGAATACCGGGAAACGCTGAACAAGGCGCGGGCCGTCATGGACGCCTTGAAAAACAGCGGGGAGATCTGAAAAATGATATTGATTATTGATAATTACGACAGCTTTACATACAACCTTTATCAAGCGGTCGGAGCGTTTCGGCCTGATATCCGCGTAGCATACAACGATCGGGTGAGTATAGGGGATATTGAAGCGTTAAACCCCTCTCACATCATTATATCCCCCGGCCCGGGGCGACCGAAGGACGCCGGGGTTTGCGGCGGCGCGATACGGCATTTCGCCGGCAAAGTACCGATACTCGGAGTTTGCCTCGGGCACCAGGCGATCTGCGAGGTCTTCGGCGCGGAAATCACTTACGCGAAAGTCTTGACACACGGGAAAAAGAGCATGATACATATCGCGAATGGAAATCCGATTTTCCGCGGGCTTCCGCCTCTGCTCACCGTCGGGCGATATCACTCGCTGGCGGCCAGGCGGAGCACGCTTCCCGACGAGCTGCTCGTCATCGCCGAAACCGACGACGGCGAGGTGATGGGCGCAAAGCACCGTGATTTTGACGCTTTCGGCCTGCAATTCCACCCCGAGTCCATCCTGACGCCGGATGGCCCGAGGATAATAGAAAATTTTTTGCGAATAGGGGTAGGCGAAAATGATTGACAAAGCCATTTTAGATATATTGGCGGGGCGGCACCTCACTCTCGATACCGCCAAAGCTGTCATGACGCAGATGATGGAGGGGGGCGCGACCGATTCACAGATGGGCGCGTTTCTCGCCGCGATGCGGCTGAAAGGAGAGACTATCGAGGAAATCACCGCCTGCGTAGAGGTTATGCGTGAAAAATGCGTGAAGCTGCGTCCGAAGACAGATGTTCTTGATATTGTCGGCACAGGCGGAGACGAGCTGTACAGCTTTAATATTTCCACCGTTTCATCGTTTGTCGCGGCAGCCGGAGGGGTGCCCGTCGCAAAGCACGGAAACCGCAGCGTATCCAGCAAGTGCGGGAGCGCCGATGTGCTTGAAGCGCTGGGAGCGAACATCATGCTGACCGCCGGGCAGAGCGAGAGGGTGTTATCGGAGACAGGCATGTGCTTTATGCTGGCGCAGGTATACCACGCCGCGATGAAACACGTCGCTCATGTACGGCGTGAGCTCGGCGTCCGCACAGTCTTTAATATACTGGGCCCGTTGGCCAATCCGGCTGGCGCGAACATGCAGCTTCTCGGCGTATATGATGAAAACCTCGTGGAACCTCTGGCGAACGTGCTTTTGAATCTCGGCGTGAAGCGCGCGATGGTCGTGCACGGACACGACGGTCTGGACGAAATAACCCTGACGGGTACCTCGACCATCTGCGAGGCTGCGGATGGGAGGCTGAACAGCTATTTTATCACTCCGGGGCAATTCGGGCTCGCCTGCTGCCGTCCCTCAGACCTGAAGGGCGGTAGCCCGCGGGAAAACGCGGATATCGCGCGGCGCATCCTCTCCGGCGAAAAGGGGCCGAAGCGTGACACTGTCGTCCTCAACGCGGCGTGCTGTCTCTACATGGGGAAAAACAACGTGACAATGCGCGAGTGCGTCCGTGAGGCGCAGGAGCTTATCGACTGCGGAAAGGCTCATGAGAAGCTGAATGACTTTATCCGCGCGACAAACGAGGCGGCGGCGTGAGCATCCTTGATCGTATCGTGGCTGCCGCGAGGGAGCGCGCCCGAAGGGATAAAAAGGCGGGCCGCCGGGCGCGCTCCGGACAACCCCGCGAGCCGTTCCTGTTTGAGCAAGCTCTGCGCCGGTCCGGAATGTCCTTCATCTGCGAGGTCAAAAAAGCTTCTCCCTCAAGAGGCGTGATCGCGGAGGATTTTCCGTACAGGGACATAGCGCGTGAATACGAGGCGGCCGGGGCCGCCGCCGTATCGGTGCTGACAGAGCCGGACTACTTCCTGGGGCGCGACCGTCACCTTGCCGAGATACGCGCGTCCGTAAATATCCCGCTGCTTCGAAAGGATTTTATAATCGACCGGTTCCAGATCGAGCAGTCGTCCGATCTCGGCGCGGACGCCATACTGCTTATCTGCGCGATTCTTACGCCCGGACAGCTTGCCGAATATATTGAAACGGCGGATGATCTGGGGCTTTCATGCCTTGCGGAGGCTCACGACGAAGAGGAGCTGAAGACGGCGTTAAACGCCGGCGCGCGGATAATCGGCGTCAACAACCGCAGCCTAAAGACGTTCGAGGTGGATACTGCCAACAGCATACGCCTGAGAAGGCATGTCGCGAATGACGTGATCTTCGTATCAGAAAGCGGAATCCGAACGGCGGAAGACGTTGAGCTTTTGAGGCAAAACGGCGTGGACGCGGTTTTGGTGGGCGAAACGCTCATGCGCGCACACGATAAAAAAGCCGCGTTGGATATGCTGCGGGGAGGGGCGGCATGAGCAGAGTAAAAATATGCGGCCTGCGCCGCGCGGAGGACATAGACGCCGTGAACAGAGCATTGCCGGATTTTATCGGGTTTGTCTTTGCCGAAAGCCGCAGGCGGGTGGACGCGGGCACGGCGGCGATGCTGAGGGGAATGCTGGATACCCGAATCAAGGCCGTAGGCGTATTTGTTAATCAGAAGATCGATTATATTTCAGCATTGCGGCGGGAAGGAATTATCGATATCGCCCAGCTCCACGGCGACGAAGACGGCGAATATATACGGCTGCTGCGGGAAAACGCCGATTGCGGAGTGATAAAAGCGGTAAGCGTAGGGAAGGCTTTGCCCGCGTTGCCGGAAGGCGCGGATTTCCTGCTGTTCGATACGGCTTCGGCGTTCAGGGGCGGCTCGGGCAGGACGTTTGATTGGAGTATCCTGGCGGGCTACACGGGGCCTCCGTATTTTCTCGCCGGGGGGCTTGATATTTCAAACGCGGCTGAGGCTGTGACAATGCTTGAGCCCTATTGCGCGGATGTGAGCGGCGGCGTGGAGACGGATGGTTTTAAGGACGCGGACAAAATAAACCGGTTCGTGCAAGCGGTTAGGAGGAGCGGGTAGATGGAAATCGGAAGATTCGGCGAGTTTGGCGGCAGGTACATTCCCGAGACGCTGATGAGCGCGTTGTACGAGCTGGAAGAAGCTTACCTGAGTTATAAAAATGACCCCATATTTCAAGAGGAGTTGACAGAGCTGCTTAACGGCTACGCCGGAAGGCCGTCGCGGCTATATTACGCGGAGAATCTGACAAGGCTCGCGTGCGGCGCAAAAATTTACCTCAAGCGCGAGGACTTGAACCACACCGGCTCCCACAAGATCAACAACGTGTTGGGGCAGTCTCTGCTCGCGAAACGGATGGGAAAAACGCGCATTATTGCCGAGACAGGCGCGGGACAGCACGGCGTGGCGGCGGCCACCGCGGCGGCGCTGATGGGCCTGGAGTGCGAGGTGTTCATGGGGAAAGAGGATACCGAGCGCCAGGCGCTCAATGTCTACCGTATGCGCCTGCTCGGCGCGAAGGTTCACGCCGTGACGAGCGGCACCATGACGCTCAAGGACGCGGTGAACGAAACAATGCGCGAGTGGTCCAAGCGGGTGTCGGATACGCATTATGCGCTCGGCTCGGCAATGGGGCCGCATCCGTTCCCCATGATGGTTAGGGACTTTCAAAGCGTGATTGGCAGGGAAATCCGCGAACAGCTGCAAAGGGCCGAGGGGCGTCTGCCGGACGCGGTCGTCGCCTGTGTCGGCGGCGGTTCTAACGCGATTGGCGCGTTTTATGATTTTATCGCCGATAAGTCCGTGCGCCTGGTCGGCTGCGAAGCGGCGGGCGACGGGGTCGAAACGCCGCGGCACGCGGCGACGATCGCCAAGGGCTCGACCGGAGTATTCCACGGCATGAAGTCGCTCTTCTGTCAGGATGAGTTTGGGCAGATTGCTCCGGTATATTCTATTTCGGCGGGGCTGGACTACCCCGGCATCGGGCCGGAACACGCCCATCTTCATCGAATCGGGCGCGCGGAGTATGTGCCTGTCACGGACGCCCGGGCTGTTGAGGCTTTTGAACTCTTATCACGCGCCGAAGGGATTATCCCCGCGATTGAGTCCGCGCACGCGGTAGCGCACGCGCTCAGGCTGGCAAAGGAAATGGGCGGTGGAAAGTGTATCGCCGTCTGTCTTTCGGGCCGCGGGGATAAGGATGTGGCGGCTATCGCCCGATACAGAGGGGAGGATATCCATGATTAAAATTAAAGAAGCGTTTCGGAACAAGAAGGCCTTTATCGCCTATCTGATGGCGGGCGATCCCGATCCGACGGCTTCCGCGGAATATATCCTGACCGCGCAGGACGCCGGAGCGGATTTAATTGAAATCGGCATTCCCTTCTCCGACCCGATCGCCGAGGGAGAGGTGATTCAGGCGGCGTCCGTGCGCGCGCTTAACGCGGGGGCCAGGCTCGATGGAGTATTTGATATGGCAGCTTCCATCAGGGACGAAATGCGGGTTCCAATGGTGTTTATGACCTACCTGAATCCGGTGTTTGTATACGGCTATGACCGTTTCTTTTCGCGCTGCGCCGATATAGGAGTCTGCGGCGTCATCATACCCGACATGCCCTTTGAGGAACAGGGAGAGGCGAAAGACATCGCCGGGCGGCATGGCGTCGAGATCGTCTCGATGATTGCGCCAACCTCGCTGCGGCGAGCGTCGGAAATCGCGCGGAACGCCGAGGGTTTTATCTATCTGGTCTCCTCCATGGGCGTCACGGGCGTACGCAGCGAGATCACCACCGACCTGTCCGCCATCGTGGCGGAAATTAGAAAAGCAACCGATATTCCGGTGGCGATTGGGTTTGGAATCTCGACTCCGGAGCAGGCGGAGCGGTATTCAGCCGTTGCCGACGGAATAATTATCGGAAGCGCCATCGTGCGCATTATTGAACAATACGGCCGCGGGGCAAAGCAGGCGCTGTGTGAATATATGAAAGCAATTAAAGGCAAGTGCGTCTAATGATTTACGGGTAATGGCGGCGATAAAGGGGTGTGGGCACGCGCAGATCAAATTTTAATTTTTCATAAATTTAGGTTGTCGCCTATTGCGTAACTTGCGTTATAATACATGCAGGCAAGCGGCGCGATATCAAAATAAACGAGTCCTAGAGGATGGGGTATGTGAGAAACGCCATCGGATCTTTCCAGCGTTTTTGTGAGCATTTACTGACGCGGTTCGGTTTTGGGATGCGCGCGAAGCTCATCATAATATTTGTAATTATTAAGGTGATACCGCTGGTGTTGCTTTCGTTGTTGGCGTGGCGTCAGGCGTGGCTGCTCGGCGAGGAGCTGGGGCTTCGCGCGCAGGAGCTGACCGCGAAAGCGAACGGGGCTCTTATGACCATGGGCGAGATCGCCGTCAAGGACTCCGTAGACGCCCTTAACGACCGCGCCACCGAGGACATCGAGCGCATGTCGACCGACGCGGCAAGGCTCGTGGCTGATTTTCTGTACGACCGCGACGATGACATCCTCTTCGCGGCGGGGCTTGAGCCGAGTCCGGAGGCGTACCGCAACTTCGTCGAGCGCAGGCGGGGCAAGCTGATTGTGCCAGGGCCGTGGAAGCTGGCTGACGACGGCAAGTCTTGGGTTCCCGCCGAAACGCCGCCCTCGGAGCGAGTCGTGCTGTCGTCGAACAGCGAAAACGACGTCAGCTTCAACTATCGCCCGCCCGACCGTTTCACCTACGAGAGCAGGCCGCTTTATCTTGAGATGACGTTTGTCGATCTTGGCGGCAACGAGCGCGTCAAGGTAACGAGCAATCCCCGCATGAGCCGCGAGCTCAAAAACGTCGCGGACCGAAAGAACACCTACGCCCGCGCGGAGACCTATTTTCAGCACCTGGGGAAGCTGAAGCCGGGGGAAATATATGTTTCCGACGTGATCGGCACATACGTGGGCTCGCGCCTCATCGGCATGTACACGCCCGAGAACGCCGCCGCGAGGGGCCTGCCGTACGAACCCGAAAAAGAAGCTTACGCGGCGATGGAAAATCCCCATGGCGAGCGCTTCAAGGGCGTCGTGCGCTGGGCGACGCCTGTGGTGAGGGGCGGGCGCGTCACGGGGTATGTCACGCTGGCGCTGGATCACGATCATATCATGGAGTTCACCGACCACATAATACCCACCAACCAGCGTTATACGGAGCTTCCGAACGCTTACGAGGGCAACTATGCCTTTATATGGGACTATAAATGCCGCAGCATCGTCCACCCGCGCCACCACTCCATCACCGGGTTCCATCCCGAGACCGGCGAGCCGCAGGTGCCTTGGCTGGAGGAGAGCATCTACCGGGCATGGAAGGCGAGCGGGCTGCCCTATGCCGAGTTTATCCGCGATCAGCCGACGTTTGTCGATCAGTCGGTGAACAAGAGACCCGCCAAGGAGCTTACCGAAAAGGGCTTGATAGGGTTGGACGGGCGTTATCTAAACAACGCGCCTCAATGCACGGGTTGGTTCGATCTGACCGGCGAGGGCGGCTCTGGTTCGTTCGTCATCCTCTGGAGCGGTCTGCGCAAGCTGACCACCGCGGCGGCTATCCCATATTACACGGGGCATTACGGGGAGTCCAAGCGGGGGTTTGGCTTCGTGGCAATCGGCGCGGGGCTGGACGACTTTTATCGCCCCGCCAAAGAGACCGAAAAGGTTCTGGGCAAGCTGACCACGGAAAGCAACCAAGATCTCTCGGCAGCGGCTGAGGAGACGCAGGCCGCGATCAACAGTAATTTGGTCAACACAACCACGCAGCTGGCTGTCTCCGCGGGCGTGATGGTCGTGCTGGTGATCTTGATCGCGATATGGATGGCGTCTGTTTTTACGGCAAGCATAACCAAGATGATAAACGGCATATCACGCTTCCGCGCGGGCGAGCGGCATTTCCGTTTCAATGCTCCGGTCAAGGACGAGCTCGGCACGCTCGCGGACTCGTTTGACGATATGGCGGACAGCTTGGACGAGAGCGTCAAAGGCCCGCTGGTGATTATCGACATGGACTATAAAGTGATTTATGAGAACGAAAGCGGCCTCGACTATCAAAACAAGACGCTGGAAGAAGCCTTGGGCGCGTCTTACGCGCAGATCAGCGTCTACCCGCTGGGTTCAAAATACTGCCCGATCACGGCGTTAAAAGAGGGCCGGGAGGCCGAGGTCATGTACCTTCCCGACCGCGGCGTCTATCTCAAGGGCAGCGCGAGTTACCTGACGGATAAAAACGGAAAGCGAATCGGATATATCATCATGTCAACCGACGTCACGCAGTTAGCGGAAGAGCAAAACGAGCTGCGCGAGACCAAGCTTGAACTCGAAAAAACCGTGCGCGAGGCCAACAAAGCCAACGAATATAAGGGAGAGTTTCTGGCCCGCATGAGCCACGAGATACGCACGCCCATGAACGCAATCATAGGGTTGACCAATATCGTTAAGAGAAAGCTGGACGAGCCTTCAGTCGATATGAACAGCGTCGGCGCGCACGTCAAGCAGATCGAGAATTCGTCCCAGCACCTGCTGGGCCTGCTCAACGATATACTCGACATTTCCAAGATCGAGGCGGGCAAAATCGAGCTGGCTGAGGAGGACGTAGACATCTCGAAGCTTGTGAATACCGTCGTCACCATCATCCGGCCTCGCTGCGAGGAGAAGAACATCGTATTCGAGACATTCCTCGATATGCCCGCGCCGAGCATATATCACACAGATCCCCTGCGTCTGCGCCAGGTTTTAATCAACCTTCTCGGCAACGCCGTCAAATTTACGCCCGAGTGCGGCAAAGTCGAGTTCCGCATCGAGCGCAAGGAGCGCCTCGGGGGCAAGGCTTTGGTAGAGTTCACCATTCTCGATTCCGGCATCGGTATCTCGGAGAAAGCTCTGTCGTCGCTGTTCACCCCCTTTGAGCAAGCCAGCGGTCAGATATCGAAGCGGTACGGCGGTACGGGGCTGGGGCTGGCCATAAGCAGGAGCATTGTGCATCTCTTGGGCGGAGACATCAAGGTATTGAGCAAAGAGGGGGAGGGCAGCTCATTCAGCTTCAACCTCTGGCTCAACGAGACCTTGAAAGAAGGCAAGGCCGAGAGCAAGCTCGTCGACGCGTCGGATCTGTTCGCAGGCAAAAAGGCCCTGCTCGTGGACGACGTGATCGTCAACCGCATTATCGCGATGGAATTTCTCAGCTCGACGGGGCTTTCGATCGACGAAGCCGAAGACGGCCTCATGGCGGTGCGGATGTTTGAAGACTCGCCCGAAAATTCATACGATATTATCTTCATGGACGTGCAGATGCCGAACATGGACGGCTACGAGGCCGCGTCGGTGATCCGCGCCATGGATCGTGACGACGCGAAAACGGTGCCCATCGTAGCTCTCACCGCGAACGCCTTCAAAGAAGATATCGAGAAATCCGCACAACACGGAATGAACGCTCATCTGGCAAAACCGCTTGAGTA
>Ga0153940_1001488_pt1 | contig 10457 bp, 8 predicted proteins | sample TSNJ024MetaG_FD_104736 | JGI IMG/M metagenome (GOLD analysis project Ga0153940, IMG submission 104736) | Attine ant fungus gardens microbial communities from New Jersey, USA - TSNJ024 MetaG | ecosystem: Host-associated > Fungi > Mycelium > Unclassified | place: USA: New Jersey, Brendan T. Byrne...
CATATAAGGTATGTCAATGCAGCCGCTTTCGTTAAGGCTTACGGTAAGGGCCTCCACCGCTGTGTCCGCGTGTTCAATTTTCTTCACTGGCATGAGAGTTCTTTTCCAGAAAATATCAGCCTTAACAACCTGTTCATCGCCTTTTGCTTCTTCAAGGGATGATATCAAGGGAAATTCCGCGTCCGTGCCGAAAATACCGGCATTATACTTTGAATTGATTACGCCATACTTCTGTATGAATTTATCATACTGATCATTCAGAATCTCCTGGACCGCTTTCAATTCCTCGTCAGTACATCCGTTAAGCTGTATATCCAGTAAATTCTTGGCGGTATCCCGGATTTCAATAAGAGCCTTTACCCGTTCGGTAGTTGTCTTCGGCAGAACCAACGGCTTCATTAAAGAATCCTCCCGCTGATATATCCTGCCGTCAATAACAGTGTGGCAGAAGTTTTTAACAGTGGGGTCGGCAGGCAGGGAAGCGCCATCGGCGATTTCCAGCTCTTCAAGAGTGACTGTATTGGAAACAACATTTTCAGGAAGAAAAGATATTGCTTGGTTCAGCAAGTCCTTCAAATCCCCGCCGGATTCAAATGGAAGCAAGGCTGTTTCTTTTTCATTTCCGTACATGCTTTTGTCATAGGCCATGGTTCCCAGCATCATATGAGGATTGTCAATGAAGTATTGATTCAGCGGAACGGTCTCGGGCTCACCTTGGCTGTTAAGCCTGCCGGTTTTGTGCAATCCTGTATATACCCAGCTTTCCTCACTTGCGTCAATCAGCTTGTCTCGTTTTTTCAGGAACAGAATATCCGTGGTTACCTCCGTCCCGGCTGACTGCTTAAAGGCGCTATTGGGAAGCCGGATAGCTCCCAAAAGCTCCGCCCGTTCGGCAAGATACCGGCGAACAGAGGCATTGGCCTTATCCATCGTACCCTTTGTTGTGATATAAGCAATAATACCTTCCGGCTTTATCTTATCAAGAGATTTGGCGATAAAATAATCATGAATCAATAAATTATGCTTATTGAATTTCGGGTCGTGGAGCTTGTAGCTGCCAAAGGGAACATTACCGACTGCCGCGTCAAAGAAGTTGTCTTGCAGGTTGGCGCTTTCAAATCCTGCGACTTGAATATTGGCGTTGGGGTATAGCTGCTTAGCAATACGGCCTGTAACGCTGTCAAGCTCCACGCCGTAAAGCCTGGACTGCTCCATCATGGCTTCAGGCATCAAACCGAAAAATATTCCGGCGCCCATAGACGGTTCCAGTATGTTGCCGCTCTGAAAGCCCAGCCGGTCAAGAGCCGAATACATTGCCTCAACTACTGTGGAGCTGGTGTAGTGAGCGTTAAGGGTAGATCCTCTGGCGAATTCGTACTCCTGCTCAGTCAGCAGGTTTTTCAGGTCGTTGTATTGCTTTGTCCAGTTGGCGTTATCAGGGTCGAAGGCTTGTGGTATGCCGCCCCAGCCGCTGTAACGGGATAAAATTTCCTGTTCATCGGCAGTAGCTGACCGGTTCTCCGCTTCCAGCTCTTTTAGGGTTCGGATAGCTTCGATGTTATATGAAAACTTGGTTTTGGCCCCGCCTTCATGCAGGTTGTCGTCGGTGATACGGAAGTTGGCGGGCGGCTCCGTTTCAACCGTAATACTTGCTGGAGGGTCCTCCGGCAAATGGTCGTATTCAAGCGCGTGCTCTAATAACGAGTGATTATCCGATACCTGCTGATCCGCCGGCACGAAAAAAGAGCCTTGAATCGGCTCTTTCTCTTCGGAATCAGTTATCGTGATTTGTGTACTATCTCCCGGAACAGGATTTCCTCCAACCAGGACTTCAGCTGTTCCTCGTACTGCAGTATCTCCAGGGTGCTTCCCGTGGGTCTCTGGTATTTCTCCAGATATTGCTGCCGGAGCGTCCAAGACATTTCCTGAATTTCCTTGTCCACTTCCTCTATGGTCTGCTGCCAAAGGCCCTCCAGCTTCAGATAAGCCTTGTGTCCCAGGTGATGGTCCTCCATGAATTTCATCCACATTCTGGTGTATCCGTTCAGAGACGGTCGAGTCGCTCTTTCCTCCGCTTCCCGCCTCTCTATTTCCATTACTTCCTCCACTGTCGGCCCGGTCGGATGGCCGTATTTCTCGGCTATGGTCATTTGCCTGTTGGTTTTTGTATCGTTCATTTTCCTTCGTCCTTTCTTCATTAATAGTAGAATTTACATGCTCAATAGTGCTTCTGGAAATGAATTGGGATGTAGCCCCTAGAAGAACGACCATTTCCTTTGTATTAAACTTAGACAGATCCTTAAAACAATTATCACTGTCGTATATCCCCTTGGGGATGCCGAATCGCTCGCAAACCATATAGCCAACGCATTCGGTAACGGCTTGGCGAAAGCCTTCATCTGTCAGATGGGCTATTCCCAGGGAAATATATTTGTTAGGCTCCGCCTGCTTCTTTGCCAGAATAAAATCCTCAATAAAGTTATCATAAAGCTCGTTTACATAGTTTTCAATGCACCATTTAAAGTTTTTGCTAAAGGTATCACTGGGCAGAGCTGTTTCAAAGGATTCCAGCACTCTGGCTTGATACTGCTCCGGAACATTAAAGCGGAAAGGATAAGTAAAAGCCTTGCCGTAGGTTTCTCTAAGTTCAAATAAATGCTTGATTTCCGTCTCGTGGTCATCGGCAAATACCCGCATTGAGGTCGTTCCTTTATGTATCCGCCGGCCGATTTTATTCCATTGGTTTAAAGTAGCGCAAGCCACAGCGTTAGGCCTATAGTTGTAAATAAGCAGAGCATCCTCAAAGCGATGCTTGTATAGCTTTGCCTGGAAGGAAAGAAAATTTCGAAAGGCTTCTTTGCTTGCCGCTATTTCCTTTGTCGTATCCGTGCTGATTTGCCGCAGCATGTCCAATTCTTGCTTTTTTCTCATGAGATGCCCTCCTTATGCTTTTCAATCAACATCACCTCCCATCTGTTCCGGCTCATTCTTATGCTCAAAATAAAACTCAAGAGCTTTGAGGATAGTCGTTTCAATGATTTCCTCCGTGTCATCCTTGGAAAAGTAGGTATCAAACTTTTTACGTTTTAGTTTGATACTGCTCGGCCCTTTAGGCTTGTTGACTTTTTTCTTTCCTGCTAATATTCCTTCAGCGGATTCCGATGTTAGCTTGCCTCTCTCTGAAAGCGTCCGTAGGTGTTCAGCCTTTTTCATATCCAGCTTATAATCGCCGGAGTTGAGTATTGTATCTACAATTTCCTGCTCGTTTGCCGTAAGATACGAGAGCGTCACTCCAGCGCGGATGGAAAGCTCGTTGTTATCCAATCTTTCCTTGTGACAAGTGAGCAGTCTATTTAATCGTAAGTATCGGGCCACGTTGTCTTTCGATAAGCCGTATTTTTCTCCGACAACTCCCATTGATGTTAACTTCTTCGCCACTGGCAAAGAAGTTTCGAAACCCGCATTATCACTGGCGTTGAGCAAGTTTTCTATTTCATTAATTATATCTGTTCTCTTACCTTGCTGCTTCAACGCTTCATGATGAACGGCAAGGGCTTCGGCCCTTTCAGAATGACTTAAGTCCGAAAAGGAACGTTGTATAAGGTTGCTCTCCGTCACAATAAGATGAGCTTCCTCATCTGTAAGCCCGTCCTTAACGATGCAGGGAACAGGGTCTACACCGGCGGCTTGGGCAGCCTTTACCCGATTATGCCCCGACAGTATTTCATAATCAAAGTCATGGCCCTTCACAGGCCGGACAATGATAGGATAGATAATGCCGATGTCTCTGATGCTTTCCACCATATCATTGAACCTCTGCCCGGTGTAGAGCTTGAAGGGATGATTGCTGTAGGGCCGCAGGTGTTTAATATCCACATTTGTAGTTTCAATCTTTCGATTCGGGTCTGTGGAGGAAAATATATTAAAGCTGCTAAAATCCTTAAGCTGGAAACCATTACTCATTTTTCATCAGCTCCTTTGCTAAGCTCTCATATCCCTGAGCCACCTTATTATTTTTCTCTCCGATTATGGCAGCTCCCTTACTTTGGTTTTCGCTTACCTTAACCGATGTGGGGATATGGCTATCGAAAATTCTTATATACCGGCCATAGCTTTCCGAGATAGTATTTACCACTTCCTTCTGGAAATTCCCTCTGGTATCCAGCATGGTTATCAACACTCCGGCGATATTCAGCTTAGGGTTCAGATTAGCTTTTACGTTTGAGATGGTTCCCAACAGAAGCTCAAGCCCCTTTGCCGAAAGATACTGAGCCTGAACGGGGATAATAACATCATCGCTTGCGGTAAGAGCGTTGACGGTAAGAACGTTTAGGGACGGAAGGCAGTCTATCAATATGTAGTCGTAATTGTCTTTATGCTTCCCTAAAAGCTTCTTCAGAACATTTTCCCTGCTCATTGTATTAATAAGCAGGTTTTCGATTCCGGCCAGTTCAATGCTGGAGGGAATGAAGTCTACACCATGAGCGGAAAGGATATAGTCTTCCTTCCCTGAGCCGGAATCACTTCTAACAGAATTCCGGTCATTAATTTCATTGCTTATTAAGCTGGCGATCGTTGTTTCAAGCTCGTCCGGCCGGTCATATCCCAGGGCCATGGTAAGGTTGGCTTGGGGGTCGAGATCGATAGCTAACACTCTTTTTCCTTCATTGGCAAGAGCCACGCCTAAATTTATGGCGGTGGTTGTCTTGCCTACGCCGCCTTTTTGATTGCATATTGAGCTCACTTTGCACATAATTTTTCCTCCTTAAATTTTTCCGGATTACTTTCCCGAGCTGGCAAACGCTTCCGGCTTTTTTAGCTCTTTTTTCCACCTATTTGCAATAGCTGATTTATTTTGTTCTGGTACATCTCACGTATTTCTTCCAGTTCCTTGTTATATTGCTCTCGCTGTTCAAGAAGCATTCTGTCTCGTTCAAGTTCAAGCTTATTCCTTTGATATTCCATCTCTTGAATTTGCTTCTGTTGTAAGTTATTTAGAGAAGCGTCGTTATCGGCCAGAACAGTTTGTATTTGATTTTCTTTTTCGGCCAATAAAGCTCCAAGCTTTTCATTCTCATGCAGGAGCTTGTCAGCGGCCTTTTTTGCTTCGGTTATTTCTTCTTTTATGAGCTTATTTTCATCAGAATACCCTTTATATTCGTTCACAAGGCCGGTAAGAGTGTTGATTTTCTCGCTGTAGCCGCTGATCAGCTCATTGTTTTTTAGGTTTACTTCCCTTAATTGGTTTACCTCGGAGACAAAGAGCTTTTCCGCTTCGGCCTTGTCATTTCTCAACGCATCGTTATCGGCAATTAATTCGCTCACCTGTATCTCAGTCTGCGCCATATCGATTTTCAAGCTTTCAACCTGCTGCTGTAATAGACTGATGAGGCTTTCTTTTTCCTTAGTCTCATGCTCCATATTTTGGCGATATGTTTCCTGAAGTCCGGAAACACGCTCACCAACGTTTATGAAGATATTATTGATTCTCGAAGTAAGCTTTACAATCTCGTCAATATCCGCCGACAGCATAGGCGTTTGATTCTTTACGTTCATGAGTTCAAACTGACTTACCATGTCCGAAAAAAAATCCTTTGAAGAAGAGCCGGATTCCTCAATCAAATTTTGAAGCCTCTCCTTTACCTCCTCGCTAACCTTTACTGCGTAGGTGGTATCAGCCATTCAGATCGCTCCTTCCGTTTTGTAAACCTTTTGATTCTCAATAATTCTAAGGTTTACCAGGTTTACCATGTTTACAACTGTTGATATGTAACTCTTGGAAATAGCCTTATACTTAATTTTTCCAAAAAGAAAGACATGTATACGCAAAATAAAAACAAGCGTTACATGCCTTTTCTATAATTAAATTGTCGCAGTGTTATTTGTTCATTGTGCCAGCGCAACGGAATATGTATAGTTGACAGCGAGTGGCGGCATGTTTACCATCCCTGTCATGCGAAGGAATTCCTTCGTGCGACGTTCGGGTAATATTGTATTAAACATATATCCCGAACGGCTTACCGTTTTCTGAGCCTGAGTTCCTGTTTTTAAGCAGAATTGAAGCCGCATGGTTTCGTCATTATCGACGGTAACGAGTATCCTGTCGATAAGACGGTTTATTATTACCGGGGTAAGTACCGGTTTTTCCATGCTGGCGTATTTTACCAGCTCAGCTTTAAATTTCAGAATATCGCCCACTATGTTTTGGGCTAAATCCTGCTTATTGGTAAGCTCCGATAATTCCTTTTCAAGAAGCTTTATTTTTTCGTTTAAAGCGTTGTTCTGCTTCTTGTATTCCAGCTTGGAAATAATGTCCTCTGAAAACAACTCCAACAGTTTAGATTTACGCTTGTCTGTGGTTTTGATTTCAGATTCTATATTCCCGATGCGCTTGCTGTAATCAGTGTTTATAAAAGCCTTTTTTACATATTGTATATACCTGCCTATTACGTCTTCCACACTGCTGGATAACTCAGCTATTATCTCCGTAAGCATTTCGGTTAATTCGCTTTCCTTGATGCCGTAAGTGCGGCAGCTGTCTTTGCCGTTCTTTATACGGTGGCTGCAAACCCAGGTGTTATCCTGTCTGCCCCTGATTGTTCTTGCTTTCAGGTAAAAGGGTACGTTGTGTTCAGAGCATATGATTTTGCCGGTAAACAAGTTATCCGGCTTGATTGAGGTTCTGCGGCCTTTTATCGCTTCGCTTCTCATTCTGAAAAACTCGTTGGCTCTCTCCCATGTAGCCTCATCCACTATGGCGGGAACGGTCAAGCCTTCTTCATCCTTATACATGACCCATTCTTCTTCAGGTAAAAAGTTCTGCTTCTTCGTAAACATGTCTTCGATTTTTACCTTGTTGCCGCAATAATAGCCTTTGTACTTTGGGTTGATAATGATGTGGTTGACTACTCCCCGGCTTATTAAATCACCTTTTCTGTTTCTGAACCCTTTTTCCGCTAAAAGCTTTTCAAGCTTTGGCGTTGTATATTCCCCGGAGGCATACAGATTGAAGATCAAGCGTATCATTTCAGCTTCGGGCTTATTGATAACCAGCTTCCCCTTGTCCTTATCATAGCCATATATAAGGGAATTTCCCATAACTACGCCGTTTTTGATGGACTGACTGTGGCCGAATTTTATCCTTGAGGATAAGCGCCTCACTTCATCCTGGGCGATGGCCGACATAATGGTCAACCGCAGCTCGGAATCTACTTCCAGAGTGTTTATATTGTCATTCTGGAACCATACCGCCACGCCATAGTTTAGTAATTCTCTTGTATACCTTATACTGTCCAGAGTGTTACGGGCAAAACGGCTTATTTCCTTTGTGATGATCACATCGAATTTTTTCGCCTTGGCGTCCTCTATCATTCTCAAGAAGCTGTCCCTTTTACTGGCGGTAATGCCTGAAATACCTTCATCAATATAACCGCCTGAAAAAATCCAGTTCTTATTATTCTTGATAAAATCATCATAGAAAATTTGCTGATTAGCAAGAGAATTTAACTGCTCGTCCTTCTCGGTGGAAACGCGTCCGTAATATGTCATTCTTAAAGGCAGGTTGTATATCGTGGCTCCCTTCTTCATAAGGTCACGTATCTCGTTAATGTCCAGTCTTATCACCTTCTTTAGTGTCAGTGTTAAAGCAGGCGACAATTTAATTATGAAGGTAATTGTATCATAAATTGCCGATTGCTACAATTTTTTTGCTTGCAAAGATGTCGTTGTTTATCTCTTCTTTGATCTTTTCCTTCATGCTTTGGTCAATTAAGCCTGCCTCAAAAACCTTTTCATTAATCGTAAGCAGATAAACGATGTCAAAAAGCTCCCGTTGACTTGCGTCCTGTTTAGTTTGCATAAATTCACCATCCCTTCCTACTTATGATTTACTTTATGAAAAATAATATTCTGACCTGACTGCTTTGATCCGATATGTTTGGACCACGAGAATAGTAACCATTAATTTTTTGTGAGGATGTTCTTTATCGCCACAATTCTAACCGTATACAGAAAACTAAAAAACGTATACGGTTAGTTTCTGACTACAACGAAATATCCATAAGATGTATGCTTAAATTTCACAAATATTCCTCGCTCGACCCTCGAAGGCGTTATGACCGGTTTGTACAGCTTCAAGTCTTGCAGGGTGGGGAGGGCAAAATAATATGTAAGACTATCGGCTTCAGGCGGATGCTGTGCATCCATTATGACAATGGTTAGGGAGTACGGTGTACCGTTATCCCAGCGGCAGATTCCTGTCACTGCGTCCTGATCATTGCTTCCTGTTAGATGTGGCTCTGTATTCAGTTGTTAAGGTTCGGTTTTTTTCGCTAAAAAGTCCTCCTATATAACTAGGTGAAAAAATCGGGGGTTTTACACCTACCTGAAGTGGTTTCTCTGTATTGCACAAATAATTGAATAAAATGGTGTGATTTGATGTTTGATATGTATATATTGAAGAGCGAATTGAGATATGCGAAAAGGATGAAGACTACGTTAGAATTAATAGATTTCTTGAGATGGAGAAGAGCGAGAGAGTTGAGAAGAAGTCAGTGATAATCGAAAAGGATTCAAAAGCGGCTGTCAATTATTATCTAATTTCGGATTTTCCGTTTTCACCCTATCGGAGCAGCTTGCTCCGATAGGGTTTCCACATACCTTTTTTGCTGCTCTAGTTGACCGTTTAACACGCTGCATAGTTGAGTTTCGCACTTAGAGTGATAATGTGCAAAGTTGCTCAGCTTGGACATTCAGCTTCAAGCTTGTGCCTTTTTTCCATCCATGCTGCCGTAACTACACCCGTCCAGAGAGCTAGCACAGCGTTATACTGATTATCCGGAAGGATCTCCTTTGCACGTTCAAATTGCCCTGGAACAAGTGTCTCTTGATGATTTTCCAGTACGGTTTCCTGTCCGTTAAATTCTATATAGGTTTGCATAAGTACGGATATTATCCCGTCTGATGTCATATCAGTGATTGAAGTTTTTGTTTTGATTTCCATAAAATGTCCTCCTTGGATTAGATTGCATGAGTTATGGTTCCGTTTAATTGTGTATCAACCATAACATTACGCTAGACATAAATCAGCCTTCTATTAATTTATGAATTTTTATTACACACTTCATGCTGCGCTTCTTTCTCGTTCCACGCAGATATAACCTCATCCGTCCAAAGAGCCTCTACGGCTTTATATTGATTTTCCGGTAGAAGTGCCCTTAAACGTTCAATTTGCCCCGGAACAAGTGCCTCCCGATGGTTCTCCAGGATAGTCTCTTGCCCGTTGAATTCGATATATGTTTGCGTGAGCACAGATATTGTGCCATCGGTGGTCATATCAGTTATTGAAACTTTTGTTTTGGTTTCCATAAAAATCCTCCTATAATTTTATATAAGTTGCTGAACACATTAGTACAGCATTTCCAATGAGGCTTGAAGTAATATTGCTATAGTTACCTGTTGTTATGCTTTGATATCCTAAATTAATGCGACCACCTTCTACAAAACCTGTAATAGTGGCTGCATTAGTCCCCATATAATGAACATATGAAAAACTGGCCGGCGTAAAATGAGAAGCACTATATGGCAATCCCGTAATTCTAACTGCGCCATCCATTGCAGCGTCTTTAGTGATGGCAACATAACATCTAATGGTGACTAAATTTCCAATTCTAGTATAATATCCAACTTGATGCTTATATGTATGTTCTCCAGCAGTAGTAGCTCCTTCAAGTTTTGGTGTCCATGTACCGGATTCAAACATTTTCATTGAGCCGAGGTAATAGTTAGCTGCGTATACATTGTCCCATAAGTATGTGGCGCTGCCTAGATTGTAGAGTTTTGGCAAATAGGGCGAAAAATGATTCCGTACCCTGGTATTGTTATCAAGCAGGAATCCTCGGTTTGCAGTTATTGACATCCTTCCCTGGCCGCCAAGGGTAGTTTTCCCATCTTCGCTAAAATTTCTATTAACTATAATTCTTGCATCATGATCGTATATAGTTTCGTCTTTGGTATGTGCCGCATGGAAATCAATGAAGTTATTGCCCGTCCTAGCATTAACCCCAAATTCAAAGCAAGGTGTATTCTCAAGCTTTACTTGTCTGGTATTCGCTGTATTCTGAGCTGCAGTTGCTGTTGATTGTGCCGTCGCTACACCCTGCTTAATAGTATCCAAGGCTGCATCAACTTTTTGATTGTCACTGTTGAAATCTGCTCGTTCAGGTTTATCATTTGGTAGCCATTGGTTAAGGCCCAAATGTGATGTCGGTGTTCCTGTGCTAGACATAAATCGTCCTCCTTTTGCCTTATTATGTTCCCTCGGAAACTCGAAACCCGCTTGGGTACTGTCATTCTGGTCAAATCCGAAGAATCTTCCCCCCGGTCTGTCGGAAAAAGATTAACCTTGATTAAAAGGATTGGAAGGATTAATAGGATTTCTATAGTCCTTAATCAAGGTA
>Ga0153940_1001493_pt1 | contig 10440 bp, 12 predicted proteins | sample TSNJ024MetaG_FD_104736 | JGI IMG/M metagenome (GOLD analysis project Ga0153940, IMG submission 104736) | Attine ant fungus gardens microbial communities from New Jersey, USA - TSNJ024 MetaG | ecosystem: Host-associated > Fungi > Mycelium > Unclassified | place: USA: New Jersey, Brendan T. Byrne...
ATACTACCACTTTCTATTAACATCTCCTGACCTTCTAACTGGCTACTTTCTACCCAAATACAATCTAGAAACTAGCTTTAATACATATAAGTATCCTAGCTCATGATGTTATCATATACCATATCTACTTCTTGGTTGAGTTTAGCAGTGATGAGATCATAAGTTATTGATAGACTTTTGATGTGTCACTTTGGTATCATATTTGTCTAAGTTTGTTCTAGATTAAAAGTCTACAGCATTCCAAAGGTATTCCAGAGTTTCTGAGTTCTAGAATATTAACATTGATAGTCTGTCTCTAAGAAACCTAATGCTAGCTCATTAGTCTTACCTCCTGAGGTATGTGCTAGTAAGCAAGTGACAGCTTGATGACTGTCTAGTAGAAGTGCCCATTCTTGGGTCTAGATTATGTTTTGTTAAGCCTTAATACAAGTCTTTCATTTGAGAAGAAATTGACTAAGGGAATAGCAGAGAAATAAAGGTTACTTATTCAAGAACAAAACTAAGAAGGATTATAGGCTAATAGATTTATATACTACTAGTGCTGAACTACAGAGGAACCCAGAGAGCAGGAGAGAATTGACAGACTCTCAAAGCTACTAGTCAAGTCCTAGATTAGTAAGCTAGTAATGATAGTATTACACAATAAGGAAAAGGAGTATATCATGCAAAGTGAAGGAAGAGCATAACATGTCTAGAGTTTGTAGAAGGATTCTAGAGTAGACCCAGTTAGTGAATTCAGAGGTATAAATTGTATTCTATATTACAAATCTGCAGAAATTTTGCTGGTGGCATAACACTGGAAAGCTAGATAAGAGTCCCAGAAGCTAGAGTAATATTCAAGTAAGGATAGATCTACTAGTACAGGCTCCTAGAAATACTACAAGAGACAGTCTATGCACAGTCATATGAGCTACAGTCCAACAATAGTACTTTCTAATTAGGATAAATAGAATAATCAAGATGATATATAGACAAAGAGACAAGAGAGTAGATGAATATATGTTATAAAATAAGATCTACTAGATAATTATAAATCAGACACTTAGCTAAGCTTTATCCTAGGGTGACAACTATTCTCTTATATATATGACCTTTATCAATCATAATCATAACAAGAGTACCTGGTGAACCTAGTATAGTGCCTACTTTAACTTAAACACTGTATATCAAGTAGGTTTCTAATATATTCCACTACTACTACCAAGCAGTCTTTTTTTAACCTATGTAACATCAGAATTGTATAACTTACTTCAGGTACAAAACAAACTTATCTTTAGACTATGGACCACTAGCTCTATATATTTACTCTCTTTAGCACCCAATACTGGAGTCTCTTTGTCTACTCTAGTATAATATGCTACTCTTTTATCCACTGGCTAGATACAAGATAACATACTATAGATGGCCTAGTTGCAATGATATATATTAGGCACTAGCCAACATGCAACTACAAACTATAATATCAAGAAGATATATATAACTAGGGTTGTATGTACAAGTATATAAACTATATAGTACTCAGGCTACCAGTCTGGTACAAAGCATAGGCCCTCAGCTATGGTTCTAAGATACTGCCAGTTCTAATAGCAACTCCATCAAGGGTGAGTGCTATACTTCACCAAACCTAAAAGACATCAGAATTGTATTATACATTTCAACTTAACAGCCAACTTACCTATAGGTCTGGGCTTCAAAACTAGAAACACTATAGAACTAGGGTCTTATCTATACTGGTACACAAACTATACCTTACAGTCACAGTTAGGTACCTGGTGGTGTCTAACAGCTCTACATGGTAGTAATAGTTAAACCAGATTGTGAATAGAAAATAACATGAATACTACTGCTTTGTCACCGGTGTCTCATATCTAACCTATACTATATCAGAACTATATAGTACAAACAAATTATATACTTACCTATAGATCTCTTCTCATAGTGTTATGCTGCAAACAAATTTTGTATAAAAAATAACATTTGATATACTTTATACCAATGGATTTATAAAAAGAATTTGCTCTAGAACCCATTGTATATATGTTCTTAGACAAGAGTAGGGTCAAAAACTAGTCTAGAGCAATACTTAAGGTAAACAAAGCTTACTACTAAGACTTGAGAGGCAAGAATGGTGAGCTAGCACCAGGTTAAAGAAACATTTTAGATAGAATAGTGATTTATAACCATTTGTAAGTAACTACAGTTCAATATGGCAGCAGAGTCTCTAGTTTATTTTGGAAGACCAGAAAAGACAGACTTAAAACTAGGAATAGTACTTACAAATAAGTATTGATCTCATCAGTATCACTCTATTTTCAGAGAGGATATATAGGTCGCTACTTAGAAGAGCATAGTGTATCAATTAAATATTACTAGATATCTAATAAAGGATTGGATAGCTGACTAAGTCTAGAAAGAGATAAAATGGATAAACTAGAAAGAAGAGAGAAGATTCTGGAAGGAATGCATCTTGAGTATATATTATCTATGATAGGAAGTATAAGAGGACTCTACCAACATCATTTCTAAAACATCAAACTCATAGCCTAGAGCAACTCTACACTTAATTAAATATTACATAGTAATATTTAATTTCTCTTAGCTTGACTCAGAAACCCTTGACCCTGACTAGCAGGACTATAGACTCAGAAATGTCTCAGTAGTAGAAGTATATATATTATAGAAGTACACTCTAAAAGCCTTATCTTAATTTCTAAGAATTCTCCTGGAAATGAGTTGTAATATACTTAGAACTTGTAATATTACTAAGGATTCTCCTGGAGTCCACTCTACTCTGGTCACCCTTATAGCAGATTAGGATCTCCTAAACAGAACCTTGGAAGAATGCAGTAGACAATCTCCCTCTGGATGCTTTTCTCTACTCTTGGCCAACTCTCCAGAATACTCTACTCTATACAAATATTGTATGCAGATATCTCCCAGACTGTTACTGACACTCTGACCTATCTATAGTACTATCTATATGAAGTAACTGAGCAATAGAACAACTCAGAAACAAATATCAATAACATTCTTGCTACCCTGACCACCCAACTATAGTAACTTACATATTTTTCCAGTTAATGCAGAAGCAAATACAATCAACTCTCTGGAAGGGTCATTCTACTACCAAAGAAGTCAAATAGTGAATGACTATCTAAATGGCTTCTAGGTCTTAGTCTCTGATACCGGATATACAGACCTCTGGACCTTAGTAGTAAAATTCAGATGTAGACTTAGAACAAATATCTAGAGCCAGATTACCATTATATCCTATAGAAGACCTACTAACACAGATCTAGAGACTTGGTATCATATAACTCAAAGGATTGACTAAGCCTGTCTAGCCAATGAGACCTTTCAGTCTTTGTAATACTCTATACTACTCCTCTCTTCTAGAGCTTTTATCCCCTGTCCAGCTCCACTTACCATAGTTTGCACCCCTTTAACTCTCTCTGTGCCCACTCTCTTCAAACCTCCACCTCCACTCTAATCCCTCAGAGTTCCTGTAGACATCAATATGGCTCAAAAGGCTAGGTCCCTCCTTCCACATAGCTACTACCATCATAAAGAGACCAGCTACCTTGTAAAGGACTACCTGCATTGCTTTAACATACAATGGCTTACAGTAGAATAGAAAGAAGAGTTGATTGAAAATTTGATGGCTTTCAAGGACATAGTTGTCACAGAGGAATTGGAGCCTCTGGTTGAAGAGAATTTTGTATAGAGCAGCTAGCAAAACATGCACTCTAGTCACTTTCAATAAATAAGTTATAGAAATATGATAAACTTGTAATACTCAGTTTTTATATATAAATAACTGTATTTCAGAAAATACCTTATGACACTCAAGTCTTTGTGTGTAAATAACTGAGGTGTTAGTATATGTTCTAGCTACTTATATATGTTCTCTGAAAATAATAGCAACAATAGATAATATAAGGTTTTGAGAACATAGCCTGTAAATACAATAGTTTCCAACTTATAAACAATTGCTGCTTTGTATTGTGACCATCTGTGGTTACAATTATATCATCTCAGACTTGCAAATATTTGTCTGCTCAATATAAGTTTACTGTACTTGAAATAGAAAATGTTAATATAGACAATAATAAACCCAAATATACATACCTTCCCTTTAGTTCAGTCATTTCTCCTTTTATCCAGAGACCAAAGTAAAAAAAATAATTGCCCAAAGAGCTCTTTGCCAATATTCTTAATATATGTAGAATACCTCTAGTTCTTACAGTAAAACTGTTATAAGAGCCCCAAAAGGAGAAAAGTTTCCCAAGCATTCAAACACTTAATCCAAAACCTCAAAACATACAATAGGGTTGAAGATATAAATAGTGTGGGAACTAGGGTCATGTAATCACAGAACATTCTAGAAGGACATGACTAAAAGTACAGCTACTATAAAAGTAGTATAAGTAGAAGTCCAATTCAATAAAAAACTCTATCGAGTTCTTCTTGAACATCCATCTAGGGTAATCACTAAGGGCATTCACTGCCTATTGATAACATAAGAACTCAATATCCATCGTTGACCTTGTACCTCGCAGTCTCAATATCTGTATTTTTACTTACTCTCTTATTATCCTTGCTAACGAGCACAGCACTCAAAAGCATCTTGGATAGCGGGCCCTAGCTGTAAAGAGAACTTTAGAGGAGAAGAGGAAAATAGAACAGCTGAGAACAATTAAGCAAGAAGGAAGGACCTGTAATGAGTATGCACAGGAATTCAAAAAGGTCGCCAGGAAGAGTGGCTATGAGAGAAGACCCCTCATTAAAGAATTCAAGAGAGGGTTGAATGGAAGTATTAGAAGAAAGCTGGCAGAAGCAGAAAAACTGCTGACCACTATTAGAGAGTGGCAAGAAAGAGCGGTGAGGCTGGATAGAAATCAGAGACAAAGCAGAATGGAAGAGAGGATGTTGGGGAGGAATGCGGCGTGCCCAGGGGGAAATATGCAGCTTAGAGGGGGAGGATCATATAGGGAAAAAGGGGAGCAAATAACATAGAGAATAGGAGAAGGGTATAGAGGAGAAAATACACTCAATAGAGAGGGAACTCAAATGGGTCCAAGAAGAGACCCAAATACAATAGATATAGACAGAGGAAGAGGAGGAGATAGGACATGCTATGTGTGTGGGAAGTGGGGCCATATGGCCAAAAATTGTTGGGAAAGCTCCAATAATCTGTACAGTATATTGCGCCTAGAAAAGCTGGGAAATAAATTCAGTTGCATCAATACAACTGAGAGAGTAAGAGATGTATAGCATACTCTACGGCCGCTAAGAAAAGTCTAGATAAGGGTGGGGCTAGAGAAGCTAGAAAACTATGAAGGGGTAGCAGTAAGGGTACTGCTAGATAACAGGGCAATAGGCCTATTTATGGATATGACCTTTGCCCAAGAAAAGAGGTTTAAAATGGAGAAGCTAAAGAAACCTTTGTTAGTTAGAAATGTAGATGGAATGGTAAATGCAGGGGGAGCCATAATATACCAGGTAGAGTGCAACATGTTTTTCAGAGGACATGTAAAAAGGGCAAGGATGAATGTATGTAATTTAGGAAAAACAGAGGTAATACTAGGAATGCTATAGCTAGCAGCCCATAACCTAGAAATAGATTGGGAAAAAGGGGAGGTAAAAATAACATGTTGCCCACCTATATGTGAAAGGAAAAAGCAAGAAGAGAAGGAGAAGGAAGTAAAGAAGGTAGAAAAGGACAAAGATGAAAAAACATTGAAAAAATTAGTACCCAAAAGGTTTTGGAAGTGGAAAAGAGTGTTCGGAAAAAAGGAGTCAGAGAGAATACCAGTGCAAAAGACCTGGGACCATGCTATAGAATTGAAAGAGGTTTGTACCAAAAAAGGGAAAGATATACTCCTTGTTGAAGAAGAAAAGGGAGAAAGTACAGGCATTTGTAGGGGATCAGTTGAGGAAAGAATATATTTGACTTTTCAAGTTACCCCAAATATCACCAGTACACTTTGTGGCAAAAAAGGATAGCACACAAAGAATGGTACAGGACTATTGACACATAAACCAGTAGACGATAAAGAATGGGTATTCCTTATCCCTCATCGCAGATATACTGGATGGAGTAAGAAAGAGGAAGGTGTTCGCAAAGCTAGATCTGAGATAGGGATACAATAATGTTAGAATCAAGGAAGAGAACGAATAGAAGACAGTATTCACAACGTATATTGGAGCTTATCAACCTACAGTCATATATTTTGGGTTAACGAACTCCTTTGCTACTTTCCAAACAATAATGAACAGCCTATTCAGAGACCTCATAAACTAAGGAGATATGGTAACATTTATTGATGACATCTTAGTAGCCATGGATACGGAAGAGGGACACAATGAGCTGGTAAAGAAGGTACTAAAGGGACTAGAGGAAAATGACCTGTTTGTAAAGCTGGAGAAGTGCAAATGGAAAGTGAGAGAAGTGGAATTCCTGGGAGTAGTGATTAGTCCCAAGGGAGTAGTGATGCAAAGAGAGAAGGTAAAAGGAGTCCTGAACTGGCTGGCATCTAGAAATATCAAAGAAGTACAAAAATTTCTAGGCCTTGCCAATTACTACAGGAGGTTCATAAAAGACTTCACCAAAATAGCAGTACCACTACATATGCTGGTCAGGAAGGAGTAGAAATAAAAGTGGGAAAAGGAGCAGGAGCAGGTGTTTGAGAAACTCAAGGCAATATTTACCATAGAACCTATCTTGGCTATCCCAGATATTGATAAAGAGATAAGAGTGGAAGCAGATGTCTCAGACTATACAATAAAGAGAGTGTTGTCAACAAAGTATGAGAATAGCAAGTAGAGACTAGTGGTCTTCATCTCTAAATCACTGAACATAATAAAACGAAATTACGAAATTCATGACAAGGAGATGCTGGCAGTTATAAGATGTCTAGAAGCATAGAGGCACTACTTGGAGGGAGCAAAACTCAAATTTGAAATCTAGACAGACTATAAGAACCTCTAGTATTTTATAACAAGCCAAAAATTAAACCAAAGACAAGCAAGATGGGCTCTATATTTATTATGATTTAATATACAATTGCACCATGACACTCTAGTAGGAGGACATAGAGAGAGATGGAAGACGACAGAGTTAGTGGCTAGAAATCACTGGTGGCCAGGAGTAATGAAAGAGGTAAGAAGATATGTGGATAAATGTGATGCTTGTCAAAGATACAAAAATTGAAGTGAAGCACTAGCAGAAAAGCTAATATCTAATACAATCCCAGAAAAACCATGGAGCCATATCTCGGCAGACTTTATCACCAAACTACCATTAGCCTAGAGGTATGATGCTATCTTAGTAGTATGTAACTGTTTTAGTAAAATGGTGTACTTCATAGCAACAACAGAGAAAACATCAGCAGAAGGACTTGCAAAGCTGTTTTGAGATTATGTATGGAAGTTACATAGACTTCCAGAAAGCATCATATCAGATAAAGAAGTATAGTTTATGGCAGGAATAATGAAGGAGTTAAATAACTTGTTGGAAATCCAGATGAAACTCTCAACAGCCTATTATCCTCAAACAGATGGGCAGACAGAAAGGATAAACCAGGAGTTAGAGCAATATCTAAGGGTCTTTATCGACTACAGACAAGAGCAGTGGCTGGATTGGTTAGAAACAGTGGAATTTACAATAACAAAATCCACATGGCAACAAAAATATCACTATTCAAAGCAAACTACAGTCATGATCCAAGTATAGGATTTGAGGGAAGAAGAAAGAGGAAGTACGAAGCAGTGGGAAAATTTGTACAAAGAATGAAAAAAATCCAGGAGGAAGCAAAAGTAGTGCTAGAGAAAGCACAGGAGGAAATGAAGAAGTTTGCAAACAGAAGACGAAGGAAGGGAGAGGAATACAAAGTAGGAGATCTAGTACTACTAAGTACAAAGGACTTGAAATGGCAGATGAAAGAGAGAAGATTGGAGAAGCTAACAGAACATTTTGTGGGTCCCTACAAAGTCAAGGAAATCGTCTCTAGTAACATGATAGAGTTAGAACTACCTAAGTCTATTAAAATACACCCTGTAGTTAATGTAAGTAGAGTATAGCTCCATAGACCACAGGTAGAGGGACAGAAGAAGATACTGCCAAAATAGGTCATTATTGAAGGAGACAAGGAATTTGAGATAGAAAAAATCTTAAATAAAAGAACAGTTAGGGGGAAGGAAAAGTTTCTGGTAAGGTGGAAGGGATACACAGCAGAAGAAGATACTTGGGAGAATAGGGAAAACTTGGAGAATGCAAAAGAGTTAGTAGAAGAGTTTGAGAGGATATATGGAAAAGAGGTTGAGGAACTAAGGCAACAGGAACTGGAAGAAGAGGAAAAGAAATTTAGTCAGGAATTACCTAGGGAGTTCATGGCAAAATTGTTATACAGTTGGGAAAAAAGAAAGTACAAAAGAGAAAGGAAAAAGAGGTAGGACAAGAACTGGAGTCAATGGAAAAATTCCTTGGAATAAGGAAACTTGAAGGGGGGGCCATGTTATGAGAGCCCCAAAAAGGAAATAAGTTCCTGAGCATTTAAACACTTGATCCAAAACCTCAAGATGTACAATAGGGTTGAGATATAATTAGTGTGGGACTAAGGTCACATAACAAGGTCAAGTGATCACAGAACATTCTGGAAGAACATGTGATTGTGGACTAGTAGTACAGCTACTGTAAAAATAGTATAAGTAGGAGTCCAATCCAACAAAGAACTCCATCGAGTTCTTCTTGAACATCCATCTAGGGTGATCACTAAGAGCATTCACTGCCTATCGATAACACAAACCTTTGCTTTGGACAGCACTGATAAGATACAACTTGAAGAGGATCCAGTTTTCAATGCCCTTGAGATGACCTTCCTCAGGGAAAGAGGGCACATTGTTTAGTGTGGACATAATATAGAATGAGGATGATGTTTTTGATAGACAATGGAATGATTATTGTCTGAGAGAATAACAGATGGTGACATCTAATCTGACTGCAAATCTGTAGATGACGAGATTAAGATATTCCTCAGACATTATAAGATAGAACGGCTGAGGGGGCAACGATCAATGGTGAAGTTTTTATATCCCTTGTTAAAAGAAATAAAAGTCTATATATATATAAACACCCAATCATGTTTCACCTTAAGTTATTCCGGCGTGTGTCACATCAAGATCAAGGCTAACGATCCTCAACAGGTCTTGACCAATAAATCGATGGAGGAAACGGCGACTGTATCTCATGCTGGAACCTGAAAGTCTTTGATTCATTGAATTACGCCAAGTTATATCGCAAGTCGACTATAGGACTTCCAAAACGTCTGTCTGTCAGTCACTCGAGAAAAGGAACTGCAGGTACATGAATGAAATGAGCCAAGCTCATCATGGGGGAAGCTACAATTTTTTTCATATTATCAGAACTAGGCTTAACTATCGTCAGCACTCAAACTGCTACCGACAGCGGGTAAGCTAGATCTACGATCGACCAGGTCTAAACCCACCCCATCACATCCCATGACTTGAAAAGTATCGCACCCAGATAGTCGATAAGAATGACACGTATGTGTTATAGATGTCACCGTTAACAAATCTTCGTAAACCTGTGTTAAGACCTGCGTTCCCAGCATTCAGCAACGATCGGATATACCACAGCCGATGTGGGCATGAGAGCAATGAGGTATTTCGCAGAGTCCCTCGCGGAGAAGGCCTGGCTGCCACAACTGATCATTGCAGTAAGGACTCTTTGATCTAAGTTACGAGCAGTATTGAGTGCGTAATCTTTTTCCTAGCGTAAGTTCCGACTCACGGGCGACGTTAGAGCCAGCAATGAAAACCAGTCTCTAATCCATACTGATGCCGATGCAAAAGAGTCAAGACAATGCAAACCAAGCTGATAATATGTTTTTCTAGTCCGTCATAACAAGACGCCGAGCAGGAGCATAGCGGATCCGAGAAGTTTGGAGAAGAAGGCGAAAGTTACAGTTATGGATGGAAGACACCTACCTATGTATCAAAATGAGAACAGTAGTCCATAATCGAATTAACCAACTGGGAATGTTCCGAATGTGCCAGCGTGGCTTGAGGTTCTGCAAGGCCAGTGGGAAGCAATTTCAGACAGAAGCGGCAGTTCAACTGGTAATAACATCGCTCCACCTACGCCATTTGAGCTATTCTGTATGATACCAGGCAAGTGTACAAGCGCCTCAGAATACAGACTGTCGCGCATGAGAGGAAAGGTTGGCCGTAAAATTTAGTGCCTGCCTTGACCGCTTCGATATCCTGAACGTTGTTCACATTTTTAGGGAGGCACATGGATCTCACTTCGGTCACTCCATCTCTCTATGCGCAAGAGCCACCAGAGCGATCCTAAATCATGCCCCGATAGGCGAGTACAGAGCTAGGTATTCCCCCCATGAAACAACCGCATGTCCATGC
>Ga0153940_1001495_pt1 | contig 10433 bp, 9 predicted proteins | sample TSNJ024MetaG_FD_104736 | JGI IMG/M metagenome (GOLD analysis project Ga0153940, IMG submission 104736) | Attine ant fungus gardens microbial communities from New Jersey, USA - TSNJ024 MetaG | ecosystem: Host-associated > Fungi > Mycelium > Unclassified | place: USA: New Jersey, Brendan T. Byrne...
AGCAAGGAGGATGTGCTGAATTCATTAAGGCTGTCTAAGAGGTATATGGAGCAGTTTGTTATTTAAGCGTCCATATAAATAAGTTCGGTATATATTGATGCCGAAATAACGGCGTACCGTCAGGAAAAAGCAGGTAATAAAAATGCTGGTTGTAATTGACACAAATATATTGGTTTCGGCCCTGTGGTCGCCTGACGGAGCTCCCGCAATGGTTGTATCACTGCTGCTTAACGGCAAAATCACTCCATGCTATGATCATCGCATACTGATAGAATATCATGAGATATTAAGACGTCCGAAATTCGGCTTCAGCGAGGATGAAGTCTATGATTTTCTGTCTGCTGTTGAAGGCTTGGGCATGTCGATTGTACCGGAGCCTGCTAATATACACTTCACAGATGAAGCAGATAAAAAAATTTACGAAGCCGCAAAGCATTGCGGCGCCAAGCTCATAACCGGTAATCTCAAGCATTTCCCTCAGGATGATATAGTTATGACTCCTGCAGATTTTCTCAGAAGCTACAGTTGATTTATACTAACGAAGCCCGTAAACTATTAAGTGGAGGGTATGCGTAATGGAAACACAGAGCTTTAAATTTTCCTTGCGGCAAAGGTGTAAAACTGCTATAATTAAGACACAATAAAAGAGAGGGTGCTGTAACACCCTCTCCGCACAACCACTTTAAAGGTGGTCAGGCTTTTAGCTAAAGAAATAGCCGTTAACCTAATTGCGAGGGCGGCTATTTCTTTTTATTGAAAAGAATTTCAATGATTCGGATGACTAAGTTTATAAATACAATAACAAATGTCATTGCGGTAAACGTAACCAGAATTAAAGTCAATGTCTCCATCATTGGGCCTCGCCTCCTTTCAGGCTGGATTGATGTTCAATCACCACCTTTCGGAGCTAAGCCTAACCACCCATATTGCAAATTGTGCTGGTCGAATTATACAGTGTTACTCTTTTTTCGACAAGTGAAATTTTAAGCTCCACAAGTCCACAAGTCAGAGCTGGAATTAGCTCTTTTAGGTTTATCCGCAACATTTCTTATATTTTTTTCCGCTACCGCAAGGGCAGGGGTCATTCCTGCCGATTTTTGCCGGCTTTACTATCGTGGTTTGTTTGGGGGCCAGTTTTGTTTGAGGTTGTATCTCCTTTGTAGGACGCGCTTGCTTTTTTGTCAATGCGGCGGCTTTATCAACTAATCCGGCCTCTTGGTAGACATCAGCGGCGTGTTCTTCGACAATGTCTTTATCTCTAAGTTCCTGAAGGCTCAACGCTTCATCAAATATCTGTATAGCCATGTGGAGGTCATCAGCTGTTTGTTGGTTATTAAGGTAAGTATACATTTCCGCGTAACCTACATGGCCCATGCCCCAGGTCGGGTCGTCAGCCAGCCATTTCTTGTATTCTTCTATCGCCGACTCCCGCATTCCAATCTGGCTCATGGATTCTGCTAACGCTCGTCTCATATTTTCCGTGATTAAATCATCATCTATCTCATATTCATTGAGCATTTTTTTGCAGTACTCATATCTTTCCTGATGATACTTTGCGTTCCAAAGCTCCATCTCAAGATCCTGCAACCAGTTGTATATCATTTCATCCCAGGAATATTCATTATCAAACAAAAATAGATTTTTGACGCCCTTGCTTTTTGCTGCGCTTTCCAACGCTTCAAATGCGGCTAACCACTTGTCGCAGGCGCTTTTATAATCTCCTGCAGCCAGGGCTTTATACCCGTCACTTATGTTTTTATTGATACTGCTATAGCATTCTTCCATTATACTGATCCTGCACACATCTGGCATTTTCATCATAAGTATGTTATATTTCTATAATATTGCTGTAGCATACTATATGGTTCAGTGTGCATTGGAGGGTTACGCTTGGCCTCAATACCGTTTAACCTTTTGAGCCAAAGAGAAAAGATCAGCCTTTACTCACGCGTTAATAAAAGCGTTATAAATATGGAAGCTGTATTCAGTGACGAAACAGAAAACTACGTTACTCCCCCTGAGCCCTTTGAAGGGCAGGAGGTTGTTTTTCGTATACGTTGTTATAAGAACGATATGGATGAGGTTTTTCTGTGTTTACAGGGAAAAGATGGAAGCCGTCAACATAAGATGCAGAAAAGCGGCGGGGAGAAGGATTTTGATTTTTATCAAGTTACCATACCCGTGCATAAAGCCATCAAATATTATTATGTTCTGAAAGCCGGCGAGCGACTCTACTATTATAATAAACGCGGCTTTTATCCGGATGTGGATCCCAGTTATAACTTTACGATAATACCCGGCTTTAAAACTCCCGACTGGGCCAAGGGAGCGTTAATGTATCAGATATATGTTGACCGTTTTTATAACGGCAGCAAGGAAAACGACGTTGTGGATAACGAATATGCCTACCTGGGAAAGGCCGCCCGGTTTGTTCCCAATTGGTTTCAGCCTGTGGATAACGATGATGTATGCAATTTTTACGGAGGAGATCTGCAGGGCGTAATGAAAAAGCTCCCGTATTTACAGGAGCTTGGCGTGGAGGTGCTTTATTTCAACCCCATATTCGTATCCCCCAGCAACCATAAATACGATATACAGGATTATGATTACGTTGACCCGCATCTGGCGTCAATACCTTATGACGAAGGAGAGCCTCTTTCCCTGGATAAATTCCATAATAAATTCGCGGAAAAATACATCAGCCGTACAACGGATTTCAGAAATCTGGAAGCCAGCAACCAGCTTTTGGTTCAGCTTATAGAAGAGGCGCACAGTTACGGAATAAAGATCATTCTTGACGGCGTGTTCAACCATTGCGGAGCGTTCAACAAATGGCTGGACAGGGAGGGCTTCTACCGGCGGGCCGGTTATCCGGACGGAGCTTATCAGGCCGAAAACAGCAAATACCATAATTTTTTCAGATGGTATGATGATAACTGGCCCAATAATGATTGCTATGATTGCTGGTGGGGGCATGAAAACCACCCTAAGCTTAATGTCGAGGCTTCTCCTGAGCTTTACCAATATATTTTGGATGTAGGAAGAAAATGGGTTTCTCCGCCATTTAACGCTGACGGCTGGCGGCTGGACGTAGCGGCGGATTTGGGTTACAGCCAAGAGTTTAACCATAAATTCTGGCGCGATTTCAGAATGGCGGTAAAGGAGGCCAATCCTCAGGCTATAATTCTGGCGGAGCACTATGGAGATCCGTCTTCCTGGCTTAAGGGAGACCAATGGGATACGGTTATGAATTACGACGCTTTTATGGAACCTATTACATGGTTTCTGACAGGGATGCAAAAGCACAGTGATGATTTTAAGCATGATATGCTTCGTAACAATTGGGTATTTGAAAGAACCATGCGCTACTTTATGGCCCGTTTCAATTATTCCTCTCTTATGACAGCCATGAATCAGCTCTCCAACCATGACCATTCCCGTTTCCTGACCCGTACCAACATGCGGGTAGGCAGGCTGCATACGGCAGGCCATGATGCCGCTTCCCTGGGAGCAAACAAGGGCATTGTGAAGGAAGCCGTTACCTTTCAGATGACCTGGCCGGGAGCCCCTTCCCTCTACTATGGAGACGAGGCCGGCCTTGCCGGCTGGACCGACCCGGATAACCGCAGAACTTATCCCTGGGGCCGGGAGGATCAGGAACTTCTGTCCTTTCATAAGCTGATGATAGGCCTGCGTAAAAAATATAAGGCGCTTAAAACCGGCTCGCTGGAATTTCTTTATTCCGAATATGGTTTGCTTTCTTACGGGCGCTGGGACTCTGAAAGCAAAATAGCCGTTGTTTTGAATAACAACGACTATGAAACAAAGGTAAATATACCTGTCTGGCGCATGGAGGCCGGAGAAAGCGGAGCCATGGAAAGCCTTGTCTGCTCAAGCGCCCAGGGCCATGACCAGATCCGCGAGCTTCATTATATCAGGAACGGATATATCACCGTGAGTGTTCCGTCATACGGCAGTTTGGTACTGAAGCAAGTGTGAATAAAGGCTGTTTAATTCGCTGTATTGGGATTAGACAGCCTTTTTTTGGCATGGCCGGCCTAGCCTATAATGCAGCCCCACGCTTGTCTGAAATTATATTTTATAATGAAATTTTATTTTGAAATAATATTGACGTATTTAATATTGTATGATATTGTTAGTTTATAGTGATGAAGGGTGTGATAATATGGACAATAATAACAACACTCTCTCGGAATATTCGTCAAATATCAGCATTGAAGAAGAACTGATCAGCTTGGCAACCGAACAGAGCAATCCCCATACATATCATATCGACGAATGCTCCACAGAAGAAATGCTGCTTCTGATTAACCGGGAGGACCAGCAAATACCGTTAGCTGTCGAAAAGGAAATCAGTCGTATTTCGGATGCGGTAGACGCTATCGCGGAGAAACTGGCTAAAGGCGGCCGGCTATTTTATTTCGGGGCCGGAACCAGCGGAAGAATAGGCATCCTTGACGCCAGCGAGTGTCCTCCTACCTACGGAGTCAGCCCTAAGCTGGTGCAGGCTGTTATTGCCGGAGGAGAGAAGGCCGTTTTTCAGGCCGCGGAGGGAGTGGAAGACGACAAGAACGCGGGGAAAACAGATGTGCGGCGGATGAACATCAATAGCTGGGACGCTGTGGTTGGTATTGCCGCCAGCGGCCGCACCCCTTATGTTTTGGGGGCCATTGAGGAGGCGAATCAGCGGGGGGCTGTTACAATTGGTCTTTGTAACACTAAGGATTCCCCTTTATCCGCCATAACAAGCTTTATCATCGAGGTTGTCGTCGGACCCGAGGTTATCACAGGCTCCACTAGAATGAAGTCCGGAACAGCGCAAAAGCTGGTTCTCAACATGATCTCCACCTGCACCATGATCAAGCTGGGCAAGGTATACAATAACCTTATGGTGGATTTGCAGGCTACCAACTCAAAGCTGCGGGAGCGCTCCATTCGCATCGTGCAAGACTTGACAGGACTGCCTCGCGGCGAAGCGGAGGCGGGGCTGAACCAGGCAGGCGGAAAGGTGAAGCTGGCAGTATTTATGTTGAAAAGCGGCCTCCCGCTGGAGGACGCGCAAAGCATACTCCAGGAAAATCAAGGCTACTTGAAGCGGTCTCTTGAAGCAATCTGAACAATGAGAGGAGTGTATTGAACAATGAAAAAAATAGTAACATTATTAACAAGCTTTACCCTTGTGTTGTCCTTGGCTGCTTGCGGTTCTTCGGGAACCCCGGCGTCTCAGGCTACAGCTCAGGCAAGCCCGCCCCCCAGCGAAGCCGCGTTGCCGTCAAGCCCAGAGCCTTCGGCGGATATAAGCGCGTTGGAAGCGTGGGGCGCTTCCGTTAAAGGGGAGTTGGACGGCGCTACAATAACGGTACTATTGGCAGCTCATGATTCCACCACAGCCATGGAACAGATGATGGATGAATTTACGGAGCTAACCGGGATCAAGATAAACACCAAGATACTGGCCAGTACCGAAATGAAGACCATGCAGCGCTCCAACTCCTCCACCAAAACCGGAGTGTTTGATGTCTACATGGTCGACGCTTTCACAATTTATGAATACGCCAAGTCCGGTTATCTGGAGAATCTGGAGGGCTATTTGAACGACCCGGCAAAAACACCCCAGTGGTATGACTACGAGGATATTCTGGCGGCATTCCGCGAAGGCATCGCTACGGTTGACGGCGAAGCCTATGCTCTGCCCATTGCCGGAGAGAGCCGGTTTATAGGCTACCGCACCGACCTGTTTGAAAAGCACGGGCGCAAGCTGCCTGCCACCCTCGACGAGCTGCTTGAGCTGGCCAAATACTTTAAGGAAAGCGATGAGGACGTGGCCGGCATCGTCTTCCGCGGCGCAGGCGGCACCTTTGTAGGCTCTGCTCATATGGCGATGGCCTACTGTTTCACCGACGACCCCATTATCAACCACACCACCGGCGAGTTCTGTGTGAACTCTCCCGAAACGGTGCAATCCATTCAGTACATTATGGATTTGTCAAAATACGGACCTGACGACATCGCCAGCTACAACCACGAGGACGCAGCCGCGCTGTTTATGCAAGGAAAGAGCGCTATGTGGTTTGACGCGACCTCTCTGGCGTACATGGTGGAGGACCCCTCTTCCTCCAGGATCATCGGTAACATAGGCTACTTTAACGTTCCTGATGGTCCGGCAGGCGGCAGCGGCGCTATTGCCGGCTGGAGCCTCGGCATCCCTGCCGACTCCATCAACAAGGACGCGGCCTACGCCTTTATCATGTTCATGTCCTCCCGGGAAAAGTCCAAGGAATACAACTTGAATGGCGGTATCCCCTGCCGCACCTCCTCCTTTGAGGACGCGGACATTATGGCGGCCAACCCCACCAACGAATATATCTTCGGGGCCATCAATGACGCGGGCCGCCTGGTTGACCGGGGCGTTACATACAACTACGCATCCCCCAATGTTCTAAGCTTTATGAAGATCATTGGTGACCAGATAAACCGCGCGATGATAGGCGATCTTACTGCCGAGCAAGCGGCACAGGCCGCGCAGGCAGGAATTGAAGAGGCGCTGGCGGAAGAATAATAAACTGCTGCTGATATACCGAACCCGGCCCTTTCCTGATTTGGAAAGGGCCGTATCTACACTTAATGTCTCACACGGAGGTGATGAAGCTTGCAGGATAACAGCCAAAGCCTCGCGACGACGCAGGCAAAGAAGGTACCCCAAGCAAAGCGGCAATCCTGGCTCAAACGCAATCCCCATATTCCCTTTGTTTCACCGACTATAATCATTATGACTATGTTATTTGTGCTGCCTATTCTCTTTGTTATCTGCATCAGCCTGACTAATTATAAGCTTGGGGCGTCTCTCGGTCAGATACGGTTTCAAGGCTTGGGAAATTACATCCGGCTTTTTAACGGGACCGAAGCGGGATTTTATCATTCTGTCTATCTCAGCTTGATGTTTACTGTTTTAGGGACATTTCTTCAGCTGGTGCTCGGCATGGCCTGCGCGATGATACTTAATTTCGAGTTCAAGCTTAAGGCTGTCGCCATTGCTTGCCTCATCGTACCCATCGCCATGACTCCCAGTATAGCTTCACAGATCTGGAAGCTGATGCTGAACCAGGAGTTTGGTATCTTCAACTGCTTTCTGAATAACACCCTGGGGATCACGGTTTCATGGCTTGATGTGAACCATGCGTTTATTTCTGTCCTTATTGCCACGGTTTGGCAGTATACGCCCTTTGTGACGCTCATGCTCTATGCGGGCCTTCGCTCCTTGCCGGAAAGCCCTTATGATTCGGCAAAGCTGGAGGGCGCCAACAGTCTCCAGATGTTTGTGTACATTACTCTGCCGATGATGAAACGGCTGATCATTCTCTGTTCCTTGTTAAGGGTAATTGATATGTTAAAAACCTTTGATATACCCTATGTGCTGACCCAAGGCGGCCCCGGCTCCGCCACCCAGTTCCTCAGCCTGCTTATCTATGATACCGGTTTCGGGGAAACCAACTTTGTCAGCAGGGCCTCCGCAATGGCGGTGATACTGATAATTATTGTCAGCTTGCTTAGCTTGATATTGTTCCGCGCCATAAGCAGGGCGCGGGAAGAGTAAACAGGAGGATACTATGAGTATGGCTACACTTAAAAAGAAGCTGGGCAGAGTAATTCTCTGCCTTGCGGTAATCTTCATCTGTCTTGTGTCTGTCTTTCCGTATTTGTGGATGATCCTTGTAAGCCTCAAAGAAAGGGTTCTGGTATATCAGCCGGAGGTTTGGTTCTTCAAGCCTGTGTTTGATAACTACGTCAACGTGTTTAAGAACCGGGATTTGGGCAGCTATATTATTAACAGCGCTATCATTGCCGCCCTTAACTGCGTCATTTCATTGGTGCTGGGCAGCATGACCGCGTATTCCCTGGCCAGGCACCGCTTTCGCGGCAAGGAAAAGGCGGCGTTTTTCTTCACCTTTATCCGCATACTTCCCTCGGTGGCGTCGGTTATCCCCATCTACGTCCTAGCCGCCTTAATGAAGGTTCTGGATACCCACGCGCTGCTAATAACGGTTTATCTTTTGTTCAACATTCCCTTTACGGTATTGATGATGCGGGGCTTTTTTGAGGAAATATCTTTGGAAATTGAGGAAGCGGCTTTGGTGGATGGGTGCAACACCCTGCAAACCCTTACAAAGGTAGTCATCCCCCTGGCAATGCCGGGAATGGTCGCTACCGCCATCTTCTGCGTTATAAACGCCTGGAATGAATTTACTTACGCTATGCTCCTGACCACCTTTCGGACCAGCACCGTCCCTACAATAGTGCAGATGTTTAAGACAGTAACCGGCATTGTGTGGGGAGAGATGTCCGCGGTGGGCACGATTTCCACTCTGCCGGTTCTAATCTTTGCTATGCTGGTGCAAAAGCAAATGGTTCGCGGCTTGTCCTTCGGAGCGGTGAAAAATTAAGAGAGGGATATGGTTACGCTATGAAAAATTTAAAGGGTGCAATTATCGGCGCCGGTATATTCGGGAGCTTCCATGCCAGAGCCTATTCGGAAATTCCCTATGTGGAGACTGTGGCAATTTGTGATCTAAACAGAGAGCTTGCCCAAAAGGTTGCCGACAAATTTGGCATTGCCAATGTGTACACCGACTATAACAAGATGCTGAAAGAATCCGATTGTGATTTTGTCTCAGTGGTTACCCCCGACCACCTGCACGCCCAAGTGACGATTGCCGCCGCTAACGCGGGCAAGCACATTCTTCTGGAAAAGCCCTTCGCCACCAAGCGGGAGGACATCCTTGCTATGAAGGAGGCCATCACGAAAAGCGGGGTGCGAGCCATGTGTGACCTGCACAACCGCTCCAGCCAGCCCTATGCCATTGCCAAGCAGACCATTGACAGCGGCGAGGTCGGCAAGGTATACAGTATGTACCTGCGCCTCAACGATAATAAATCCGTGGCCACCGACATGCTTTCCTGGTCGGCGGACTCCTCCATCCTATGGTTCTTAGGCAGCCACAGCCTGGATCTGCTGTGCTATCTATGCGGTTCCCGCCCGAAAACCGTCTATGCCCTTTCCCGCGCCGGCATCCTTAAGGGGATGGGAGTTGATACGGTAGATATGTACCAGACCTCCATTGAGTTCGAGAACGGCGTCATAGCCCAGATGGAAAACAGCTGGGTCGTTCCCAACGGCAACACCGCGCTTATTGACATGAAATGCAATATTCTGTGCGAAAAAGGAGCGTTCAACATAAACTCCTCCGATTCCGACATGCTGCGGGTTATAACCGAGGAGCGCACCACTACTCCTAATCCCATCGCCCGTCCCATTATTAACGGCCGTGTGGAGGGCTTTGCTCCCAACAATATCCGCTCCTTTATTGATGGCTTGAGCTTCGGCCGGCCCTTTAACATCACCATAGACGAGGCAGCCGACTCATGCCTGGCAATTCTGGCCATCATGGAGTCCGCGGAGAAAAAGCAGATTGTTGAGGTCAAATATTGACCTTTTCAGAATGGAGTGGGATAATGAGCAAGTATGTCGTGGGAATCGACGGCGGCGGCACAAAAACCACAGCCAAGATAATCTTCCATAACGGAAGGCCGCCGGTTTTGCTGACCGGCGGTCCTCTTAATATTTGCAGCGCAAGTAAGGAGCAGGTTGCGAAAACGATCAATGACCTGGTTGCGCGTATTGAAGAAAAGGCAGGACCGTTGGCGGGGTGCGCCGGTATTTGCATAGGCGCGGCAGGGTATTCCAACCCGGAAGCAGGCCCCTTTCTAAAGCGGTGTATGCAAAATTCCAGCGGGTGCGGCAATGTCATCGTTACCTCCGACGCCTACATTGGGCTTTGCGGCGCGCTGGAGGCGTCCCAAGGTGTAATTTTGATTGCCGGAACCGGCTCTGTCTGCCACGGCATCAATAGCAGGGGGGAATCCTGGCGTACCGGAGGCGCAGGCCATCTTATTGATGACGAGGGCAGCGGATACGCCATTGGACGCGATATTTTGTCCGCGGCTGTCCGATCCTTTGACGGCCGGGGAGAACCAACAATCCTGGTACGGCTGCTAAAGGAACACAAAGCCATTGCCTGCCTGGAGGACATCGTCGCCTTCACCTATGACGGAGCCGCCGACAAATCGTTGATAGCTTCCGTGGCCCCTCTTCTTACATACGCCTGTGACGCTAAGGACCCGGCGGCATTAAAAATCGCCAGCCATGCGGCCCAGGAGCTGCAACACATGGCGGCGACGGTTATTGACCATCTCGGCCTCTCCGCCGGCGCTATTGCCCTTCGAGGGAGCATTCTGCAAAAGGATCTTTATATTGCGAAACTGCTTACCAACGGGCTTAAAAGCCGCTATCCTTCTCTTAACATAGTTTCTTCGGGGGGAGATGCGGCGGACGGAGCCGCTTTTCTGGCAAGTCA
>Ga0153940_1001498_pt1 | contig 10425 bp, 10 predicted proteins | sample TSNJ024MetaG_FD_104736 | JGI IMG/M metagenome (GOLD analysis project Ga0153940, IMG submission 104736) | Attine ant fungus gardens microbial communities from New Jersey, USA - TSNJ024 MetaG | ecosystem: Host-associated > Fungi > Mycelium > Unclassified | place: USA: New Jersey, Brendan T. Byrne...
AAGAACGGCTTTCACACTAAATTCGTACTTTGTAACACTTACAGTGAGCCTTCCCACTAAATTCGGCTTCGCCTCATTAAGTGCTCAGTGCTTCATTAAGTGTTCAATGCCTCTGTGCATCGCAAAGCGTATTCTGACCACGGAGTGAACAGTAACAATCCGACGTTACTGTTCAGTGCCACTATCCCGCGAGGTATTTTTTGTGAGTGAAGCAAAGCGGAAGTCACAGAAAATCCGAGGATTGCTGGCGCGAAATTATGCAGAATGCATAATTTCTGTGCATCGCGAAGCGTGTTACTGTTCGCAGCCCTATAGGCTGTGAATAGTAACAATCCGACACAAAGATGAACAAATTGATTAAATGTTGACTATATCTTCTTGATGGTCTATAGTATTAGTAAGAAAATAAAATGAAAAAGGGGTCTGATGATTGTGAAATATGATCGTTTGAATAGTATTCAGGAATATGTTTATCACAAGGGTTCTGCGTCTTTGGACGAATTGTGCAGTGTATTTGAAATTTCTAAAAGTACAGCGCGGCGTGATGCTGCAGATCTGGTAAAGCGAGGATTGCTAAAAAAGGTATATGGCGGGCTGAAGCCGGCGAATTCCAGTTGGAATACTCCGCTGACTTTCCATGAGAGACATGTGAAAAACACCGAAGAAAAAAATAAAATCGGCATCCTGGCTGCTTCATACGTCAAAGACAACGATGTGATTTTTATTGACTCCGGCACTACCATGCTGAATATCATTCCCCATATTGTGGCTGCAAATGTCACAGTTTTGACGAATAACCTTCAGGTCATATATGATTGTCTGGCCCATCCACATTTGAAGGCGATTTCATTTGGAGGGCAGCTTGACATTCAGACAATCTCTTTTTATTCTGACCATGGCATGATGCAAAATATCAGCCGATATAATGTTAACAAATCTTTCATGGCCGCTACTGGTATTTCTATTGAAAAAGGTGCCACCAATTCCACGAATAGCGAATTGATGTTAAAAATGACAATGGTTGAACAAAGTGACGAATGCTTTTTACTTGTTGATTCCAGTAAGTTTGATAATTCTACCCTGCTGACATATGCCAGTCTTTCAGACTTCCAGTACGTGATAACGGATAAGAGCCCAGATCAGAAGTATGTGAACTACTTCCATGAATACAACATCAAATTGATAACTGCGCATGTTCCATAAAACGAATCAGAAATAAGTATATATCATTTAAGCACCGAAACAGCATTACAAAAATTGGGATACAAAAAAAGCAGTCATTTTTATCAACTGCTTTTTTTGTGTAAATAAAGAGAGTGAATTTATTAAAAGTAACAACTACTTTAAACAAGTATTCGTCTCTTCGTATCCAAGTGGACCTGGCGGGAATCGAACCCGCGTCCGAAAGCCTCTCCATTTAGGCATCTCCCATTACAGTCATTATATTGACATTCCCTCTGTCTGACGCCTAATGACAGGCTTCAGATTTCAGTAGCTTCATAAATTCTTTTATCTTCTCAAAGCTTTGAAGACAAAGTGCCCCGCTAAATTTGATGCCGAAACCTAAGCTGCGGGAAGCTTAAGTCCGACAGCTGCCTTTAGGCAGCGTACGCTAAATTTTCGTCTGCGTTTAAATTTAATTTCCAGGTTGGTGACGCAGTCCCAGAAACTGCGAATGGCTTCCCAAACTTCAAAACCCCCGTCGAAACCAGTACAAGCCCTTACGTTCTTGACTGTTCACAGACGTTTTCATGATTACTTCATAACTTATTATATCAAAAGTTTACATAATGTCAATAGAGATTTTTAACTTTAAAATCTCGCTGTGCTTCTCTGCGCTGATCCTTTTTTGCAATGTCCTGGCGCTTATCATACTGTTTCTTGCCTTTTGCGATTCCAATCTCAATCTTAACAAGGCTGTTTTTAAAATATACCTTGAGGGGAACCAGCGTATATCCCTGTTCTGCTATTTTCCCCTGAATCTTATTAATCTCATACCGATGCAATAAAAGCTTTCTCACCCGCAGCGGATCTTTGTTAAAGATATTACCTTTTTCATAAGGGCTGACATGCATCCCATAGATAAAGACCTCACCCCGTTCAATCCTGATAAATGATTCCTTAATACTACACTTCCCCATACGCAAAGACTTCACTTCTGTTCCATGAAGGGAAACCCCCGCCTCAAAAGAGTCTTCGATAAAATAGTCATGATATGCTTTTTTATTATTTGCTATCAAACGATTTCCTGATTCCTTTGCCATCTTACTTATCCATTCCTTCTACTAATACAAAATCCACTGTTTTTGTCACAATATCCGCATGATCTACTCTGACCCTGACACTTTGTCCCAGTTCATAAACCTTTTTGGTTTTTTCACCAACCAGGCAATAGTGCTCTTGGTCGAATATATAATAATCATCCTGCATCATGTTCATGTGCACAAGACCTTCCACCGTATTGGGCAGTTCCACATATAAACCCCACGCTGTTACACCTGATACAACACCTTGCATCTCCTCATTAATATGGTTCTTCATATATTCTGCCTTTTTCAGCTTAACCGTCTCGCGTTCTACTTCCTCAGCCCGACGCTCCATTGCACTTGACTGTCTCGCTACATCCTCAAGAAGCAATGCATAGTGTTCAATCTTCTTTTGCTGCATCCTGCCCCGAATAGTGTCCTTAATGATTCGATGAATCTGCAGATCCGGATATCTGCGAATAGGGGAAGTGAAATGACAGTAATGCTTTGCTGCCAGTCCAAAATGCCCGCTGCATCCCGTAGTATAACGCGCCTGCTTCATCGATCGCAGCAAAAGTCTGCTGATTAATGGCTCCTGCGGCGTTCCTTCGATGGACTTTAATATTTTCTGGATTTCCTTCGGACGAATAACCGCTCCTTCTTTTACTGCATGAATACCGCTGCGCCGGATAAATGTCAGAACGCCTTCCATTCTTTCCATATCCGGGTCCTCATGGGTGCGGTAGACAAAGGGAATCTCCTGGTCACAATATTCCTTTGCTACTGTCTCATTTGCCAGCAGCATAAAATCTTCAATGATTTTGGTTGCTGTATTATGCTCATAGGCAATAATTTCTATCGGCTGTCCCTGGTCATTCAACTTAATCTTACTTTCCGGGAAATCAAAATCAATGGAACCCCTGCGTTTTCTTTTTTTCCGCAGTAAAAGCGAAAGTTCTTCCATCAACTGGAACAGAGGACAAAATTCCTGATATTCTTCTATTAATTTTGCATCTTTATCTTCCAGAATCTTCTTCACTGCCGTATAGGTCATTCTTCGGTCAACATTGATCACCGTCTCCAGAATCTGGTGTTTTAGCAGCTTCCCTTTGCTGTCCAATTTCATGATACAGCTAAGTGCCAGCCGGTCCTCGCCCTGATTCAAAGAACATATCCCATTCGATAACTCTTTTGGCAGCATTGGGATTACCCTGTCCACCAGATAAACACTGGTTCCGCGCTTTTGCGCCTCCCGGTCCAGAGCACTTTTTTCCTGCACATAGTTTGCTACATCAGCAATATGAACACCCAGTTCATAAGTGTCCCCATCTTTCGTAAGCGTAATCGCATCATCCAGATCCTTTGCATCTTCTCCGTCAATCGTAACACACTGCCAGGTACGAAGGTCGGTTCTGCCCTGGTGATCACCCTCAGTTAATGCGGCTGAAACCTTTCCGGCTTGATTCAAAACCTTCTCCGGAAATTCCATCGGGAGACCATATCCTCTGGCAATGGACAGCACATCAATTCCGGCTTGTGATCTATGACCTAATACCTCTTTTATGCAGCCTTCCGGGCTTTTATTCTTTTTTCCGTAACTTATCATGGAAATTACAACTTTATCACCATCCTGAGCATTCATACAATGCTCTTTAGCAATAAAAATATCCTGCTGGATTTTCTGATTATCCGGAAGGACAAAACCATAGTTCTCACTTTTTTCAAAGGTTCCGATAACCTCTGACATTCCATGCCCCAGTACTCTCGTAATCGTGCCTTCTTTTCTCTTCCCCTCAGCTTTAGGTTCTATCCGAATCTCCACCTGGTCAAGATGAAAAGCATTGTTAGTTCCCGATTCCGGGATAAAAATATCCTCTTGCCCGGCATCTTCCAGTTCCACAAAACCAAATCCTTTTGCATGGCGGATAAAAGTCCCCGTTACCTGGGTATCTTTCCGGATGCTCCTGCCGCGCCGCTCCTTTGGTTCTGCTTTATGATACTTTCCCCGTTTGGTTATGGATATTTCCCCTTCTTCTGTCAGGTCTTCCAATACCTTCACCAAATCTTTTCGTTTATCTTTAGGGATTTGCAGTAAAACTGCAATCTCTTTTGCCCGCATCGGCATGTAATCCTTTGAGCTTATCAGCTCATATATCATCTTTTTTCTATTCTTTAATACCCTTTTACTCACTTCTACTCCTAATCAATCTTCTTTGTAAATATTAAAACACTCTTGCAGATACAAGAGTGTTTTAAACTAAAAATCCAAGTTTAATACAACGGACAACACGATGAACATAACAGCCATGATCTTCGTAGCCAAAACCAGCTTTCCTTCCATGGAACGCCCTTTATTCTGACCCCAATAAGTATCCTGCTGCATTCCGGCAATGCTGCCCAGACCCTGTTGTTTTCCTTCTTGCATCAGTACAACTGTTGCTAATCCTATACAATCTATTACGTATATAACTGTAATAATTATTCTTAAAATTCCCACAATTCCACCTCCTATAGCACTATGGAATATTCTAACACAGGATCAGCCATATTTCAACACTTATTTTATCCGATAACTAACCATCACTTTATAATGTCTTTTTTCTCAAAAGGATGATCATAAAGCGCCACTTTACCCAGATACTCTTCAATGCGCAGAAGCTGATTGTATTTCGCAGTGCGGTCTGTCCGGCAGGGTGCTCCGGTTTTAATCTGCCCTGCTCCCGTAGCTACAGCCAGATCGGCTATAAAGGTGTCTTCCGTCTCACCGGAACGGTGGGAGATCACTGCACGGTATCCTGCTTTATGAGCCATCTCTACCGCATCCAGTGCTTCTGTCAAGGTTCCGATCTGATTAACCTTAACCAGGATAGCATTGGCAACTTCCAGCTTAATTCCGCAATTCAAGCGCTTGATATTGGTAACAAACAGATCATCGCCTACAAGCTGAACATCTTTGCCCATCTCTTCCGTCATTTTTCTCCAACCATCCCAATCATCTTCATGCAAACCATCTTCAATAGAGAAAATCGGGAATGCTTCTACCAGTTCTTTATAGTAAGCAATCATCTCATTGGCATCCCGGGAAATTTCTTCACCGTTCATCCGACTCTCCCCAGGGAAATAGTATACATTTTTCTCTTTGTCATACAATTCGCTGGCGGCTGCATCAATGGCAATACCAACCTCTTTTTCCGGCTTATAGCCAGAAGCCTCGATTGCCTCCATCATCAATTCCAGGACTTCTCTTGAATTTTTTAAATCAGGTGCAAAACCACCCTCATCCCCAACACCGGTAGACAACCCCTTTTCTTTTAACAGCTTCTTCAGGTTGTGATAAATTTCCGCACACATAGCAAGTGCTTCATGAAAATCATACGCCCCCACCGGCATGATCATAAACTCCTGCAGATCTACTGCGTTATCCGCATGTTTTCCGCCATTTAGGATATTCATCATCGGCACCGGCATCCGCTTCGCATGGACACCGCCCAGATATTGATAAAGCGGCAGACGGATTGCTTGTGCTGCTGCTCTGGCAACTGCCATCGATACGCCAAGCATTGCATTGGCACCCAAATTGCTTTTGTTCTCTGTTCCATCTGCATCCAACAACAGGTAATCAATGTATGCCTGATTTAACGCATTTTCTCCCAGAATCACATCGGCGATTTTTTCATTAACATTGTCAACTGCTGTCTGTACTCCAAGACCATAATATCTGGTTTTTCCATCACGTAACTCCATTGCTTCAAATTTTCCGGTAGAAGCGCCGGACGGAACGATTGCTCTTCCTGTATATCCATCAATTCCTACGATTCCCTCACCTACGGTAACTTCTGCTTCCACCGTAGGATTACCACGGGAATCCAGGACTTCTCTTGCGTACACCCTTCGAATCGGCAAATAGCGATACATATAAAACCTCCTGTTTCTTTTGCCGTTAGTATTACCAACAATGCTGAAAATAACCAAATAGGATGCAGTATTTTTCAACACTGCATCCCATCATCAAATCTTATTTTTTAATTATAAGGCTCTTACCGGTCATTTCTTTTGGCTGTTCCATCCCCATTAATTCAATCAAAGTCGGTGCAATATCTGCTAAGCATCCGCCTTCACGCAAATAATATGCCGGATCTGCATTTACTAAAATGAACGGTACCGGATTAATGGTATGAGCGGTAAATGGCTCACCTGTTATATAATCCTTTAGCTGCTCTGCATTTCCATGGTCTGCACAGATGAACATCTGTCCGTTCACTTCTTTTAACGCTTCCACTGCTCTTCCTACACATATATCGACAGCTTCCACGGCTTTAATGGCCGCCTCTTCCACACCTGTATGACCGACCATATCCGGATTAGCAAAGTTGGTGATGATCACATCATATTTATCAGACTTGATCGCTTCCACCAATTTTTCGCAAACTTCGAAAGCACTCATCTCCGGCTTTAAGTCATACGTAGCAACTTTTGGTGAACTAACCAAGATGCGGTCTTCTCCTGCATTGGGCTCTTCGATTCCACCATTGAAGAAGAATGTAACATGTGCATATTTTTCAGTTTCAGCAATTCTGGCCTGAGTCATGTGATGAACTGCCAGATAGTCACCAAATGTATTGGTAATGCTGACTTTATGAAACGCTACCAGCTTGTTGGCAATGGTATCATCATAGTTAGTAAAGCATACATAGGTAAGATCTAATTTGTGGTTTCTTGCAAATCCTAAAAATTCCGTATCACAGAATGCTCTGGTGATTTCTCTGGCGCGATCCGGGCGGAAGTTAAAGAATATCACGGAATCTTTGTCCGTTATCATCGCCACCGGATTTCCGTTTTTCTCCATAACTGTAGGCATTACAAATTCATCTGTCTTGCCATTATCGTAAGACTCCTGAACTGCCGCTGCAGCGTCAGTTCCTCTTACACCTTCACCTTTTGTCAGGGCATTATAAGCCAACTCCACACGATCCCAACGGTTATCCCGATCCATTGCATAGTAACGGCCGGAAACCACCCCGATTTCTCCAACACCGATTTCTTTCATTTTTGCCTGCAGCTCTTCAATATATCCTTTTCCGGATGCCGGCGGTGTATCTCTGCCATCTAAGAAACAATGTACATAAACATTTTCAAGTCCTTCACGCTTTGCCAATTCCAGCAGACCATACAGATGTGTGTTGTGACTGTGTACACCACCATCGGATAGTAAGCCCATGCAGTGCAGCGAAGAATTATTTGCTTTGGCATTACGGACAGCGGTTAAAAGCGCTTCATTTTTAAAAAAGTCACCATCCTGAATTTCTTTTGTAATTCTTGTCAATTCCTGATATACGATGCGGCCTGCGCCCATATTCAGATGCCCTACTTCTGAGTTACCCATCTGACCATCCGGAAGTCCTACTGCCAGTCCGCTGGCATTTCCCTTCACAAACGGACAGTTTGCCATCAGACTATCCATCACCGGTGTCTTCGCCTCGCAGACTGCATTTGAATCTTCTTTGCTATTCAGACCATAGCCATCCAGAATCATTAATACTGTTGGTTTTTTCATAAAAATACTCCTCTTTCTTTAAACCTGTTCAAAACTCCCTCTGAACTAAGTTTCACTTTATATTATAATACTTTGGACAGAAAATCTCTTAACCGCGGATTCTCAGGATTTGCAAAGAACTCCTGAGGCGCATTTTCTTCCTTAATAACTCCATCATCAATAAACATTACCCTGGTCGCAACTTCACGGGCAAATCCCATCTCATGGGTAACCACTACCATGGTCATGCCATCCTGCGCCAGTTCTTTCATCAGTTCCAAAACTTCGCCAACCATCTCCGGATCAAGGGCTGAGGTTGGTTCATCAAAAAGCATCACATCCGGATTCATCGCCAGGGAACGAGCAATTGCAATACGCTGTTTTTGACCGCCTGAGAGCATATCGGGATATGTATCCGCTTTTTCAGGAAGCCCGATACGTTCCAGCAGCTCATCCGCTTTTTCCGATGCTTCCTTTTTGGTCATAATCCCCAGTTTCACCGGAGCGAGCATAATATTATCCTTAATCGTATGGTTTGGGAACAGATTAAACTGCTGAAAAACCATTCCAATCTTCTGTCTCATCTTATTAATATCCACTTTTGGTGAGGTAATATCCGTTCCTTCAAAGATTACTGCTCCGCCGGTTGGTTCTTCCAACAGGTTTAAGGAACGCAAAAATGTAGATTTACCGCAGCCGGAAGGTCCCACAATTGCAACTACCTCTCCCTGGCATATATCTGTGGTAATTCCATTAAGTACAACATTACCGCTAAAAGCTTTCTGGAGATTCTTTACTTCAATTAACACATTACCGTTCATTTACCCGCAATCTCCTCTCCAATTTATTAACAAAAGCAGTCAGTATCATAACAAGTACCAAATAAATCAATGCCACTGCAATTAATGGAATAAATGCCTCCCATGTAACACTTCGAATAATATCTCCGCCTCGTGTCAAATCAATTAAACCAATAAACCCACACACAGATGTCTCTTTTAACAACACGATAAATTCATTCGCCAATGCAGGAAGAACATTCTTGAACGCTTGCGGCAAAACAATATAACGCATGGTTTGCACATAGTTAAATCCAAGGCTTCTCCCGGCCTCAAACTGTCCATTGTCAATAGACATAATTCCGGAACGTACGATTTCTGCCACATATGCCGCTGAATTCAACCCAAATGAAATCACAGCCGCCAGAATCTTATTATTTGATGATGCAAAGATTACATAATAAATAATCATAAGCTGAACCAACACAGGCGTTCCCCGCATTACGGTCAAATATATCTTACATACTACATTCAGCACTTTAAGATTCCCATTTTTTTCATATGTGGATCGGATAATCGCAATCACAAATCCAAGAATTACCCCCAGCATCACTGCAAGAAAGGTAATCAATAAGGTGGTACCTAACCCCTGGGCCAGATACCTCCACCGATTATCTTCTATAAAATTCTGATGTAGTTTACCTATAAAAGCATCCATTTTTTATCCTCCGTGATAAAATTCGAAGCAGCCCTGCTTCAAATGCCTTATTTTCTTACAATGATCACCTGTTTTGCTGTTGCATATGAATCAGTAAAATCTACATTTTTCAAACGGTCTTCTGTAACAGTCATACCTGCTACACCAACATCCACTTTACCAGATTGTACTGCAGCAATAATAGAGTCAAATTCCATATCTTCAATCTTTAATTCCATTCCCAGCTTGTCTGCAACCGCTTGCATCATATCCGCATCAATTCCAACAATCTTCTGTCCTTCATAAAATTCATATGGTGGAAATGCTGCATTGGTTCCCATCGTAACTGTTCCGTTAGAACGGTCTGCATCTGCAGGTGATTCATAAGGAGTCTTTCCCTTTGTATCATCGCCGATATAATTCTTTACAATGCTATCTAATGTACCATCTTCCTTTAATTCTGCCAGCGCATTATTAATCTTGTCTTTTAGTTCACCACTATCCTTGGATAAACACATTGCGTATTCTTCAATCTCAAATGGCTCTTCCAGAATAGTCAGATCATCATTACCCCCTACAAATGCCTTTGCAGGCTGCTCATCAATGATAACGCAATCTATTTTCCCCTGCTTTAAAGACAAAACCGCGTCATTTCCTTTATTGAAACGTTCAACTGTTGACCCTGCTTCATCACCTTCATAATCAGAAGCATAAATGTCTCCTGTGGTTCCTAACTGAACACCAATCTTCTTTCCGTCCAAATCATCAACTGAAAATACAGTATTTTCTATCTTTTTCGAACCTCCACAAGCTGCCAGAGATACTACCATAATCGCTGTTAACGCTGTAGTAATTAACTTTTTCATCCTATTTCCTCCTTAATTTAATTAATCAGCTTCTATTATAACAGTTATCGGATGAATATCAACAAAAAAGTATCATCCGGGTGTAGATAAAAATAATGGGTACTCTTCTGCTGTCATTCTGAGCGGAGCGAAGAATCTTTTTAATTCCATTTTTCGGATAAATCTTCCCAATTGGGATTCATAAAGCCATCAATCAATTTATTTTTATGTTCATATATTCTACGTTCAAGATTATTTGTTACCCCAACATACATTACTTTGTTGTTCCAGTTTACTAAAATATAGACATAATAAATATTTATCA
>Ga0153940_1001504_pt1 | contig 10408 bp, 4 predicted proteins | sample TSNJ024MetaG_FD_104736 | JGI IMG/M metagenome (GOLD analysis project Ga0153940, IMG submission 104736) | Attine ant fungus gardens microbial communities from New Jersey, USA - TSNJ024 MetaG | ecosystem: Host-associated > Fungi > Mycelium > Unclassified | place: USA: New Jersey, Brendan T. Byrne...
GCTGCTATGCAGATTGTATCAAGGTACTTGGGACATAACCGGATAGGGGAAATTGCAGGACATTATCTTCATAGATAATTGAGATTTTCAGAGATGAGGTGAGAAATATAATTCAAAATAGCAAGAATGAGATTGTTTCAATAACCAGTTTTGATGAATCAGAACAGAGAACCGCACCTTTTCCTTTTTGTGAGCGTAAAATCCTTAGTAAAACTGACGATGTGATCGATGACCCATTTTTCTTGATTGCTGCATTAAGTTATTTGCGTGTATTACCAAAGAGTCAACTGTTATTTAGTTCGCAATGTTTTGAATTTGATTTCTCTGCTTTTCAAAAAGGCGCGAGTGAGGGATTCATAGTTCCTTATGCAGATCCCGAAAGTTTTATTAGTAGAGGAATTGTTAGTACCATTGTTCATGCATATAGAGGACGCACTCTGAGTAATATTACAGTAGGTGATTTAATTGCTTTTCTGGAAGAGGCAGTTTGAATTTCGCAAAGGAACGACTTGGAAAAGGCTGATTCTTTGTTAGCACCGAGGAAATCAGAGATTACTTTACAAGGATAGTAAAGGTGGTATCCGGCTTACTATACACAGAAAAAGATTAAAAGACATTTTGGGGAACAGACCGAAAATTGTCAAACAAACCAAATGTGATATATTATTGTCTTCGGCGGACGGATGGATACATATCCGCCATTAAAAAAAGAAGTTCTCAGCGGAGGATTTCTTTTTTATACCTTATCAAACAATTCCCATATACATAATTTCCTCGAAAGCATATGAAGAAATTGAGCCAGATAGAAAAATGAAGAATTCCTTCTGTATTAATCGCATTTCAATAAATTTTGTATGGTCACAGAAGGTTAAAATGAAGATGGATAAAAACGAATGCTTTTCAATATCCGCAGATACAAACTGTTTGATAAGAAGGGATATTTGTAGTAGAATATGGTTATTACATGAAAAATGGAAGAGGAGAAATTTAATATGAAGACAAGAAAAATGATGACAGCTGCAATGGCAGCGATTATGACGATGATAATGAGTGTAACGGCGCTTGCAGGATGGCAGACCGGTTTTGATGGCGAAAAAGCCAGATGGTGGTATGATAACAACGACGGCACTTGGATGGAGAACGGCTGGCACTGGATTGATGATAATCAGGACGGAGTAGCTGAATGTTATTACTTCGATGGAAACGGCTATATCCTGACGGATACAACAACCCCAGATGGTTACACAGTGTATACAAGCGGCGCATGGATCGAGAATGGCATCATACAGACGCAGACAGCAGCGGCGCAGTCGCAGAGTATCGCTAATGTAAATGTAACAGCCGGAAGTACCAAGAGTCTGAGTGACTATGGATATACCAATGGCTTAAGCGATTTAATTTATGACTTGCCGAATCTGACCAGAGCGGATGTTGAAGCCATGTTTGGAGATGAGGCTGTTGTGACTCAGGCGAATGGAATCTCTATATACCGGTATGGTAGCGAGAATCTCTACATTTTATTTAAGAGTAATGGAGAGATTGATGGCGCAACACTGTCGTTTGACCGAGCTTTTAATGGACTAAGCAATAACGATGTGAAGAATGAAAATAAAGTTACTAAAGTGGAAAAATACCTGCAGAACAATGGGTATGATGTGCATGTGTATGCGCAAAATGAAGCTTTCGTATTTCGTATCTCGACGGCTGGAAAAACATTAAAAATATCTTCTAATTCTGTTGATTATAAAAGTGGAATGGGGCAATTATCTATTGCTGTTGAGGATTAAAATATAAAGAAGAGGCCTTTCAAAGGCTTCTTTTTTTGTGTGCAAAAGAATACAGTGACCAATTCATTATAAAATCCATCCATAATTACTATCAGAAAAGAGTTTCGATGAAAGGGGAAATTTAATGAAATGGAAACGATTAAGTAAACGAACAACGGCATTTATTTTGGCATGTTGTATTTTGGTGGCAGCGTGTACTTCTTATGTAGTTCAAGCTTATAAAAGCAATCCACCATCCTGGGTAATGGGAAGCGCTAAGGATTCCTGGAGTAAGGAAGTAGAAGATGCGGCGGGCGGTTATTACAACACAGCAGCGCGTAAAACTGGTATTACACCGACTAATCTAGGATTGATGCATGCCACCTGGAACCCAGGACCACTATATACCTTCCCATATACCGGCGTAACATATATGGATACAATTGAATCCGGTGATAGTCCGACATCTGATTTTGAAAATTTCAAGGGTTCCTTGATTTATTGCTCAACAGCACATCTGCCAGGTGCCGATCTATGGGGTGGTACTCAATTTTTCTTTGAAAATTATTGGGATGAAAATAATATTCCTGATTGGGTACAAGGAAGTAGCGAAGAAGAACGGATATTTAACTTCTATCTCATGGTGTGTGCCATTGGACTTGCGGATAACAAAACAAAAGGAAAAGGAGCCATTGGTGATGATGTTTTCGGCGGAGTAGCACCGAATTACAATGGTGCCGCCGAATTCCTGGCAACATTCCCAATCGTTTATGGCGTAGAAACCAGCGGATTTGATATGAACGATATGAGTGCTGCGCTGCAGCAGTACCGGAATAACGTACTTGTACAAAGAATCTGGAATGATGTCGCAGACAATCCTAAAGTAAAGGCCGAACTGGAGTCAATGAAAATCGTACTGGTTGGTGATTCGGTACAGTTGCTAAATTATATGGAGTATTTGTTTTGCTGCACATGGAGAGCGGCGAACACGGCTATTGCCTTACACTCGGCGTCTCCGGATTACGCATACGAAATCAGTGAGGATGGCGATCACTATTCGGTTGTCGTCAGTTACCCATATACACCGGTAGATGGAGCGATATTCAATGGCATCCTGCGTTTTGACGTTACCACATTTGGTGACTGGGTAAATCAGGGATACGTCTATGATGACATTCAAAGAGTACTGACATATACCTTTACTTCCGATACGGGCATTGCTCCTGATGACGGAATTGTTGCGAAAATGACGGTCAGTGAAATAGGGGACGAGAATGCATTCTTCATCGCAAGCAATAACTCCAAACTGGCAACGTTCAAATGCTGGTCGCGGGCATTGGATAACAAAGGTTTAGAAAAATATCCATTGTCAGATCCCAAGGCAGGTAGTTTTGATCTTTGCCAAACATTCTTCGCCGTGGCTGGTGGTAACGAAATTCTGGTACGCGCCGGGATAGTTGCAGGTGACGGCACTGTGGAAGTGAAGCGCTTTAAACACGAAGAAGGTTGGCAGAGCGATTACAATGTGGATCTGGCAAAATTCGATTCAGAAACTGGCAAGGCACTGGAAGGTGCGGTATTTGATATTTTGGAGAAGGATACATTGGATTCACAGTTACCATCTACCAATCTGGATGACACTGGCCCACAGGGAAGTTTAAACGGCCAGGGTACCTTTGTAGTAACCGAATGGGAAGAGGGCGATTCTCATGATACGATTGATGAAAATTATTCCGGGTATAATGACAGCGCACTTGTTGCATCCCAGGTAACCTTATATAATTGGGGAAATGACAAGGGGACGCAGTTTACGCGTTGGGATGACCCATGGAGTGATGCATGTGGCAAGGATACCAATGTCACTGGTGCCGATGGTCATTTGTATTACGGCGATAACTATGGAAATAACTCTGGAGATTCAGCACATGGCGATACATATCGATACAAATATCAGAAAGGTTACTGTACCGGTCATCCGGCACCAGTAATTGATTACGTTGAAGTTCCCGAAGAGGAGACGGATGATGATGGAGACGTAACGAATCAGGATGAAATCGATGCGGCGATTGAGGAAAACAAGCGTCTGCATAGAGAAGCTTGGGGCGCATGGAACGCAGAAGTTCAGAAATGTGACCAGTTGGCAACCGAGGGCGGTTTCTTCCACTGCATTACGCCGGGAGACATTGCAAAAACGGCATTGGAAGAAGACAGGGATGTTTTCTACATCAATTATATTTCTCTAACTTATGATTATTCCGCAGAAGAAACAAAAGCCAGAACCGGATATATCCTGCATGGATTGCACACTGATGACATTCCACTTGAATGGCGCATCGTAACATCCAGTCAGTTTAAAGATTATAACGAAAACGGCCTAAGTCATAATAAAGGTGGCTCCTCAGGTGGAAACGGTAGCAATGATGACGATGCTGATTTATTCAGCAGCTATCGCTCCATGGCCTCTATCGTGGAACCTGGTGAAAGTGCAGAAGCAGACATTATACCGGCTACCACGAAAACAGAATCAAGAGCAGCAAACTTCGTGAAATTAGCAACCGGTTCTGATGCAGAAACTACAAGTGATGCCGATGAGGATTATGATGAAGTTGCTGCGGATCAAATGGAAGATTATGAAATTGGCAGTGACAATAGTATTGTGAAACTAAGTCTTCTTTCGGTAACAAAAGCAACCGGTTCTGATGCAGATGGAGCAGACATTGCTGGTGAAAAGGACTTATCAGGAACTAAATCCACTTGGACATGGACGGGATTAGTAGAGGAAGCGGTAGAGACGGTAAAAACATTTCTTCATATTGGAACCGAAAGTGATGCAACCAAACTTATACTTTTTAGTGGCAGCATGGTATCGGCGAGTGACGACGACGATGATGATGATGGAAGTAGTAGCAGCTCTGTAGGGAGCGGTCTTAGAAATACGATAAAACTATTGTCATCCGAAGCAAATAAGGTAATTCTTAATCGCTCCGATATCCTTGATTGGACTTTTATCTTATATAACCACAGAACCGAGGGCGAAATTCACTTCAATAAGCGTGACATTGACCTGCAGGCGAAAGAAGATGGATATGATAGCTACGGTCAAAGTAATGGTGACGGCACAATCGAAGGCGCAGTATATGGATTATTTGCTGCCGAGGATATCGTGCATTCCGATGGAAAGACCGGTAAGGTATACGAACAGGGCGATTTGGTTGCCGTGACAACGACCGACCGAAACGGTGACGCTTCCTTCATGGTAGTTACGGAAGCTCCTGGCTATATTTACGATTACGCCAAAGGTGCTATTATAAGATCTGAAAGCGGTTGGGCAAATCAGGCACCGAGGAACCTGCACATCGCTGAGGATGAATCAGCTGCTAAAGAATCCGACATGGAAGAATTCTATGGCCACAATCTGGATAATTCCGAAATTACCGGCGGTAATGGTAATGATCTAACGGATACCTCTGGAAGCAATGGTAGCCATACGGCAGAATGCTTCAACAAGCACTCCTCCAACCAGGGCTATGATGACACTTACAGGGAAGGTGAAACAACCGGTTATTATCCAATCAGTAATAATGACGGAAATAATGGAAACTGTTGGATTGGCAGACCGTTATTTGCAAATGGGGAAAACGCAACTGCTCGTTACTATATTAAAGAGCTTTCTCGCTCGGAGGGTTATGAGTTATCTGTCGTTGGCAAGGATAATCAGTTTACGAACGGTGCCTTGACAGGCGAGGAGTTGAACAGTAGCGACATCGTTACTTCCGAAGGTACCGTGGCAGTTACGGCGGCTTTAATGATGGACGTGAATAAGAAAGAGAACCGTTTCACAGTTACTTCAAACGGCACGGTTGACGGCTACGACATTACGCTTTATAACATTCCGGCCAACGCAGCATTCTCTACTTTCACAATTCAAACCAGATGGGATGATTCAATTACCCATACCGAAGCGCAGGAAGTTGAAGTTCCAGTCATCGGTACCGCCGGTCAGCCGGTCTTGATTGATGGCAAATTAGTCTACGCAAGCGTTGGTGATACGATTACACTTCCAAATGGTCAAACCACGGTAGTAAATGCGGTATCAGAAAGCAAGGAAAGAAATTTATCAGTGACACCGGAAAACTCCATGAGGATTTCAATCCCTACCTTTGCCGGATCAATTTCAACAACGGTAGAGGACTTCCTGTTGGATGCGGACTGGGCAATGGGTTCATCACGAGCGAAAGCGCCAGAAAACGCACCATGGACATTAATTGAATTGACTGGTGCAGCGGCGGATGATTGGGCAGCCTGTCTGCACGATGGTATGATTGCGGCCGGCATGGAGGCGTTTAATCGAATTACGGTTGAAGGACCGGCAGAGATTGACGGAAATACCTATGCAGTTGTTCGTTACGCATATGTAAACGGAAATACCGCCTTGGCAAGCGTGTATGATGAAGTATATGAAATTTTGTATGTAAAACAGGCAATTTCCATGAATCTTAGCAGTGGAACGACAACTGGCTTCGTCTATATTCCTTATACCAAGGCTGAAATGGTATCCTATACAGAATTAAACGGCTTTATTACAAGCGCGATTGTCAATAGAAAAGTTTTGACTGCTGCCGATTATACTTATCCTGCAACGATGGATTTAACCACGGTGGCAGAAATGGCAGAATCCTACTGGATTTATGACGGTACCGAGCAGGCCAGGGCATCTGATGGCTCACTGGCTACCAGAAAGGAGACCCGGGTAGTTGAAGTGCCGGGCGGCTATGTAACCGAGGAAATGCTGGAAACAGTACAGGACGTAACCTATGATGGCACAAAATATGTAATTCATATGGATGTTACCGACGGAGATGTGTTATTTAAGATTACTTACGGTACCGACGCAACCGCCGATATCAATATTGAACTAGCGAAGAACAATGGTGTCATTTCCGTATCTCCGACACCAAGAAGCAGTGAGAGTTATGTGGAGTTCGTAATGCTGCCATACTTAAATGACAAGGAGATTATCTCCGATGCGGGAACTGTTTTGGCTCCAATCGGTATCAGCGAGCGTCCGATTCGTCAGAAAATAAAGATTACAAAGGATATCCAAACCCTGCAGGAAACGAAAACAGTTTGGTACTGTTTAAACTGCGGATATGAGAATTCGGACAATATTGGCATTTGTGGTCATTGCAATCAGGAACGCACAACCGAGGAAGCAAAGACAATTGCATATGCTCATGACACATATGCGGCGGTTCATTCTGAGAATCTTTCTTCCGGCAATCACATGACAGACTGGTTAACGAAGCTACTCAATGGGGATTCTGCTGATGAAACGGCAAGGAACATTCCAAACTTCCGCTTCAAGGCTTACTTAAAGAGCAATCTTGAGCGGTTGTATCGTGACAATGATGGTAACATCGTATGGCTGGATCGAAATGGGAATTCCATGACACCGGTATATCAGGACACCAATGGTGATGGTAATCATGATACCTTTATCTGGAAGTACGACACGGCATACAACGGAGACATCTCTGATTTCCCTGAAAAGAGGATTGTTTCTGATGAAGGCTCACTGGAATCAACGAATGTTCAGAAGATTTATACCAAAGTAACCCATAATACGGGTTCCATGACGACATCGGCTCAGGCAAACAACGTATGGGATGATTACAATGATCCACAGATTGGTATATCCAATAATGTTGGTGAGTTGGAAGGATACTCCACTTCCCAAAGAATGAAGAGTGACGGAAGTGCCGGCGATCTTTCCGGTAAAGCAGTTGATTCAAATGCAGCATTGTATAGCTACGACGGAAAGAATGTAAACGTAGCGCAATCTGATAAAATTAACAGTTCCCAGAATAGCGGATATACCAGGTTACTTGAAACCCGCCTGACTCTGATGGAAGATGGCACCGGCACGCGCAATGTTGAACAATATAACTACGAAAAGTTCTTTGATGCCATTTTAGCTGCCAACACCGATATTTGGGATGACGATATGCATTCTACCTATACCGGTTCTTCTATGTCGAATTATCCGGGACAGCATTGGTTTGAAACACATTATGAGAAATATCAAAAAGATGATGCCGATCCAGATCATACATTGGCAAATACCGATGGCGTTGACTCTGATAACACAGCTGGCGGTGACAGGGATACATCGTTTAAACCGTTCCGTTGGATTCGTGAAAACATATTTGGCAATCGTGCTGATTATGAAACTTATCCGGCAGAACATAATGAAATAAATACGGAAACGCAAAAGAGCACTTCGGCATTTGCAAAAGCCAATGCCGATGCATCGGATGCTGTGAGACAGTTTGCGGCAAAATGGTATTTAGAAGATGAAGCGGCGAAACTTATGATAAATAACGGTGTTGATGAAGATATTGCCAGGTCAACCGGTACCATTGATTATGATGAAGCGATTTATGATGAAGCATTGTTTAACGCCATTGCCAAGGCCTATAACTATTTGAAACCGTTCTATGTTTTCGATCTGGATACTATTTATGCAGTGGAATGGGATAGTGCAGAGAATGGTGGTGCCGATGGTGATTATACAACTTTGTCAATAGATACCAGTGCCGTAGATGAACATTATAATACTTCCTCTTACCTGCCATACGGTATTTACGTAATTGTAGAGCAACAGCCGGAACGAATCGATGGAGTAATTAATGATTTTGAAAATCGCAGCTATACCATCGAAAAACCGAAAGAGGTTATCGTACCAAGCGTATATGATTCGAGCCAGAGCAATGATACAAATGATAATTATCACACACATTATTACTATGATTATTCCATGACAACCGAAGAACAGGCGAAAGCAGACAATTATCTGATTCGTTTCGGGGATGAATGGGCACATAATAATCGACAGGATGAAAGACCGTATGTTATCAGGGCTCACAATAACAACGGCGATTTCGAAGTTTATAAGTACGGATTAGATATTGATAAGTTAACCGGAAGCATTACCTATTCAGCTGGGAATTACAATTATGCCGGGGTTAGAATAACACAGGATGTTTACGATCCGTTAAAGGATTACTATAATACAAAGCATCGCGGAGCTGAGGGTAATGAAAACATCGGAATTGAGAATGGTGGTAATGATAACAGCCACTACAATGCAATTGATAAGACGAATGACATTGATACCGCAAATGGAACAACATACGCAGGAACTGCTTTAGTTAATCGCTTTTTCTATGCATCCATATCAGAAGATGAGGGCAAGGCAGACAATGTTATGTATAAAAGCGGTGCCACCAATGATAATAACGTGTCGGGTATGCAGTGGAAAGATGATATTCACACCATGACGGGACAATTGACTGCTTACGACAAAAAATACGCGCCAATGTTAGTACCGTGGACACTTATAGAGCCGGCAGGCCTGGAGAATTACTCAGCAGCAGACTTTACCGGCTATGCCGATATCAATGTACGGGATTCGTTCTATACGGCGCGGCTTAGAATCAACAAGGTGGATTCCGAAACGGGCGAATATATCATTCACGACAATGCAATATTTGCGTTATACGCAGGTTCCCGCTATAATTCCTTTGCGGAGATTGAGCAGGATGCCCAATTAATCGCGGATACCGCAGAGCGCTCCCGGTTTTTGGCACAATTTAAACCCGGTGATGCCAGATTCTATCTGCAGGACACCGTAATTGAAGGAACGAAGGAATTCTTAGAAGCAATGTACGCTACCGAATTAACGAAAACAGAAAAAGGTACGCTTGCCGATCCGATCTATACCGGCTGCGTGAAAAAAGGTACACCGATTTGCGTGGAAAGTGAGAGAATTATGCTTACGGACAATGTAGGAGCTAAAACCGGTCAGATGACGGTGTATGCAACGCTTAATGATGTACTTGTTGCCAGCGAGGAAAGTGCTGCGGATAAGCTTTATGCTGACCAGAATACCGGGTATTTTATTACACCACAGCCGATTGGTGCTGGTGTATACGTTCTTGCAGAAATCAAGGCTCCAGATGGTTATGTAAAGAGCAAACCAGTTCCTTATGAAGTGTATTCTGATAAGACGCAGTATTATGTGGATGGAGATATGTATAGTAAGGTATCAGCGGTAAGATATGAAGGAAATTTACCGGAGTAAAACCTGGCAGGGAGGGAGAAATCTCTCCCTGCATTAACGACTCATTGACAAGAATTCTTTTCCCCCTAAGGTAGCGAGATGAAATATCTAAGTCTTGTAACCCATCTGAATGAGTTGTATAATACAATTAGGGTTTTGAGCGAGAAACATCCACTTTCAGCTGTCAGGCTAAATAGCAGGGTATGTTACAGAGGGAAAAAATGGATACGAATAATTGTGCAGTATGTGATAGACCAAAGGGGAAGAATAAGATATGTTGTTCAGCAGAGTGTCTTGAAAAGCATCGAGAACAACAGCGGAAAACTTGTGTTGTATGTGGCGAGAAATATAAGAAAAATAAAATTTGTTGCTCAATAGAGTGTCGTATAAAGTATCGTCAACAGTGGAAAACCTGCGTTGTATGTGGTGAAAAATTTCCAGATCCCCAAAGTAATAATAGGAAGTGCTGCTCCAAAGAATGCTCTACAATTAATAGAAAAAATATGGGCACGGATGAAGC
>Ga0153940_1001507_pt1 | contig 10401 bp, 6 predicted proteins | sample TSNJ024MetaG_FD_104736 | JGI IMG/M metagenome (GOLD analysis project Ga0153940, IMG submission 104736) | Attine ant fungus gardens microbial communities from New Jersey, USA - TSNJ024 MetaG | ecosystem: Host-associated > Fungi > Mycelium > Unclassified | place: USA: New Jersey, Brendan T. Byrne...
AAAAGGATGCCAGTATCAGCCACAAACACGGAAAGAAAAAAATAAGTGCCACTGCCAAAAGAAGCAGATAAGTAACTCCCGTATCCAAAATATTTGTCAGACTCCATCTTCGTTTCATCGGAAAGTATCCTCCTCTCTGTAGGATGGCGACTTCACATATACCGACAATGAAATCACGGATATAATCAGGAAGATCACCAGACTAATGGATGCGCCAATATTATAATAGTTATTGTCTATGGAAAGATTATAGAGCCAATTGATCAGAAGATCCGTATCGCTGGCAAGGAAATAACCTTCCAGATACAGTCCGCCCCGCAGGAAATAGAAAATCCCAAAATTGTTAAAGTTTCCCGTAAACTGGCCGATCAGCACCGGCGTGGTGGAAAACAGCATAAAAGGCAGCGTAATCTTCATAAATTGCTTCCATCTGCCGGCCCCGTCAATTCGGGCTGCTTCAAATAAGGTCTCATCCATATTGGCCAGTATACCTGTGGCCAACAGCATAATGGAAGGAATACTGATCCAAGCATTTACCAGCAAACCGATTATTCTGGCCATCCACTTGGCATCCAGATCCAGAAATCCCACCGCTGAATATCCCATATCCGTAATCATCTGATTAATAGGTCCGCCATAAGAAAACATGAACTTAAATGCCAATAGGGTAATAAATCCTGGAATGGCATACGCCAGAACCGGAAAACTTCTCCAGAAGGCTTTCCCTTTCACACACTTCTTGTTCAGCAGAAGTGCCAGAAACAAACCGCCGAAATAATTCAGCACTGTAGACAGGACCGCCCACAGGAAGTTCCAGTTCAATATCCTGAAAAATGTGGGCGCAAACTGCGACAAGGTCAGCAGCTTCTTAAAATTGTCAAACCCCACCCAGTCCACCAGCTCCGGCGGTATAATACTCCCGCCATAATTGGTAAATGCAATAAAAATCATAAAGATAATAGGAACGATGTTAAATATGCATACACCCACCACAGGCAGAAACAATACGCTGATATAAAACTTTCTGTCCAACAACTGTTTCAGCTCCTCCAAAAAGGTAAGGGGGCGTTCTCCCCTGGCCAGCCGCTTTCCTGTATTCCTGACATCTTTAATATTACTGTAATAACAGGCAATCCAGAACAAAAGGATGATCCACGTCAGAATGCCCATAATCAGCATAATAATGGAATCGTCTCCCACTGCTCCGGTCCAGGGATCCGCTTTTACAGTTCCCAGTGTAAAAAATCCCTTAATGGCATCCATACCGCTGAATGCAAAATAGCAGATCCCTCCCGCCATAATCAACAGATATAATATTCCTTTTACATACTGCTTATACAGAATTTGACCCAGGCCCATGACACAGGCGGAAGCAATCACATATTTTTTGGAATTCTTATTCTCCATATACTGCTCCTCTCCTTAAGAATTAACAATGAATCAGTTGGACATTATCCTGCTTATTAATCGTCAATTCCTTACCGACTTACTGCGTTAATGTATATATCGCATCATAAATCTGCTGACTTACCTTTTCCAGCCCCAGTTGATAATCCTCCTGGCTTACGTATTTCTGTTCACCCGGCTGTCGGAATGCATCCTTGGCAATATCGGAGAAAAAGGTCTCCGAGGGAGTCCAAATCTGGGCTGTTTCCTGCAGGGACGGCATGATCACAATGTTCCCTGACTCCATTCTATCATATAAGCTTTTGGAAACTTCACCACAATCCCTGGCTGCATCACTTCTGGCCGGTGCGATACCCAGATATTGATTTCTCAGCACCAGCATTTCATAGCTGGCGGCAAATTCCACAAAGGCCAGACAGGCATTTGGCGCCTTGGTATAAGAACTGATGGCATATCCGTTAATACCTCCCATAGACTTGCAGTCTATCAGCTCGGGATTCTCTTCTGAAAGGTCTCCGCTTGCCGGCAGCATGGGCAGGGAAGTCATAACCAGATTCTCCTTCGCCTTCTCCTCTGCCTCCTTGGCAGATAAACCTTCTTTTTCATAAACCCCTTTTAACTCCTTGATAAAGGTTGTATAAACATCCGGCGTGGTCACTGCTGCAAAGTAAATTCCCTCCGCCAGCTTGTTGTAAACGTTCAGGGTTATGGTATTGTCTATACATTCTTCATTCATGATCGAAGCCTGCTGCTTCAGCACATTTGCGCCCTTCCATGCTTCACCCATATGGAGTCCCACCTCCTCAGGGTTGGTATTATCATCACCAAACAGATAACCGCCGTAGGAAAACAAGTAGCCTGACGAAAAATATACATCATATAAGGAGCGCATATAGCCGTATTTGCTGCTGTCCTGTTCATGAATCTGTCTGGAATAAGTATACATATCATTCCAGTTTTCCAGCATATCCGGTACGCTGTTATTGTCATCATCCCACTGCGATTCCCAATCCTCCGGCAGCATATCCTTACGGTAGTACAGCATAGGTGCCTGTACATTCACCGGTACACCGCAGGTATAAACCGCTCCGTCAATCTCCGTACGGTATGCTTCCCAGGCAATTTCCGGGATGCTTTCATAGCATTTCAGATTTTCCGCCGGCAAAGGCAGAATATGCTTGCCAGTCACATATTTCATCAAAACATCATTCGCCTGATACAATACGTCCGGACCATATCCGTAAGGTCCGTCATTGGCCAGATCCAAATATTGATCCATATTGGCGTCAACTGCCACAATTCCATATTCCGAATATGCCTCATTAAAAGCTTCTATCAGTTCTGTAAAATAACCTCTCTCTATAGCTGTATCATTTTCCAATACCCGAATGGTCACATCCCGTTCCAGCTCTCCGGTAAAAACCCCCTGACCGCTCACCCCGGCCGTCGGACTGCCCGTTCCGGTCTCCTGCTGCCCTGTGTTACCTCCGCAGCCGCACAACAATAACACACACGACAATATTCCACACACAAATGCTGTTATTTTGTAATTTCCTTTTCTCATTATATCTCCTCCCTGCCGGTTACGAAACACAGCTGATGCTATGAATCGTAAAACGGCTGTGAATCATAACGTTTACTGCTTCATGATCAGAAAACCTCCCGGCTCCAGCACTTCTGTCTCCTGCAGATATTTATTCCACACCAGCGCTTCACCTGCCTTCTCCGCCCTGACACTTGCCGCCTTTATTATCTGCCTTAGTTTTTTCCCTGTACAAGAGCTCCTGCCTCCATTATATAGTAAAAATATACTTTGATCACTCTCTTGTCTTACCATTACCAAAATCTCATTACCAGACGTAATGGTGATTCCTCCTTCCTGCAGCACCTTATGTCTCTTAAGTGCCAGGATCCTCTTTATCGTATCCATGACTTTCCCGTCCCAGTTACCTTCCTCCCAATCAAAGGTCCGCCTGCAGTCAGGGTCATAACCGCCCTCCATACAGATTTCCGTTCCGTAATAGATACAGGGAGCACCCACAAAACAGGTCATAATCGCCACTGCCGCCAACAACTTATCCTTATCCTTACGAACCTCCGTAAAAAAGCGATGGGTATCATGTGAATCCAGCAGATTCATCATCATGGCATTAACAGGGGCTTTATTACGCATCAGGATATGATTCAGCTTCCAGGCAAAGCCCTCCGCATCCAGTGTTTCATACACAAACAGATCCAGACAAGCTTTGGTAAACGCATAATTCATAATACCGTCATACTGGTCTCCTCCAAGGAATGCATAGGCATCATGCCAGTTTTCTCCGATAATCACACAGTCCTCTTTCTGCTTCTTTATCTCCTTGCGGAATACCCTCCAAAAATCATGGGATATTTCATCCGATACATCCAGCCGCCAGCCGTCAATATCATATTCCCGGACCCAATAAGTGCCGATGTCCAGCAGGAACTCCCTTACCGCTTCTTCATCCGTATTGAGCTTCGGCATGTATTCACAAAAGCCAAAGCATTCATAATTTAATCCCTCCGCATCCGGTTTTTCATCGTCTATCAAAAACCAGTTATAGTATGGAGATTCTTTTCCTTTCTTTCGTACATCCTGAAACTGTAACATGTCACTGCTGCAATGATTAAATACCCCATCCAGCACAATCCGCATCCCCCTTTTATGTACTTCCTCCACAAGAGAGCGAAACTCCTCCTTCGTACCAAACTGAGGATCAATCTGTTTATAATCGCTGATATCATATTTATGATTGGATATAGAAGTAAAAATCGGCGTCAGATACAAAGTGTTGGCGCCCAACCCCTTTATATAATCCAGCTTTTCCAGTATTCCCTGCAGATCACCTCCCGCAAAGCTTTTCGGCGCAGGCAGCTCTCCCCACTTCAAATTGATATAACCATCGTCCTTTTCCCGATTCCCCCTATAAAAACGCTCAACGAAAATCTCATAAAACACAGCGCTTTTCATCCATTCCACCGTTTCGATCCAGTCTGCTTCATGGATATATGGCATCTGAAAGTAATTATAATAACCCAAAGCATAATCGTAACTTTCCGTTAACCCATCTTCCGAATAAAACAGACTTTTCCCTTCGCTTACCAGACAAAAGATATACGCCAGCCGCACATCCGAAAGAACCAGCTCCCCTTCATAATAATCAAACAACCGGTCGCTGTATCTCTTTTCCATGACAGTCTCCTGTCTTTCCTTATAGAAAACATACTTGCAGGAATGAATCACAGATACCTTCTCCAGTACCTCTCCACGCTTGACCCGCAGCCGTAAAACTAAAATGTTCTTTCCCACAGGAAAGCAATAATTGGAATCTGTAATATGTAATATTGCATGTTCGTTTATCATTTCATTCACTCCTAAGATTTGTTTTATAATGAGCTGTGCTTTTGCTTCAGAAATGACCACACCTTTCGTCGTTTTTGAAACGGGTCAGCACAATTTTTTATCAGGCACAACCTTACCTCTCTGTGATATTCACATTGACAAAACTCATAAAACCAGATATAAAAGTAGTATGAGAAAAAAAATAACAATTAAAGATATTGCAAGGGAAGCAAATGTCTCCGTGGCAACCGTTTCCTATGTAATCAACAACCGAACCGAAGAACGAATCAGTGAGGAAACCCGTAAAAAAGTTCTCCAGGTAGCAAATCTGCTGAACTACACTCCCAACCAATCGGCAAAAGCCCTGGCCACCAACCGCAGCCATAATGTAGCGGTATATCTTCCCACTGATGTCTCTCCTTTAAAGAGAGCTGAACAATTACATTTTCTGAACAGGCTTTCCGCTTATCTCCGCTCACATAACTATAATCTGGTCTATGTAAGCTCCAGGGAACAAATGCCCGGAGACAACGTGGACAGTATTATTTGTTATGATATTTCGTCAGAAGATTTTTATGTGATCGGCGATAATAATTTCATACCTCTGTTATTTGTGGACAGCTTCACAACGGAACCTTTTTTCTTCCAGATCGCAGTGGATTATCCTGTTCTCCGGTCAGAGGCGAATGCTTATTTTTCGTCTCCGGACTGCGCCGCCGTCTGTCTGGAGATTGGAAATGCCATTTCCAGAGAACACCTGGAGCAGGCATTTCCTTCCGTAATATATATCCATGCTCCACAAGACTTAACGCTTCTCCATGACCAAAATGTAGTAATATGGGAGGACACTCTGCGGCAGCTCCTGCCTGAATCCTGCAATGTGTTTTACCGGCCTTCCATTACAACGGACAAGTTAGACAAAGTAATGGAATGTATGGAGCTTGCCATTAACCATGTGCAAACGGAGGTGCATACCTTTCTGCTATGAGAGCTGCTATAGCAACACCTTGGCAGCTTTATTTTCGGAAAATAAGGATTCCTGTATATGCATCATATTCAACCGTATATTCACCGGATTCTTTTGCCACAATGTTACCGTATCCATTGCTGTGCGGCTCAAAGTCTCCGTTTGCATTGTCATCTGCCGCTGCTGCCATGGAATAATAATTGATAAACAAAACCCGCTCTTCGCCATTCATGCTCTGCAGACCCATTTCATCTCCGGCTTCCACTGCCAGCCCCTCCAAAACATATACATAGGAGCCGGACTGTGTCTCTGCCAAACTGTAATCTGCATTTCCTTCCGTTCCCCAGTTCGTATCTCCAAAGGATCCTTTCATATAATACGCGTAATCCGGCAGGAATTGTCCGGTGTCACATTCCGCTGTCAGCAAGTTGGCTTCCTGATCATAGGTAAAGGTATAGATGCCGTCTGCTTTGGTTATGAAATTGTAGCTTCCTGAAGCATCAAACAGTTCTCCTCCTGCTTCATCCAGATTGTTGTAACGGATGTACTCATTTCCTACATAGGAATCACTCCCGGATGTCATCAAAGAAGTGAACAGGAACTCTTCCCCTTCCTTCAGGGCTATGGTCAGGGTATGTATGCTTCCCTCTGCCGTAAATCCGGTATGCTCCGTATAGATATCCTGCCACTTGGTAATCCCTGCCCCCTTAATATAGTAGTTCGCCTGCATTTCTTCCGCTTCCTGCACAGGTTCACCGTTATATGTCCAGGTGATGGTGTCGTAAGGATTCATATTAAAACTATCCTTGCTTTCCTCGGTATAATATTCATTATCTGTTTCAAAAATATCATCCGCCGGATAGGTCGTCAGCGTAATCGTATAATTACCGCTTACCGCCACTTTGATATTGGACTTTTTGGCACTTACCTCACCTATACCACCGGAATTAATGAAATAATCCTTCCCATCCTGGCTGATCGTATCCAGATAGCCGTAACCTCTTTGATGATGCCATGAACTGTTTATGGCAATCTGGAATTCATCTCCTTCATACATATCCAGGGTTATGGTATACGCATTAGCATTGGGATCCTTCACCAATTTATGCTCTTCGCTGATATTGGCACCCCAGCTGGAAACCAACATCAATGGGCTATTACCGTTTCCGACGATGGCAAATTCCCTGGTATCCTCCTGAAACTGCACGAAACCGCCGAAGATCGGCGTATCTGCATTCAAAGGCTGTGAAAAGTCAAACTCGTGCTGCATCTGGGGAGTACCGTACCACCCTTTGAATTCAAAACCTTCCTTTTCCGGTGTAAAAGGCTCTGCAGTTCCTCCTTTTGCAACTTGTTCCGTCTTTAATATAGTGGTTCCATCTGCATCATAAAAGGTTACTGTGATTTCTTCCCCACTGGCCGATCCGTCCTGACCTTGCTCCTGCCCCTGGGTTCCACAGCCTGCAAGCAGCAAGACTGCCGTCAACAATAATGCCATTACATTCATCCACTTTCTTTTCTTTCCCATACGCATCCTCTCCTTCTTTTTCATAATCTGTTTCCCATAAGCTTAACCGCTTAATCAAAATATTAAAAAAAATATTATTGTCGATGCTTAAACGCTTAAGCTAATTTAAAAATAACACATTTTATACAGTTTGTCAATTGCAAACCCCTTATGCTATAATTTTTGTTGATATCAAACAACTTTTCCAGTTGACTTTGGTGGATTTATACAATAATCCTTAATTTCCACAGATGCATTATTTTCACATGGAAAAACAGGGTGTGCATCCGATAAAAACCGCTGTCACACCCTTTACTTTTCATACTGTACCATTCTATTACATCGCCTAAATGATATTATTTACTCTCCTCCATAAAAAAGCATATATTTTTCCATGTGACTTTTACAATACGCAAAACCATGTATTCCTGGAAACAGATTAAATTCCACTTCAACTTGTTTATCTGTTAATACTTCGTACAATCTTTCACACCCATCAATATTTACATCAGTCTCACCGGTATCCAGATAAACCGACAATCCGCTTAAATCATTTGCCTCTGCAAGCAGAACAGGGTCTCTTTTAATGCGTGCTTCTTCATCAGGATAAATCCATTTTAACCAGCTTGTATCATCTGATTCGGCAATATACTCTTCCAGGAATAGAGATGGACTGTGCCCACCGACTTTTGAAAACATATCAGGATGATTAAATGCCAGATATAACGCCGCGAATCCTCCCATTGAATACCCGCCGATATACCGTCCATTTCTTGAGGCATCTGTACTGAAATGCTCATCAATATAAGGAATAGCCTCATAAATGATGTAATCTTCATACATACCTTCATTAATTCTCATATCAGAATCTTCCAGACTCAGTGATCTTGTTATTTCTCTGGTTTCGGCACCGGAATTAATTCCAAAACTGTTATCAATACCAAGTGCTACTACGATCATCGGGGCGATTTGATTGTTTCGCGTCATTCTATCGACAGTTTCAACTATGCCGAACTGGTTGATTACAGTATAGGACGAACCTCCATTGCTTGGTAAAAAATATAGAACAGGATACTTTATATTACTATCGTAGTTTTCAGGCAGATATACTTGGGAAATCATATCCTTTCCCAATATAGAACTGTTTATTGTTATTTTTTCTATACGCTCATCCTGCACATCATTTTTGCTGACACATCCTCCAAAATTCACAACAATAAACCAAAACACAAGTATATACAGATAAAGTTTTTTCAAACTTGCCCTCCTCCTGGAAACTTCCTCTTCTATCATTCAAAGACGAACAAATATGTATATAAGATATGCTTATTATATCAGACAATAATTCTTTAAACAAACTTTAAATACTACGAGACTGTATATTCAGGGAATCTAAGAATAACAAAGATATTCATAAAAAATATCTTGATTATCTTAAATCACTGTTTAAGGACAGACCATATGTTACATTGGCGTATATGACTGGTATACTCCCAATTAAAAAATACGGAACGCACTCGGCAATAAATATTTTTGATGAGTTTTCTATGACGAACCCAAGGGATATGGGCCAGTATGTTGGTTTTACAGAGACTGAAGTGAAGGAACTGTGTCAGCAGTTTAACATGAGCTTTAATGATGTGCAAGGTTGGTATAATGGCTATCAGTTTACAACAAAAAAGCGGAAAGCCCACTCCTTTAGGGGTGGGATGGATAGCGCACCTTGTTCGTAAATAAATCTAAAATCAAGTGTATAAAACGCTTGTCAACATACATAACCCATGATACAATACTATCATGGATAATAATTATAGATATACAAATACAACTGTATCGCTAATAAACTATCATTTCGTTTTTTGTCCACGATACAGACGAAAGATATTCAATATCCCAAATGTTGAGCAACGATTCAAAGAATTGATCAATTCAAAATGTAAGGAGATGGAAATTGATATAATAGCCATTGCGTGTGATAAAGATCATACTCATATATTCTTGAATTGTTTGCCAACACAAAGTCCATCTGACATTATGCAATATATCAAAGGATATACGAGCAAGATTCTAAGAGAAGAATTTGTACAGTTATCCAGGATGCCAAGTCTTTGGACGCGAAATTATTTTGTATCGACCGCCGGTAATGTAAGCAGCGAGACTATTAAAAAATATGTTGAAAATCAAAAAACAAGATATTAGACTGGAGGTGAATATTCACTGCGTAATTTTATAATACAATTCCCATTGTATACAGAATTATGGCAATCCGATGTGTTAAATAAACGCTTTGAAATCAGCAGACACATATATAATTCTTTAGTGACAGTAACACAGAAACGATACAATGAAATGATAAAAACAAAAGTATATCGATTAAACTATGCTGAACTGACAGAGGTTAACAAAGAAATTGAAAAAGTTAATAAGCATAAGAAATCAACAGAGACTGAGCTAAAAATATGGAATGATAAAAAGAAACAAATCTATGACACGCTAAATGATTTACGAACGCAATATGGACTCAATGAATATTCATTCCATGCAGATGTGAAGAATATACAGAAGCATTTTAAAACAAATATAGATAGTTTCACGGCTCAAAAAATAGCCACAACGCTATGGAGGTCGTACAAAGAATTAATTTTTGGTGATGGAGAAAATGTTCATTATAAACGATATGGCTCACTTAACTCACTTGAAGGAAAGTCAAACAAAACCGGAATTAGATTTGTTAATGGTAAATTATCGTGGCTTGGATTGGAAATGCCAGTCATTATAGATTATAAAAACCAATACGAGACGCAGGCTCTTGAAAATGAAATTTCATACTGTCGCATAGTACGCAAATACGTTAGAAGTAAATATAAATTCTACGTACAGATTGTATTCAAAGGTGCCGCACCGATTAAGGTTAATTCTGAGACAGGAAAAATCAAATGCTTCTTAGGTAACGGAGATGTTGGGTTGGATATTGGAACAAGGACTTTGGCAATAGCAAGCAATTCTGATGTAAGAATCTTAGAGCTTGCTGACAGGGTGCAAAATATCGAAACTCAACAACGATTTCTATTAAGAAAACAAGATAGAAGCCGCAGGGCAACTAATCCAGGAAACTATAACCCCGATGGCACAATAAAAAATCAAGGTAACAAGAAA
>Ga0153940_1001516_pt1 | contig 10370 bp, 5 predicted proteins | sample TSNJ024MetaG_FD_104736 | JGI IMG/M metagenome (GOLD analysis project Ga0153940, IMG submission 104736) | Attine ant fungus gardens microbial communities from New Jersey, USA - TSNJ024 MetaG | ecosystem: Host-associated > Fungi > Mycelium > Unclassified | place: USA: New Jersey, Brendan T. Byrne...
TAAGTTTTATTTTCAGAATCATAAAAATCCACATATTTTTCTCTGTTGATTCCATACTCCAGAAGAATTTGTTCATATTGTGCGATTACTTCCTGGTAATCTCCCCACAGCTCCTGTGCTTCCAGCAGTGAAGAATAAATACGCAAGTCATCAATCAGTGCATTTACATCACTGGCACCTTTTTCGGATACCGTCCATGAAATCAAACCGTTCTTCAACATCTGATTCTCTATATAAGACAATACTTTATCAAACAGCTCCTTGTCTTTCACAAGCGCCGCATATTCAAGCATGGCACCCTGGCTTTCGCTGAGAATTTCCGATCTTTTGACAGCATTTGCATTTTTATCGTAGAGAGAATGTACACCTCCGTTTTCGTTCATCATATTTTCTATGATAAACGCTGCTGTAACTGCACCGCTTCCTGCTATCATGTTCTGCGTCAAAGCTTCAAACACACCCTGCTCCTTGATCTGAATTGGAGCCCAGGCTTTAATAATTCCTTCGGGACTTAAGAAAATGGTGGTGGGTATGTTATGTAGGCCAAGTATATCATATGCTTGTGCGTCGGTATCGTAATAGCTGTCAATCGCCAATTGCTGTTCCCTTATATAGATATCTGCTGATTCTATGGTTTCTTTTTCACCATCTGTTTTATTAATGAATAAAAATTGGATGTCACCATACTGTTCAACTGCTGTCATATATTCATTCATATAAGGCATTTGCTCCTGACAGTCATTGCACCAGCTTGCCCAAAAAACTACTACGGTTGGCTTTCCTTCAAAATCACTTATCCGAAATTTTTCTCCGCTTTCATCATAAAACGCAAAGTCTGGTATCTTCTCATATAAGCTGCACTGATCAGGCAGCCACAATGTGCTGTCCGATAATCCGGCTTCCCAGTCATATTCATTTGCCTCTGTTTCTTTTTCCACCTGCACATCACTTAGCGTAAACTCTTTTTGGTCAGAACGAATCAATAATATGATTCCCGCTATGGCTGTCAGTCCAAGAATAAGAAAGGCTCTTAACAGTATTTTTTCTAGTCTTTTAACAGAATCCTCTTTCATATCTATACTTTTTTCTCTTTCTTCATTTTATTCTTTGTGCCGGCTTTTTTAGGTTTCACTTTTTTTGGAAATACCGGTTTTTTCGGTTTTGGGATCTGCATCTTGGATATTCTCTGTTTCCAAGTATTTTTTTTCATTGACACTTTTATTCTTTCTTTCGAATCTTTGTTCAGTTGGTTCAAATATTGCAGCTCTTCCTTTGAAAATGAAAATACTGCGTTTTCCTGTGGAGTTGCTTCCTCTTCTTTTATTGCTATTTCATTTGATAGAGAAAGTATTTCTTCTCCAACCATTTTCCCGGTATCTAAAGGTGCTGCGTTTTTCGCTTCAACTACTATCTCGGTCTCGGGAAGTGTTTCTTCTTTTGTGGTTTCTTCTTTTATAGTTTCTTCTTTTTCTTCTTTTGTAGTTTCTTCTTTTGTAGTTTCTTCTTTTGTAGTTTCTTCTTTTGTAGTTTCTTCTTTTATTTCATCTTGCAGCAGGTATGCCTGTGATACTGTTATATCAATGTGACCATGTTCCAATGCATATTGCATATCGAATACATTTTCCATTGCCTCTTCACGCATTTTTGTTATTTCTATTTCAGCCTGCTCATAAATTTCCATGATTTGTCCGGCTTGTTCATTTTCCGCCTGCACTGCTTCTGTTTGGGTAATCTTCATTTGATTGTTCCTGGCATCATCAAATATAAACTGAATTCCTGTTCCTGCAAGCACCATGAATACTTCCAATACAAAAAAATGATACCGGTTTTGGCTTTCCACCAATAAATGCATGGCAACGGTTCCTAAGTAAACCAGAACCAAAACATAGACATATGTGCCTTTCCCTTTATAGATATACACAAGTGATATAAGCCCAAAGAAGATCGTAATAATATAAATAATATTATTTGTATCACGTATGGAATATAAAAAGTCACTGCGTTCTTTGGTCAGATTACCCTGTTCATCCAGCAAGGTAATGTTCCATGTAGAACCATAGTCATCATTTCCCCAAAGTAATTCATATTTATGGATAAATAAATTTAAGATACCTGCCGGATCAGAGGTTAATCTGACGATTGCTAAATCTCTGCAGGCAATATGTGCCTGTGCAGCCGAACCTGTTTCATACATGGTATCATAGAGCAGATCCTTGTCTTCTTCATTCCATCCGCCGACAGATTCCGTATTCAGCCCAACCAGAAGGTTATAGCCGAAGGATGTGCTTCCCGAAGGAAGTGTCCTGTCCACAGTGAGTTCAATATTCGTATTTATTATGCCTGAGATAATAATATACGGGATAAAGATTATGATACACCTTACCCAGCCATTCTTAATGATATGCAGCATAACAGGAATCTCATTATCAGGTTTATTGGGCATTTCCATTTTTTGCGGTATGAAACAAAGGAAAACCGCAATCAGCATAATTTGCGCCATAGGTCTGATTGCTGCTGTTAATGCGATTAAAACACCCAATACAATATGAAGAATAAAACACCATGATGCTTTTCCTTTATCTTTGTCATAATCCATAACCAGTGACAAAAACAGCCATACACATATGAAAAACAGAAAGGTAAACGAATATTCAGCTGACAGTAATGTAATATAAAGCACTTGTGACGGCCAAAAAGCACAGAGTATAAGAACCGCAGCACCTGATATTCTTCCGCCCAGTTTTCTGCCTATTCTGTACATTACAAAACAGGTGCCTATAGAAAAAGCAACATTAAGATATTGCCCTGTAAGTACACTGTTTCCAAATAGTGAAAATGCATTTTTTAAAATATAGCAATAACCGATAACATGGGGAAACATTGCAATATAGTCACAATATCCCTTTCCTTCCTTCTGGATCGTTCCTTTCCATAATAATTCTGCTATTTCATAATACGTTTTATAATCAGATGCCGGTTCCATAGGAAATTTGTCTATTACAATAATACGTATAACCAAAGCCCCCATGAGTATAAGCCCCACAATAACAACCTCTATTAAAATGGAAATTTTCTTTTCCCTTGTAAAATATTGATATAGATTAACCCTTGCTGCAATTTTAGCTAAAAGGGTAATCAGTATCCAGCCTGAAAATAATCCGATAATCAACATTCCCTTTGGCAGATAAGGATACTCCTGGCCTTCTCCCAATGAAGTAATACCGCATACGAAGATATAAATTAACCCAACAATGGAAAATGAAATTGTAAAGTGATAAAACCATGTTTTCTTACATTGCATAAAGCTTACATCCTCTATCTTCTTTCTTTTAAAATAGATACAATTTGCCTGCATGCCGTTCCGTTTCCATACGGATTGGATGCTTTGCCCATAGCAATATATTCATCGTAACTGGTCAGCAGTTTTAGAAATTCTTCATGAATTACACTTGCATTTGTTCCCACCAATTTTATGGTTCCTGCTTCCACACCTTCCGGTCTTTCCGTGGTGTTCCGCATTACAAGAACAGGTTTCCCAAGTGCGGGTGCTTCTTCCTGTATTCCGCCGCTGTCGGTCAGAATCATATAAGATTGATTCATGAAATTATGAAAATCCAATACATCCAAAGGTTCAATAATACGCATTCTCGGGTGATCTCCAAACACCTCCCGGGCTATCTTTCTCACCACAGGATTAATATGGATGGGATAGATTACCTTTATGTCCTCTACTTCATCCAACGTGTCTTTGATTCCCTTAAAAATATCATATAAAGGCTGTCCTAAATTTTCACGCCTGTGAGCCGTTAACAATACTAACCTGGACCCCTTTGCCCACTCCAGGTCGGGATGGTTATATTCCGGTATGATTGTGGTTTGAAGGGCATCAATCACGGTATTTCCTGTAACAAAAACACTTTCCGGTTCCTTTCCCTCCCGTATCAGATTGTTCTTGGCTGTTTCTGTAGGTGCAAAATTATATTTTGCTAAAATTCCAATTCCCTGTCTGTTAAATTCTTCCGGAAACGGTGCGGATAAGTCATAAGTTCTAAGTCCGGCTTCCACGTGTCCCACAGGAATCCCTGCATAAAAAGCTGCCAGTCCTGCTGTAAAGGCAGTGGTGGTATCTCCGTGTACCAATACCACATCCGGTCTTTCTTTTTCAAGCACCTTTTTCATTCCATTCAAGACATTAACCGTTACGTCAAACAGCGTCTGCCTGTCCTTCATGATTGCCAGATCATAATCCGGCTCTACCTGAAATGCCTGCAGTACCTGCTTTAACATCTGCCGGTGCTGTCCTGTTACGCAGCATATAGTTTCAAATTCCTTTTCCTTATTCAGTTCCTTCATTAACGGACACATTTTAACTGCTTCCGGTCTTGTTCCAAATACAAGCATCACTTTCTTAATCTTTTCTTTCAACCAGATTACCTTTCATCTTTTCATTCATTATCTATTGATTAATCATCTTTTTTCCCATGGTACATTCTGATACGGATCAATATGATAATAACGCCAATCAACAGCATCAACATAACAGAAGTGGATACAACCGTAAATATAAGGGATTGTTTGTTTTGTGCAATACTTCCCAATAATGTTGGATTTTCGGTTTCTGCAAGTCCTGTGATAAATCGATATGATTTCGTCTCAAAGTCACTGTCTATTACGACACAATCTTTTGATAAACTGTATCGCATTTTATATATTCTCATGAAATCTTCCAGTGTTCTCAAGCTGTCACTGTTTGATCCTGTTACGGCAAGTACACCTCTGTTATTTGCAAAAGGTGATTCCAATAATTGCATGATTACAATATCCTGGGCATAAGCATCTGAAAGAATTAACTGTTCATTGCTTAAAAAACCTCCGGTTGTTTCGTCATATGTAAAATAAAGATCTTTATTCAGGAGTCTGAGCAGGGAGTTACTCTCATAAGTACCTGCTGTAATAATATTGTAATCAGCATCAGCTTCTGAAAATTCACTTGCCCGCTTCACATAAAAGGTACCATACGGATCTACACCTTCACCATACATTGCAATAATCTGGGCATACAGATTAAGTTCATCAGCAGTAGGGTTATCAGAAATAACAAGCATCATATCATTGAATTTCCCATCGGTTCTGAAAGGTGACGGCTTCAGGTCAAAAGTCAGCACCATTCCTGTGGACGCCGGTAAGAACAGCATTGACTGGTCGGATATATAAGCCCATGGCACCTGCTCTTGCCTTGGCGAACAAATCATATCTTTCAGCTCCAGATCAAAGGCAATCCGGATGGCTCCCGTGGTCGTACCCACAACATCAGCGGGCATTGCAAATATCAGCTCATCTCCTGTTGCTTTCTCCTTTTCCAGTTTTTTACTTGCGACCGGAATATTTCCCCAATATACAGTAATCAGTGACCGGTCAAAATCCAGATTTTCACTATATCTGAAATTTAATGTAACTTTACCTGCATCTGAAAGAAAATAATCTTCTGAAAAGGGCAGATAAATAAATTTCTCCTGATGAAAAGGCCCCACATAAACCAAACCGCTTCCAATAATATCTCCGATGGTATAATTACCTGCCACCATTTGGCTTAAGGATGTTGAATTAACAGCAATATCACCGCTGCCAAGCCATACACTTGCCTGATTGGATTTCTCCTGAGACACACGGTCTTCATCCATCAGCATATAGACCGCTTCCAAAAGACAATCATCATTTTTAGAACTGATCAGCAACAGCGGATTTCCTTTTTGGTCAGACGTCAAAAGAACAATTGCTCTGTTATCCAAATCTGTTGTGTCAGTCAGCAGATCCTGATACGCAGAAGTCAGATGATCGTAATTGGCAATCAATATAGTCCGGTCTGCTTTGGCACTCTGTAAGTCAGACAGCAGGCAAAACCGGATGTTATTTTCTTTTCCTGTTTCCGTTCCTAAATCTGCCATCAAATTCATAGCTGCTGCAATCTCTCCATTGGATGCCCTATCTGATACAACAATATAAAGACCTTTTCCTGTTTCTTCTACTGTAGACATAAACGGATAGGGATAATAGGAAATCTTATCTGCCTGCTTTACTATTTCATAACCGCATCTTATATAGGAAGTATCTTCAATACTGAGCCAGTTGGCATTGGTAAAATCGTCAATACATCCCTCTTCATCATATAATCTTGCGTAAGCCGAAATAGAAAAAGAGTTATAACCTTCCAGAATCAGCTCCATAGGTATTTTTACGTAAGTAATTTGTGTATTTCCCGCTTCGTAGGATATTTTACAGGAAGATACGGGTACCTGATTCACCAAAAAAGTCATAGAAGATGCAATGCTTTGAATCAGCTGACTGACATTATATTGAATCTCCACATAGACATATTTTGTATCCCAATAGTCAGGAACATAAAAATATAATTCGCTGCTGGAGAAAATACCCTGCAATGTTGTCTTGGAGAAGGAAACATCCTTTGTATAGGAAGTCTCTTCAACCGAAGGCCTGACTGTAACCGGTTCTTCACTATCCTCCGGATTTTCGGATAAAATTCCCATTATGGCATTTTCCCTGGAGGCTTCTTCCAAATCCAACTCGCTAAACGCAGAATCTTCCGTTTCTTCTTCACCCTCCGGCATTTCTCCACCGGTTTCACTGCTGTCTTCTGCCATGCCGTCTGCATTTTCTGTTCCCGCAACAGCCGCAGCATCTACAGATATCCGAGGTAACATACTCATTATAATCGCTAACAAAAGTACAAAGATAATACCCTTCTCTTTTATGACTCGTTTCATATACAGCTCCTCTTTTAATTGTTACTGCCTTGCTTTTTCAGTTTGCTTTTTGCTTTATTTGCTCTTCATCAAAGCGCTCTGTTTTGTCCCAAACCATTTCCTTGTCAAAAACCTTATCCTGGATGCTTAACAATGCAGCATTTACGACAACTGCCACCCACAATTTTGAATAGGTAAATAACATAAGCAGTATAAGCATTACACTTTCAAAGCTGAACTCATTCTTCTCCACCGACAATGCAATTAATACATTCAGAACAAACAATAAAATTGCCATCCCCCACAACATTGTGGAAAACCCGCCAAGGGTTACATAACACAGCCCCAGGACTCCCAATACAAAAATGGCATCGGAGCAAATCAGCGAGGTTAACATCAATACATACACAAGCGCAAAATATAAAACATCCATTCTCATAGGACCTGCATTATGATCAAATACATATTTGAAATTTTTCAGGAGTACGTAAATATTTCCCTTTGCCCATCGTGTTCTTTGCTTAAACCATTGCTTCAGTTTCTGCGGCTCTTGTTCCCAGGTTAAGGCAAGCGGCATGAACTTGATATAATAACCCATTCGATATATTCTAAAACTGATTTCCGTATCTTCCGACAACGCCTTTGTATCCCAACCGCCCATTTGATTGATAATGCTTCTGCGGATCACATAATTGGTTCCGGGTATGGTACATAACTTAAAGAAAAAAAATCTTCCTGCTTGATTCATGCACTGATGAGCCAGTGTTTCTATATTTACAAAACGCGTAAGCAGCGATGCATTCCTGTTTCTTGTTCTGAACTTTCCGATAACCGCACCTAATTTATCATCTGCCATTAAATTCTCTACCAATATTCCAAGTGCATCGGATGCAGGCGTATTATCGGCATCATAAACTGCAATTACGGAACCTTTTGCAACTGATAGGGCTATATTCAAGGCATTGGATTTTCCCTTACCGCCCATTACATGATCCGTATTAATTACAATTAATTTTCTATTTGGATTTTTTCCCTGTATACCGCGAAGAATCCTGGCAGAATCATCCGAAGAGTTATCGTTTATTACAATAATCTCATATTTATCGATTGGATAGTCAAAGCGAAGCAGTGCCATTACCGTCTTGCGGATTACAAGACTTTCATTGTGCGCCGGCACTAAAACACTTACCATGGGATATTCCTTCAAGGGTATGTGTCCATCGGTCTTATTCACTTTAATCATATAAATAAAGCCGCCAATTGTTAAAAAGATATTTAAGAACATCAGCGACCATATGGCTACAATAGCAAAGAGTGAAAGACAATCTGCCAATAACATATAATAATCCTCCGTTCAGCCTTCATCCATATGCTTCTCTAAAAAATGCCTTTTATTGCTTTTTCTTGCCGATAGAATAAACAAAAGAAATAAAACCGAGACAACTATTACCACAACCATCAATTTGAAATTTTGATCTGCCAGATTTTTGGAAAAACGCTGCAGCATGTTTCTGTTATATGTAAAAGCTTCCTCATACTCTGTGGGTGTATAATCCTTTTCCACACGCTTATTATTTACAAGAATGATATGATTTTTATAGGTCATAATATCTTCGTCCGTCCAAAAACCATGTTCAATATCCCATAAATTTTTTAAGGGTACATAGGACTCTCTGCATGCGTTTATTTTTGCCTCAATCTTACTTAAATCCTCTGTAATGTCAAACAGTACCGCTGTGGAATGCGCCCTGATATAACTGACACCGTTTTCATCCAATGAAATGGCAGGCGCAATCCATTGATGCCCGTCTTTATATACTTTGTTGGTATATATACCTTTGTCAGCTGTAATGTACGGGTCCTCTTCTTCCGAAACCAGCACAGTACGGAACCTGCTCATAATTTCAATCGTATCATCGTTAAACAGCCAGTTGTGCGGGACCTGTATCCCCAGAGGATATATGCCATGTTCCATATAATTTTGGATTGCGATACTCATATACTCATTAACCAGATCCACATCTATTTTACTCATTTGAATCATCGGACTATGTATCATAATGCTGCCCCCATGATTCTGGGCATAACGAAGCACTTCACAAAAATGCTGCATAGCCGGATAATTGCTGTTTACATAGATTGGCATAACCGATATCACAAATGGTTCCTTTTTTTCAATGAATGCATTTACAATAGTTAATAATTTATCAGGATCCTGAAAGGGATATACCTTGTCCAGTACCATATACTGTGCATATATGTGCGGTTCTCCGCTGTAAGGCCATTTCCAGAAAGATACTTCTCTGGTAAATGCCGCCCGAATCAAATTGTTCTCCATATCACTAACCGGAATATGTGTTAAAACTCCCTTTGCGGCGCAAAAATAGCCTTCTTCATTTTGTATTTGAATTACGCCCGATGAATAATCTGTGTCCCCGCTTAAAAACAAGTAATTCTCTTCTTTCGCCAATACTTCCTTATAGGAATAATCATTAAAATAATAAGTAATCTTTCCAACCGTTTTCTCAATATCCGTGTAATAGCTGCTTCTTGCAGTTGCGGTCAAATAGTCACGAAGAAACTCATTGCCGATAAACATGATCTGGATACCATTTTCCACTGCCTCACCTTCCGGGGCTGCATTTAATATTTCCTGCCCCTTTTTTTCCAATTCATATAATTCATTGATTATCTTAAGAGGATATCGTTCCAATTTATAGCAAATAATATCGGAAAAACGATCAAGCTGACCGAGACATTCAGAAGCAGGCGCATAAGTAACCTGAAAGCTTTGGTATGTTAAAATTTCCACAATTGTCCGTACTGCTGTCATAGTTTCCTGATCTGCTGCATCAGCGTACAGAATTAAAATTTCACCATCAGGAAGAATACTTATACTTTCTGCATATACATCCTCTTTCATACTGACTGCTAAAAACAATAGGATAATTCCACAAATGATTTTTTTAAACGTCATATTGAAGCTCATTTTCTACCCTCTGTTTAAATAGTATCATGTCAGTACCGATTTGTTCTTTATCATATTGCAGACATGCAATCCTTATTTCCACATTGATGGAAGAGTCTGTAATTCCCTTGAAGGCATCTTTTTCTTCTATTCTTGATCTGATTCGGTTTTTGGCAGATTCACTTCCTTCCTTGTCACAGGTAAGCATAATCCCCACAGTACCCTTATTATCCAGGGAGTACACTCTATCCTCCACCCGTACCGTATCTACTATAATATTGGCCATTTTTTGAATCATTGCTTCATAATGACTTCTTGACAGAATATTCTTTAATTCCTGTTCATAACGGATTTGCACAATCATGAGACAAAGAGAAATATTATTACGTTCCGCATATGCCGCCTGTTTTTGTAAATCCATGTAAAGACTGCGCAGATTATATAGTCCTGTGAGGGAATTAATCATAACCAATTCTTCGACCTGCTCCCGCAGCACATCATTTTCCATTTCGGTCTGTCGGCTCCCGTATACAAACATATACATGGATGCCACTGAAATAACAGGAACAAGAATCCAGACATAACATAACGCATCAATGGCATTGGAATAGGCATATGCTTCAAATATTTTATATGCCGTA
>Ga0153940_1001522_pt1 | contig 10353 bp, 8 predicted proteins | sample TSNJ024MetaG_FD_104736 | JGI IMG/M metagenome (GOLD analysis project Ga0153940, IMG submission 104736) | Attine ant fungus gardens microbial communities from New Jersey, USA - TSNJ024 MetaG | ecosystem: Host-associated > Fungi > Mycelium > Unclassified | place: USA: New Jersey, Brendan T. Byrne...
AGAACGCAAGGCACTAAAACGCTGAAGAAGCCAATGTAGTGCCTTGCGTTTTTCGTGGAACCTTGATATCAGCTAATCTACAAAATAATTCGCCGAAGTCGGGAAAAAATACAAACCATGCGAATCCACGTATGAACCGGTCGCAGCGGCGCAAAGCGTTCGCCCGCCTCGCAGACAAGCACGACGCATTTTCTTTCGTCACAACGAACACAAAGGCATCACCCCCTGTCTTTGCGAGCGAAGCGAAGCAATCCAGGCTTACAACGACGGACACGCCTAAACCACGTGCCCCGTACCGAAGGCAAAACAGCACGAGAACAGACATACAACCAACGCCGTACCCCCTTGTCTTTGCGAGCGAAGCGAAGCAATCCAGAATAGCGAAGACGAAAATAAATAATCTCATCATGCCAAAAAACAAAGCCACGCGCACGGATACGCCACCGTTTTGTTATGAGCGAATGCATGTATGGAAAGAATAACGGCAACAAATAACGCCTTGTTACGTTTAGCCGCGTTTCAAAAACAAGCGCAAGCAGCGAAAGTGATCCGAGCAACGTGCCGCACCTTAACAATACCGAGCGTTCGCAAATAGGAGACGGGGCTAGGCAGAGAGCGGGTTTGCGTGATAGAATACCCGCGGGCAAGGCTCCGGATGGCAACAAAGCCGGGGATTGCTGTCCCTGAGAGTGGTTCCTCCCCGGCGAACAAAAGGGGGGAGGTGGTACCGGTGAAAATGCTAAAGAAGCGCAAGGGCGAAGGCGAGCGCAGGAACAAGAGCGTAGAAACGTGCCAAGTCCAACAACCAACAAGCTCCCCCGGTTTATTGAGGAAGCTTGTCGAGTTCGCGGAGGCCGTAGTTATATTACGGCTTCTCATTGAGCTTCTTGCAGCGTTGAACCTGAACTAGGCCGTTCGGCTGACTTCAACTCAGCCGACGGACTTGCGAGGCGGATTCCGCTTCCTTGCCTGCGGAGCCTCGCTTGTATTATTATACACACGTTACTCTTCTCGTTCAACCACATATTTCAACAAACACACGATAATTTACGGAAAGCGCCCGCAGACACTCGAGCAATAAAACCGCGCGTCTTGAATACCGGCTTTTGTCGTGTTATTATTCACCCAGCGGCATCATGAAGATGCTTTAACGGGATAACATCACGCGCCACAAACCAAACAACGGTTGCCTCGAAGGCGATCGCTCTCTCAGAAGAGAGCGCGGCCCTTGCGGCAATTTTTTATTTTTCGGAGGAGTCTTTCTATGCATATGGCAGACGCTTTATTATCCCCATCGGTGGGTACGACAATGTGGGCGGTCGCGGCGGGGGCGGCGGCTTACGCGGCGAAGCGGACCGCGGGCGACGAGCTCTGCGAGAGGAAAATCCCTCTCATGGGCGTGCTTGGCTCGTTCGTGTTCGCGGCGCAGATGATCAATTTTACAATCCCCATGACGGGATCGAGCGGGCACATCGGAGGCGGCATACTGCTCGCGGCGCTCTTGGGGGCGTGTCCGTCCTTTTTGACCGTCGTGGTCATACTGGCGATACAATGCCTCTTTTTCGCGGACGGCGGACTGCTCGCGCTGGGCGGCAACATTGTCAATTTGGGCCTGGTTCCCTGCCTGGTTGTCTATCCTCTCGTCTACAGACCGATCGCGGAGCGGATACCGTCGCCGAGGCGCATAACCGCCGCTTCAATCTTGGGGGTTGTTGTGTCGCTGCAATTGGGCGCGTTTTTGGTCGTGCTGGAGACGCTGCTGTCCGGGGTCGCGGAGCTACCGTTCTCCGCGTTTCTGATGCTGATGCAGCCGATTCACTTGGCCATCGGCGTCGTCGAGGGAATTGTGACGGCGTCGATCCTCTGCTTCGTCTACGCCTCAAGGCCCGAGATTATTGAGGGGGCAGCCTCGCAAAATCGCCCCGTGTCGAGGGCGGCGTTGCCGGCGTTTGCGGCGGCGGCTCTGTTGGTGGGCGGTGCGCTCTCGTCGTTCGCCTCGGGCTTGCCCGACGGGCTGGAGTGGGCCGTAGGGAAAATCGCGGGTTCACCGGAGTTAGAGGCGGCGGGGGTTGCCTATGAGCAAGCCGCCGAAATACAGGGCACGACGGCGATTATGCCCGGCTATGCGTTCGCATCAGAGGGCGCGGAGGGCGCGGAAAATTCTCCGTCCGGAACGCCCGTCGCGGGAGTAACCGGGGGCGTGATCACATTTTTGACCATCGCGGCGCTCGGAGGCGTGATATCCCGATTCCGCGCCCGACGCGCGCATTCGGGGTGACGCATACGTCAAACTTCGCGGCCAAGATAAGGGATATATATTCGATCGAGTCGATTTCCTCCGGGAACAGCGTCTTACACCGCCTGCACCCCGGCGCGAAGATCACGGCTACGGCTTTTTTTCTCGCGGTCGTCGTGTCCTTCGGAAGATACGACTTCTCGAGGCCGGTGCCGCTGCTGTCATATCCCGTCCTCGCGGCGGCGCTGGGCGGAGTTCCGTATGCGCTGCTGCTGCGGCGCTTTTCGCTTGCGCTGCCGTTTTGTTTGTTGGCGGGGACGGCGAACCTTTACTTCGACCGCGCCGCTGCCTTCACGCTTGGCGGCGTGGCGGTCAGCTTCGGCATTCTTTCGCTCTTCTCTATACTGTTGCGCGCGTTTCTGTGCGTCATGGCTGTGTTGATTTTAGCGGCGGCTACGCCGTTCACTCACCTGACCGCTCAACTGGAGCGCATGAGGGTGCCGTCGGTCTTAATCACGCTCTTTGAGGTTACTTATCGCTATTTGGGGACGCTTATCGACGAAGCTTCATCTATGTACACGGCTTATTCGCTGCGTTGCGGCGGAGAGAGTAGAGTCAAGATGCGGGATATGGGAAGCTTCGCCGGTCAGCTGCTTCTGCGCAGTTTTGACCGCGCCGAGAGAGTGTACGCCGCCATGAAGTGCCGCGGGTATCGTTCGTGCCGCGTCCGGCAAGAGCGTGTGCCGTTCGCGGCGGCGGATTATGCCTACATGTTCTTGGTCTGCGGGTCGGCTCTTTTATTTCGGTTGACGGACGTCACATCCGCTGTGGGGCGGTTGGCGGCGCGCTTGCCGTGACGCTCGCGGTCCGCAGCCTCTCCGTCGTCTATCCGGACGGCACGGAAGCCGTGAAGACGCTCAGTTTTGAGCTGGGACGGGGTGAATCCGTCGCGCTGATCGGGGCAAACGGCGCGGGGAAGACCTCCCTGTTGCTGGCCCTCGCCGGAGTTCTGCCGTTTTCGGGGACTGCCGAGGCGGAAGGTATCCCGCTCGGCGCAAAGCCGCCGGTCGGGGCGTCGCATCGAGTCGGCATGGTGTTTCAGAATCCGGACGATCAGTTGTTCATGCCTACCATCTTCCGGGACGTCGTCTTCGGCCCGCGCAACATGGGCCTCGGCGACGAGGAGAGCGCGCGCCGAGCGGAGGAAACGCTGCGCGAGCTGAACATCGCGCATCTGCGCGACCGCTCGCCGCTCAAGCTCTCGGGCGGAGAGAAGCGCATAGCCTCCATCGCGGCGGTTCTTGCCATGACGCCGTCATTTTTGCTCTTCGACGAGCCGACGGCGTTCCTTGATCCGCGCGCGCGGCGCGGCCTGATCGGCATTATGAAGCGTCTGGGGCAGGCAAAACTGATCGCCACGCATGATTTTACGTTTGCGCTCGAGACATGCGAACGCGCCATTCTCCTGAAAGACGGCGAGATGTTCGCCGTCGGCGAGCCGGAGGCGTTATTCTTCGACAGGGCCGTCATGGAGGGCTGCGGCGTGGAAGAAATTCGTCGTTAGTCCCGCTCTTCGAGAGGCTTGTTCTTGAGATCGCACCAAAACCAGACGAGCAACCACAGCCCGCGAAAAGCCCCGCCAAGCGAGATTGCTATCCAGATGCCGTTCAGTCCGATAACGCGCGACAACCCCCAAGCGACGGGCACGCGCAGCGCGTTGCTGGAGATGCTGACGATCGACGGGGGCATCGTCCTGCCCATGCCTCGGAAGTAGCCGCTCGCTACGGCCTCAAAACAACCCGGTATTTGGCTGACCGCGAGGATGCGCAGGTACGAGCTCCCGACGGCGACCAACTCCGGCTCGGGCAGAAAAAATCGAAAGAGCGCGCCGCCCATCCCCGCCAACAGCAGAGAGACAAATAAGCCCCACGAGCATACGATCAAAAAAGAGACGCGATAACAGGCGCGAATCCGATCCCACTTGCGCGCTCCATAATTTTGCCCGACGAAAGCAGTGATCGCGGTCGAAAAACCGATGCAGATCAACCAACAGAGCGACTCGATCTGCGTACCCACGTGGTAGACGGCTATCGCTTGCGCGCCAAACCCCGCGACGAAACGGGATATCAGCATCATCAGCATGGTGAAGAACGCGCTCTCCATACCGATGGGAACGCTCCACTTGAGCATCGTCCGAATTCGGGCGGGGTCGGGCCTGCTGAAAAATTCGTATCGCGGGAAGGGGCGGTCCTCCCGCTTGAGCAGCGCGCGCAACAGAAGCGCGCAGGCGGTGTACTGCGCGATCACGGTCGCGACCGCCGCGCCCGTCACGCCCATGCGGAAGACGAAGATAAACAGCGGGTCGAGCACGATGTTCATGATCAATCCCGTCGCGTTGACAAAGAACGGCACACGGGAATTGCCCGAGCCGTTAAACGCGCCGACCACCGCCGCGCTGATAAAGACCGCGGGCATACCCAAAGCCGTCACGCGCAAGTAACGCCGTGCGTCCAGCACTACGGAGGCTTCTTTTATCGTGAAAAATCCGATCAGCTGCTTCGCTAAGAAAAAGCAGGTTAAGCTGAAACAGAGGCCCGCGGCCGCGGCGATGAACATCGAATCCTGCGAATACTTGCGCGCGGCCTCGAGATCTCCCCTGCCCGTGTTTTGCGACACGCCTATTTCCGCGCCCATTCGCCCCAGCAAGATCAGGCCGTTGGACAGCCAGAGGTACATGCCCGCGGAGCCTGACGCCGCGACAGCCCCGCTGCCGACGCGCCCGAGCAGAAACATGTCCGTCATGTTGTAGCCCATCAAGATCAGCTGTGTTCCGATTATGGGAATCGCCACGGTGAGCAGCCTGTTTAGTATGCCGCCTCGCGTCAGGTCGTACTTTTCGCTGGAAATGACACACTACCCCCCAATGCCAAATGATATTCTTCCGCGTTCAAGATCGACGTCAAGGACCTCGACGGTCAGCCTGTCGCCGGGCCTAATGTCTATTTTCCGTCCCTTAAATTTGCTGATGTGCAGCAATCCGTCCCGGTGGACGCCAACATCCACAAAGACGCCGAAATCGGTGATGTTGGTCGCGATTCCGGACAGAAGCATCCCCTTCGCGAGATCGGTTATTTCGCGTACGCTTTCGTCGAAGGCAAACGCCTCGAACTCGCTGCGCGGGTCGCGTCCCGGTTTGGCAAGCTCCGCCAGAATATCGCGCAGCGTCGCCTCTCCGAGTCCGTCGTATTTACCGGCGATTATCCGCGCGCGCAGTTCTTCGTCGCGCATAAGATCACGCACGCCGCAACCGAGGCTGCGCGCCATCTCCTCCACCGCCGCGTAGCTCTCGGGGTGAACGGCGCTCGCGTCGAGAGGGTTCTCGCCCCCCGTCACGCGGAGAAAACCGGCGGACTGCTCGAAAGCCTTCGGACCCATGCGCGGCACTTTCTTGAGGGCTTCTCTGGAGGCGAACGGGCCGTTTTCGCTCCTGTATTTGACAATGTTATCCGCCAGCGCGGATCCCAAGCCCGAGATATATTGTAACAGCTCGCGGCTCGCCGTATTGACGTCAACACCAACTTGATTGACACAGCTCATCACGACGTCGTCGAGCGCGGATTTGAGCGCTTTCTGATCTACGTCGTGCTGGTATTGGCCAACTCCGATCGACTTGGGGTCGATCTTCACCAGCTCTGCCAGCGGGTCCCGGAGACGTCTGCCGATCGAAATCGCGCCGCGCACAGTGAGATCCAACTCGGGGAACTCGGCGCGCGCGGTCTCTGAGGCGGAGTAGATCGACGCGCCGCTTTCGCTCACCATGACAATCTGCGCGGACAGGTCCAATCCCCGCGCCCATGTCTCGGTCTCGCGTCCCGCCGTCCCGTTGCCTATGGCGATTGCCGCGGGTTTATATTTTTCACACACCGCCGCGAGCACAGACGACGCTTCGGCCGCTTTACTCCTCGAAGAGTGGGGATAAACAGTGTCGTGATGGAGCAGGTCTCCGCGTTCGTTCAGCACCGCGAGCTTGCAGCCCGTACGAAAACCGGGGTCGAGCGCGGCGACGGCGCGGTTTCCAAACGGCGGAGCCATCAAGATCGAGCTCAGGTTCTGCGCGAATACGCGTATTGCATCTTCGTCCGCCCTCTCCTTGAGCCGCGCGCGAAGCTCGGTCTCCATCGAGGGTGCAAGCAGGCGCTTGCACGCGTCGATAAGCGCCGCCTCGACCTCGCGGCTCTCCTCCCCTTCGCCCCTCAAGAAAATACCTCGCAAAATCCCTTGCATTTCCGGCATCTCCGGCAGAACAGAGAGTTTAAGCACACCCTCGCGTTCGCCGCGGAAGAGCGCGAGCAGGCGATGCGACGAGGCCTTGTCCGCCGAGGTTTGCGAGTCGTAATAGTCGCGGTATTTACCCGCAGGATCGTTCTGCGCCGCGGACTTCGCGGGGGACGCGGTGATGACCGCCTTGCGGGCAAAGAGCGTGCGTACGCGCCCTCGTGCCGCCGTGTGCTCGCTCATCGCCTCCGCGATGATGTCCCGCGCGCCTGCGATTGCGTCTTCGGGCGACGCCGCGCCCTTCTCGGCGTTCACGTATCGCGCCGCGTCCTCAAGAAGAGGCGCTCCGACGTTTCGCTGCTTCATGATGCGCACGGCAAGAGGCTCCAGGCCCCGCTCCTTCGCGGCGGAGGCTCGCGTCTTGCGCTTGGGGCGGTACGGCAGATATAGATCTTCCAACTCGGCAAGGGTGTTTACGGCGGCAAGCGACGAACGCAGAGCCTCTGACAATACGCCCAAGCTCTCGCAGGAGGCGAATATCGCGCCGCGGCGTTTTTCCAGCTCCGCAATGCGCTCCGACTCGTCGCGGATTTTGATGATGGCGACCTCGTCGAGGCCGCCTGTCGCTTCCTTTCGGTATCTCGCGATAAATGGAACCGTCCCGCCGCCTCCGAGTAGCTCAAGAACCGCGGCAACACCCCGCTCGGGCAACGCGGTTTCTTTGGCAACGCGCGGCGCGAGAAGCCCGCGATCTTCGTTCATTTCAAAACCCCCGATACTCGTATCTCCGGTTCTTAATATCAAAAAGCGAGCGCCTCGCACGATACGCGACGCTCGCCGATGTTTAGTTTTATTCAGGAGCGCCTACTCGGATGCGTCCTCCTCACGGTGTCTCAGGAAGTCGCCGAGCGTGACGGACATTTCTTCTGTCGGAACCTGCGTCCGCATCTCGCGTGATTTGCGTTCGCCGTCGTCGCGCCTGCCCGGGCGATCGCGCGTATCGCGCTCGCTTCTCTCGCGGGGCCTGCGCTCATCCTCGGGCTGAAGCGCTTTCAAGCTGAGGCGAATGCGGCGCGTCGCCGGATCGACCTCGAGAATGCGGGCCGTCGTCTCCTGCCCCATCTGCAGCACGTCCTCCGGTTTTTCAACACGCTGACGGCTGAGCTGGGAGATATGAATGAGGCCTTCGATACCGGGCTCCAGCTCGACAAAGGCGCCGAAGTCCGCCAGGCGAATGACCTTGACGGTGACGTCCGTGTCCTTGGGGAAGCGTGTCTCCACGCCCATCCACGGATCGTTGAGCTGTTTATAGCCGAGGCTGATGCGCTTGCGGTCGGTATCGACGTCCAGAATAACCACTTCGACCTTCTGGCCTTTTTTGAGCACTTCTTTGGGATGTTTTATGCGGCTCCAGCTGAGGTCTCCGATGTGAATCAGGCCTTCGACGCCGGGTTCGAGTTCTACAAACGCGCCGAAGTCCGTCATGTTCGTTACCGCGCCCTCGGTCTGCGTGCCTTTAACCCAGCGTTCGGTGACTGTCTCCCATGGATCGGAGAGCGTCTGGCGGATGGAGAGGGAGATACGGTTCTTCGCCCTGTCAATGCCGATGACCTTGACCTTGACGGTGTCGCCCTTCGAGACGAGCTCCTTCGCCTTCGCGTTGCGCTGCCACGCGAGCTCCGTGATGTGCACGAGCCCTTCGATGACTCCAAGGTTGACGAACACGCCGAAGGTGGTAATGCTGCTGATCTCACCCTCGAGAATGTCGCCCTCGTGCACCGTCTCGTAGAATTTCTCGCGCTCCGCGCCCATCTCCTCTTCGAGAATGCTTCGGCGCGAGAGGACAAAACGGCGCTTGCGGCGGTCTCGCTCGATCATCTTCACGGGGAACGACTGGTCGATCAAACGGCCGGGATTCACCCCGCGCCCCTCTTCCGCAAGATGAGAGATCGGAATGAACCCTTCGATGCCGAAGCAGTCGACGATCAATCCGCCCTTGACTTTGCGAAGTCCCCTGACCTCGATGATCTCGTTCTTTTCGAGCTCTTCTTCGAGGCGGTTCCATCTCTCGTCGAATTCACAACGCCAGCGGCTCAATGTCAGCTGGGCTTCCTCACCCTGGCTGATGTTGGTAACTTGAACGCGGACCTTGTCCCCCACCTTAGGCTCATCGACGGATTCCACCAAAACGCGATGCGTCCACTCCTTGCGTGGGAGAAAGCCTTCACACTTGTAGCCCACATCAACAAGCCAACCGTCTTCACGGGCGTCCACCACGACGCCGTCGACCACCTTGCCGCGATGGATATCTTCGAAGCCGCCCATCTGCTCCATGATGCTCTCCATCGTCTCTTCCGTATCCTGCGTTGTCAATTCTTCGTTGCGGATATCATCCACCATACCGTCACAGCCTCCTCGGACCTACAGCCTCTTTAATTTTCCAGTGAGTTCATTTATGAGCCAATCGGGGGTGCTGCCACCCGCCGCGACTCCTATTGATTGCTTACCCCGTAACCAACCCCTCTCAAGTTCCGGCGCGTGCTCGATCCAGAGAGTAGGGACGCCCAACGATTCCGCAATCTGCGCGAGTTTGCGCGTATTCGCGCTGTTTCTTCCACCTATCACGACGATACCGTCAACCTGCGACGCCAGCTTACGAATTGACTCCTGCCTCTCGATTGTAGCACGACAGATAGTATTATATACCTTTATCTCTCCTGTAAGAAGCACCAATCTCGCAACAATCGAGGCAAATGAAGCTTCTTGTTGTGTGGTTTGGCTCAGAACGCCTAATTTTCCGAATCTCGCGCCGCGCGGGATCTCGTCTTCTTCCGCGATGACGAGCGCTTCCCCGCTGACGTAGCCCTTGATGCCCCGCACCTCGGGGTGAGCCGAGTCTCCGAAAATCACCACCTTATACCCCTCGCGCGAGAGCGATTCCGCGCGTTGCTGCGCCGCTCGGACGTGCCCGCAAGTGCCGTCCGTTACGATACGGCATCTGCGCTCAAGCTCGTCCAGCTCATCGGGCGCCGCGCCGTGCGCCCGCACGAAGCCCGCCGCGCCCTCCGGCACCTCCGCCGCTCTTTCTACCAAGCGCAATCCCATGGCGGTAAGCCGTTCAACCTCCTGTGGATTGTGAATCGGACTGCCGAGGGAGTACACCGTGCCGTGCTCGCGCAGAGCGCGCTCAAGCTGGCCGATAGCCCTCCGCACTCCGATGCAGAGGCCCGTGGGACTCGCCACTACGAGGTTCATACGGGGCGTCTTTCATCTTTATTATTCAATACTTTTATCACTCGGTTCTCCATATCATCCACCGCTTCAAAAGGAGATATACGGGAAAAATCATACCACACTTTTGCGTTAAATCCACGAAACCAGTTCATTTGTCTTCGCGCAAAAATCTTTGTGGCGCGGATGTCGCCCCGCAGAGCTTCGTCGAATGAGCACTTGCCCCGGAGGTATAATACCAGCTCGCGATAGCCAAAGCCTTGCAGCGCCGGAAGCTCGGGCGAATAGCCGTGCGCGAGGAGCCATTCGACCTCCTCGGGATATCCCGAGCGAAACTGCTCGGCGGCGCGCCGTTCAATTCGCTCATATAAAATTTCGCGCGGCGAATCGATGCCAAAATAATAAATCTCCCTGCGCCCGCCGATCTTACCGCGCGAGGCATATAGCTCAGAAGCCGGCAGACCCGAGAGTTGGTATATTTCGAGCGCGCGCACTATTCGTACTTTGTCGTTTGGGTGAATGCGCGAGGCGCTCTCGGGGTCTATTTCGGAGAGGCGCGTATGAAGCGCGGGCGCGCCGCCCTCCGAGGCTTGCCGCAGCAGCTCCGCGCG
>Ga0153940_1001525_pt1 | contig 10351 bp, 8 predicted proteins | sample TSNJ024MetaG_FD_104736 | JGI IMG/M metagenome (GOLD analysis project Ga0153940, IMG submission 104736) | Attine ant fungus gardens microbial communities from New Jersey, USA - TSNJ024 MetaG | ecosystem: Host-associated > Fungi > Mycelium > Unclassified | place: USA: New Jersey, Brendan T. Byrne...
AAAAGCAGAAAAACATATAAACAGCAAAACACCGCGTAAATAAAGTAAAATCCATATTTAAACTGGAAACGGATATCTCCCAGTATCATTTTTATCAGCCTCATTGCAGTGTCCTCCCTGTAACTTCCATGAAAATATCGTTCAAATTCGGTTCGCTGCTGTGGATAGACAGTATACGGTTTTCTTTCATCAGGTCTGCTAATATACTGTCCGCTGACATCTGGGAAAGCAAACATTCACCCGTTCTCTCCTGTCCGTCAAAATAAGTGTAGATAACCTTTGCCGCACCTTTCCCCATGATCAGGTTGTGGGGACTGTTAAGAGCCTTAATGCTGCCATTCACAATAAAAGCAACCCTGTCGCACAACTCTGTTGCGTCCGCCATATTATGGGTGGTAATAAATATCGTTTTCCCTTTTTCTCTTTGCTGTAAAATCATATCTTTCATCAATCGGCTGTTGGACGGATCAAGGCCGCTTGTGGGTTCGTCAAGGAATAATATGGCAGGATCGTGAAGAAGCGCCTTTACAAAATTCAATCTTGACTTCATACCCTTTGAGTAATCGGATACTTTTTTGTCGGCATCATTCTGCAGTCCAATCTCTGCAAGCATCTCATCAATCGATCTCGCTTTCCCGGCATATAAGGAGCTGAAAAATACGAGGTTTTGCCTGGCAGTCAGCTTCTCATACAGCGTGGAATACTCAAAGTCCACTCCGATATTTTCATAAAAACGGTTATCATGCTCCCTGCACTCAACACCGTTCAGCCTGACACTGCCTGTGTACGTTGGAATCAATCCTGTAAGAATTTTTTGCAAGGTTGTTTTCCCTGCACCGGATGGTCCTAAAAATCCGAATATTTCACCCCTTCCAACATGGAAATTCATGTTTTCAATGAATGGGTGTCTGGAATAACTGAAGGACAGGTTTTCTACTGTAAGCATATGTTTATCTCCTTAATTGACTTATCTGTTCCTAATAGTCAGAAAAAGCCTAAAATTTTTATGTGATTATCTGCAGTACTAATCCTTTAATGGTCAGTTTCAACGCTTCATCGAAATACTCTTCTCCCATTTCACGCTTATAGACCATTGTAATAAAGAGATTTCTAAAAGCGGCTGCAAAATGATCGGTATTGAGATCAGGTGAAGGTTGAAGGAACTCCATTATATTTTTAATCATTGAACTGTCCTGAATAAAATGACTTTGCATAATCTCTTGCGGCAGTTTACGATAAAGCAGCTCTATTTCTCCAGTGGTGATAAGACGCAGCATACCTGTTTCATCAGTTGCCTTGAAAAAATTAAAAATGATATCCGTTAATTGATCAGATGTAATATGGCCATGTAATGCCTCAATTTCCTCCATCATTTGCTGCTCAATGATTTCATGCTGATCCATTAGAACCTCAAACAGCAAAAGCTCCTTTGATTCATAAAACAAATAAAAAGTACCTTTTGGAATTTTAACACGCTCTACCAGCTCATCTACAGTAGTTCGCCTTATTCCAAAGGTTGAAAGTAAATATGCGGCTTCCTCCTTTAGCCTCCTTTTGATATATATCCGTTCATCATCTGAATATGTTTTAGGCAAGGTTAACTCTCCTTATTTGACTATTTCGTTTCATATAGTCATATTAGCATGATTTTTTCGGTATGTCAACATAAAAGCAGGTTCATGATTAACATCACGAACCCGCTTTTATATGGACAAAGTCACTGCTTATTATTCACTTGCAATCATACTGCTCCACTCATCGATCCCTACCTGCGCTGCCTCTTCAGGTTCTAACTGTCCATCAAATACTAACGCCATAACTTTCTCCACGATAGAATAGTAATAATCCATTCTGTCAATGCCCGGCACCGGATTTGCATTTGCGAACTGTTGTGCAAACACATATAAACTCTCGTCATTTACCAGACCTTCAATTGTAGAAATGTCAGCACGTGCTGTTGGTTTATAGTTTGTTTCGTATAAGATATTCGCACCCTCTTCAGAAACCATATAGGCGGCAAGGAGCATAGATGCAATGGGATAATCGGAATAAGCAGATACATGAGCAACCTTTAATCCGGCAAAAGGTATTACGTCATTTCCTTCAATCGTAGGCAGCTGGATTACTCCAAAATTAACACCAGCCTCTGTAAAGTCTTTGATATTCCACACTCCGCCCATAATATATGCTGTTTTCCCGGCCTTAAACTGTTCGTTTACAAACTCTCCTTTTAAATCCTGAGACTGTACAGGAAGAATCTCCCTTATGCTTTGAATGAACTCCAGTCCTTTTATAAACGCTTCAGACTCTAAACCATTACTGTCCCGATCTGTTCCGTCCGCTCCAAACAGCTCATAACCATATGCTGTTAAAAATCCATAGCTTGAATATGCATTGGCAACGTCCATCATAAACCCAAACTGATTGTTTGCAACATCATTATATTCTCTTGCAAATTCAAATATTTCTTCAAATGTCTCTGCCGGCTTATCTCCTACAATATCCTTATTATAGAACAAACAGTTCGCTTCCGTTGAAACCGGAACGCCATACAAATCACCGCCAGAGCTTGCCGTACTGATTGCCACATCTGATAATTCTTCTCTTAACTGCTCTGCAATACTGTCTTCGAACTTAAGTACCATCCCTGCAGCCAGTGCACTAACCAGACGATTGTGAGAAATCATAAATACATCAGCTCCGGAGCCGGCTGGTCCATCCAACTCCATCTTCGTTCTTGCATCTGTAAAACCTACCTCTTCCGCTACTACCTTTACATCAGGATATAATGCCATAAACCCTTCTGCAATTGCCTCTCCATATACAAGCTTATCAGTCCAAAGCAGTAATTCAGCTCCCTCTTCAGGCTGTACACCTTCCGCTTCAGCCACACTTTCATCGTTCTTGCTCTCTATTACATTTACATCTGTTGGTACCTCTTTTGAACATCCTGCCAATCCAATACTGGCTATAGCCACTGTTCCTGCAGCTAAAAAACTCATAAACCTTTTCCTTTTCATCTTCTTTCATTCTCCTATTCATTTTTTTATTACCACTTGAATATCACAGACCTTCCCATGATATTCTCAAGCAGCGTAAAAGTGTTTTCTTTCACACCTACTCTTTATTTGCACCTGCGCTGATTCCCTGTACAATGTACTTTTGGAAGATCACATAAACTGTAGAAATCGGAATGGATACCACTACTGCTCCAGCGGCAAACATTGTGAAGTTCGTGCTTTCCTGCTCATTGATCATAGCATACAAACCTACCGCCAGCGTTTTATGCTGATCCTTGGATAATAACAGGTTTGGCAATATATAATCCATCCAGGGAGACATGAACTGCGTTACCACCACATAGGTAATAATCGGCATGGCAAGCGGAATAGTAATCTTAAAAAAAGCCTTAAATCTTGTGCATCCATCAATATATGCTGCTTCATCCAGAGATTTTGAGACACCATCCAGATACCCTTTTACAAGCCAGACATTATATGGTATTGCACCAACTGAATAAATCAGCACCAACGCCAAAGGCTTATTAAGCAGCCCGAATGTCAGGAACAGCACATAAATTGCTGTCATAGACAGAAAGGAAGGAAACATTGATAATAACAGCAAGGTCATCAAACCGGCCTTTTTTCCTTTAAAGTTAAATCTGGACATCACCCAGGCAGTTACCATAACCATCATCACTGATACGATTGCGTTTACGACAGCGATCTGAAGGGTATTTCCAAACCAAGTCAAATATTTCGTCTTTGTAAAAAGGTTTATATAATTGTTCAATGTCCACCGCTCCGGAATAAGAGAGGAGCTTGCCAAACCTGAACTATCCGAAAATGAGGAAGCAACAATCCAGAAAATTGGTATAATTACCAACAGACATACAATAATCACCTCAATATGCAGCATTATGGAAATAATAATTTTCTTTATATTCAAATCCTTATACCTCCTTAAACGCTGTAGTCCGTTTGAAATTCCAATATGCAATGCTTCCTACAACAATAAAAATCAGAATACTCATAACTGCTGCCATGCTATACATCTGGTTATCCAGCGTCAATTTGTAAATCCATGAAATCAGGATATCTGTATCACCTGCAATCTGGTAGTTGGGATTAACCGGTCCGCCATTTGTCAGGAAGAAAATTGCACCAAAGTTATTAAAATTACCGGCAAAGCTCATGACCAGCAAAGGCATCGTAACACGGAGCAGCATAGGCAGTGTAATAAACCGAAAGCAGGAAAATGCAGCGGCACCATCAATCCTGGCTGCTTCATATAGAGAAGGGTCCATATTGGAAAGAACCCCTGATATCATCAATAACGATGATCCAAAACCAAGCCAGAGATTTACACCAAGTACTGTGATTTTAGCCAGAACCGGATCTGTCAGAAATGGAATTCTCTCCGATATCCATCCCATATTCAGCAAAAACTGATTAAGCGGACCAAACTGACCGTTAAAAATATTGCGGAATACAAGCAGGCATACCATCGTAGGCATCATCCATGGCAGTATCATAATGGTTCTGAATAATTTCTTGCACTTTATGTAATCACTGCCCAATATAAGCGCCTGTATCAGTCCCATGATATAGCAGGATAATGTTGCACATATGGTCCATATAACAGTCCATCCAAGCACATTGAAAAAAGTACTGGACCAGACCGGAACCTTAAACAGTTTGACAAAATTAGAAAAGCCAATCCAATGAATGAGGTTTGCCGGCGGCAGATTTCCTCTCGTATAGTCTGTAAAGGCAGTTAAAACCGAAAACAACATAGGCATTACAGAAATAAAAAGTACTGCAATAATAACCGGTGCCGTTACAATATAAGGAAACCTGGTTTTGTAGAATTCTATAAGCCAGGATTTTGAAGTGGTGTACACGCCTCCTGCCTTTTCAACAGTCTCTCCTGAATAATAAGCATCCCTTACATTACCAATATAAATGAGGACAATAAGAAGTAAAATAATGACCGTAATCACACCTTCAATCATCAACATCATAGAATGATCGCCTACCTTAGCACCAGGTTTCACGCCAAGCGTAACTAGTCCCCATACTCCTTTCGTAAAAAAACCTCCATGCAGCCGCATCTGAAATGGAATATTGTTTGTATATACTTCTATCCAATATCCCGTACCCAACTCTACAGAAACCACAATCACTTGCATCAGAAAAAACAATAATCCCTTTAGTCTTTGCCTGCAAACAAAAAATTGACCGCTTCCCCATATGAAAACAGAACATATAAGGGATTTTTTTGCTTTACTCATACCTTCTCCTTCTCTGAATAGTCATCAGATAATTATTTATTCATTTAAAGCCGCCTCAATTTCTTTTATAATATCCTCACCTCCCATGCTGTGCCAGGTTCTTACAAATTCATCAAACTCCTCTATACCGGCATCCCCCATAATAATTCTGCTAAACATTTCAACCTCTGCCTCTTTTAAAGACTTCCACTTCTTCATCATGGTTTCTGTGTATCCATAATAGGCACTGACAACAGGTTCATAACCTTCTGTTGATATGGCTCTTTGTCCAACCATAAACGAATACAGCCTTCCCATGTTGGATGCTGCTTCCGGATGTTCCAGGTCCCAATATTGAATACTAAAATCATCCAACGGTTCCTTTTTCAAAACCTTTAACATTTCCATATCATTTTCCAGCAATTTATGTTTCGTAAAATCTATTTCTTCCATCGTAATCTCATCCCGAAGCCACTTATCCAGAATATCAAAGGATACAGCTATTTCATCCGCATTATCATATACTGTAAAAAGCGGGTAAACACTGGATATGGATACCATGGAATTAAATCCCTGATCCACCCATTTGGCTTCATCTCTGAGCAGCAGATTGATAATCTGGATTGCTGCCTGGGGATAATCACAGTTTTTTGATACCACAATATAGTTGTCACAGGGTGCTGACATTTTGTTATAGTACTTCCCGTCCTCTGCCAGCGGCACACAATGAGCAGTCCAATTCATCTCACCGCTCATAATCCCGTCCACCATAGAATATCCCGACCACCACGGACCAAAGAAGATACCGGCTGTTCCTTCCAAAACAGCTCTCAGACTATCGCCCCGAAGCAAAAGCTCAGAATCCAGAATTCCCTCCTGATACATAGAAGCCAGTCTTTCTAATGCATATTTTGTTTCCTCTGTAAGAGAACCGTAGTATATTGTGCCATCTTCCCTTACAAGCCAGGTTCCGGGAAAAGAACCATATACAGAAAAAATCGGATCCAGGCCCCATTGATTTCCTCCCAATCCGGTTATAGAACTGGAGTTATACGGTCCAATAATACCTACCGTATCATTTAATCCGTTACCATCCGGATCGTTTGTTACAAAAGCTCTTGCAACCGCTTCTAATTCTTCAACCGTAACCGGATATGCCAATCCAAGATTTTCAAGCCAATCCTGCCTGATCCACATGATATTAATCTGATCATCCACATGCGGTATAGGGAGCGCCATCATCTCCCCCTGCTCCATCACCGTATCCATGATTTCACCGCTGCTCACAATGCTTTTCAGCATATCGGACGCATATTCCTCATATGCATTTGACATACTCTGTATTTGTCCATTTGCCAGCATTTTTCTAAACTGTCTTTCATTGACACTCATAATATCCGGAAGGGTATTACTTGCAATACACAGGTCAATTTTCTGCTCATATTCACTATTTGCGCATACCCAGTCATAGATAATCTCTATCCCCATTTCCTCTCTTATTAAATCCAGATAAATATTATCTTCAATAGATTGACCTTCTGGAAATTTCATTGTAGCTTTAATGCTATGACCATAATGTACAGAAATAAGCTCTTTCTCCGTTTCCTTCCTTGTATACTGACCTTCACATCCAAATAAAAAGAGAACATGTACCAATATAAATAAAATTACAGTTATCTTCCTTGCTTTCATATGTTTTGCTCCTCCTTAGGATTTGCTTTACTTACCCGATAACTGAATCATATACTATAGTGTACTTTTGTCAATTAAGAGTAGCATTATTACACAATTCAATCTAGGGAACTTCGTTACATAATATCTACACAAAATCCAACATTATTTTTACATATTGTAAATATTGTTATCTCACATAAAAACACTTTTACATTTTTTATTTCTATATCCGGATTTTGGAACTTTTCTATTGATTAATCCATGCCAATCATATAAAATGAGGTATCTTTTCAGCTTTAAGAAAAAACAGGAAACCCAATATGCTGCTTAAAAAATATACTTTGAACTCATTAAAAAGAAGGCTGACATTCATTATTATACTGGTAACCATTCTCTCTCTCGCTGCAACTATTATGGTCTCTTATGTTGCACTTCAATCTGTCGGGAGAGATAAAACCGAAAACTACTTACGTACATCCCTGCTTCAACTCACAGAGCAGATGAGCCAGTCTTATTATAATATGATACGCATTGCAGAACAGATGAATCCGGATGGTTCCATAGGTTCTATTGTTGATACCTATCTGTCAGAAGATAATAAGTATGAACTATATCGGAAACGATCTCTGATCAGAAATGAGTTGTTGGATATAGAACTTCCAAACTCTTATGTTAACTATATTATGTATTATGATCCTGATACGAAGACAAGTCTTTTTGAAGACGGTATCCCTGATATTTCCAATGATTCCTTTGATCTTCCTGTATTGGCAGAGATCGGCTCCAGTGTTTACCATGGTATTCATAAATCAAACCGGGCATTTATTGAAAGGGATGTCATATCCCTGCTTCAATCGGTCCAATTTTCCAACCAAAAAACGCTGTATACATACATTGAGATGAAGATGAATACCAATGATTATATTGACTATGCAGATGAAGGTTTGATTATCAATTCCGACAGCCTCACTTTTCTGCAAATAGATGAACATCAGAAAATACAATATAGTAACAATACGGACTTTCCGCTGGATAGTTCCTTTGATGTGGACAGCATACTACAGAATAAAAATAAGATCAGCGAAATAAATGGTTACTATGCCATTGCTGAGAAAAGCAGTTTTCACTTCACGAATATTATACTGATACCTTCAAAGGAATATAAAAGTGAGATGAATCTTATGCTGCAAAGAATTGTTATTATCTTTTCCATATCTCTGCTTCTCTTTATAGGCTCTATTTTTATGATATTCCGGCTTATTTACCGCCCTATACAACTCTTTGAGGAAGAATTGATTAAAGTAGGAGAAGGTAACTTTGAAACTGATGAATATAATTTTGATATCAAGGAATTTAATAAATTGTTCTTTCAGTTTAATGAAATGAAGCTTCATGTCAAGCAATTGATGATTGATATCAAAGAATCAGAGGCTCAGAAGAAGCAATGGGAAATGGAAACGCTGATGTATCAGATTAATCCTCATTTCCTTATGAACACTGTTAATTCTGCAAACTGGCTTGCCCGCATGCATCATGCAAACGACCTAAGCACTTTTTTAAGTGAACTGAATGCCATTCTGGCTTATAAAATGGGAAAGGGACTACGTACAACAACTTTTCGGACAGAAATAGAGATGTTAAATAAATATATTTACATTCAAAAAATGCGTTATGACTTCTCTGTGAATATGCAGGTGGAAGAAGGTAGTTATCTTGATTTCCCTACGATAAAGCTTCTCTTACAGCCATTAGTGGAAAATTCTCTGCAATATGGCATCAACGATAAAGGACAGATTAACATACGTATCTTTCTGGAAAATTCCATGCATTATATTGTAGTCACAATTGAGGATATCGGCAAAGGAATGACCGCCGAAACGTTAAAAAAAGTAAATGCTCCTTTCCGTTATGAGAATAACAACAGCATAGGGCACGACGGTATTGGACTGCGTTACGTGAAAACCATGTTAAATGAATATTACGGTTCTCAGGCTATCCTGACGATTAACAGTGAATTGGGAAAGGGAACAAAGGTAACTATTTTAATTCCGGCAAGTCCAAAACCGGAAAATGATTCCGAAAAATGCTGACCAATTGAGGGAAGTAAGTTTGAAAGAAGATCACTTTCAAATATTGAATCGATGTCCGCTGAAGCGGACAAGGGGTGTAAGTTTGAAAGAAGATCACTTTCAAATATTGAATCGATGTCCGCTGAAGCAGACAAGGGGTGTAAGTTTGAAAGAAGATCACTTTCAAATATTGAATCGATGTCCGCTGAAGCGGACAAGGGGTGTAATTATGATCAAGGTATTAATTGTAGATGACGATAAGCTGACCCGAAAAGGTCTGGAGACACTGCTTCCCTGGGAGGCATGTAATATGACTGTAATTGGAAGCGTTCAAAACGGAAGTCTGGCACTTGAGTTTCTGGAAAAAGAAAACGCTGATTTGTTATTTGTAGATATAGAGATGCCTGTTATGAACGGTATCGAGCTGATGGAAATCTGCAAACAAAAGTATCCGGGACTTCAATTTGTCGTCCTTACTTTCTACGAAAAGTTTGCATATGCGAAATCTGCTGTAAAGCTGGGTGTTCTGGACTATATCTCTAAAATAGAACTTGACCCTGATGAAGGAAGTGCAGTACTTCAGAATATCTATAACAAATATATGGAACGTTCCTTATACGACGCTAATAATGGACAATCCGCGCCTCTTCCAACTCCATTTAACGAGTCTTTATGGGAAAATCTAAAAAAGGAATGGAGTCTGCTCTATTGGGTTTATGATAAGGAGCTCCTGAAAGAACTCAGCTGTAAAACAATGGAAGCCAATCCTTCCTTGCGGCATGCAGAGTTACATCTGATTAAATGTCTGCAGCGTGTTGACACTGAAGCGGGAAGAAAAGAAAGTGAATTTCCTGCCTTCCATACAATACAAGATATGCTTTCCTGGCTTACTGTATGGCTGGAGGAACTATACGAATATGTTAACAATCAGGACTGCTATACAAACATGCTGTTATGTATCATCCGTTCTGTCCAATATATGAATACAAATATAGCCCAACCTCTAAAGGCAGAAACCGTTGCAGATATGGCCGGAATCAGCCGGAGTTACTTCAGTATCAGTTTTAAGAAAATGACCGGGCAGACCTTTCACGATTATTTAAAAAGCATGAGAATAAGCCTGGGAAAACAGCTGCTTAGAAATACAGATAAAACTGTAACTGACATTGCATACTGCATTGGATATAATGATGTCAATTACTTTAACCGGGTTTTTCTGAATACTGTGCAGCGTTCTCCTTCTGAATACAGAAAACTGTCCCGATCCCCAGAAAGGAAAGATGAATCATGAGAAAAACTAATTTTCACACACATACACACCTATGTAAACACGCCG
>Ga0153940_1001527_pt1 | contig 10345 bp, 8 predicted proteins | sample TSNJ024MetaG_FD_104736 | JGI IMG/M metagenome (GOLD analysis project Ga0153940, IMG submission 104736) | Attine ant fungus gardens microbial communities from New Jersey, USA - TSNJ024 MetaG | ecosystem: Host-associated > Fungi > Mycelium > Unclassified | place: USA: New Jersey, Brendan T. Byrne...
ACCCTCCATTAAAAGAAAGAAAGGAGGCGTGAAAAAATTACTTTCGACGCACACCTCCTGTATATTGTATATATTGTAGCTTGCATATTCCCGCCGGAGCCGGACGGGACCAGGCAGCCACCCAATGTCATTAAGTTAAGGATTAACGAGCTGATAATCAGATAATAATTGTTTAATTGGGATATTTTATGTATATTTATCAAAGGATCAGCACGTTATTATGATGAAAAAAAACACCGGGAATTATTTTAAGCCGGATTAAAACCAAGTTATTATCCGAAGATATTGTTTTACTGTATAAAAGGTCCAAGAATGATTTTACAAGGAACAGGAAACAATCTTTTCACAGAACAGTAATTTTTATGATAAATCTGTTAACCAAAAGCCTTTCGGTAGAAATGGGTGCATGACAAATTGCAGCCTCGTCAATAAAAATTTATCTTTGTGTTTATTAACCTTTAAATCAAACGTCTGATGGATACCCAAAAGCTAAAATCAGAAATAATGACACTCTTATCGGAAGAACTGGATAGTTGGCTGGAGCAATCTTCCCGGATCAAAGACGGCTATGAATATGAAACAGCCTTTATCGGGTTTACCCGCAAACTCAACACTATCCTGTTAGAAAAAAGCATAGGAGAGCCCGGTATCGACCGGAATAAAAAAACTCCATACCTGTTTAGGAAAAGTCGAAGTAAGTAAGCAAGCAACACCCTCTTTGTCAACACACTGACAAATTCGGTATCAGTTCAAAATTTCAGGAGACTATCAGCTTATTAGGCCAAAGCCAGGTCTTCGAAGAAGCCGGTGAAATCTTAAAGGAACTGGTTGGAGTAATCATCAGTGCAAAACAAATACAGCGTGTCTGTGAATATTATGGCCATAAGCTGGAAGAGTTGAACAAAGCCTATGACCAGGGAGTCAAACCTGCTCCGGTATTGGATATACCGCCTTCAGATACGGTCTACGCCATGGTTGACGGTTCGATGGTATTCATCCGTGAACAGGGATGGAAAGAGATAAAGCTCGGGCGTGTTTATGGAGCATCTTCCTGTGTGCCTGTCCAGACAGGGCGCCAACAGGTCACAGATTCCCTGTATGTCTGTCATTTAGGCAACAATAAAGACTTCTTTAATAAATTCGACCCTTATATCGACCGCTATAAACAAAAGGTTATTATTGGTGACGGAGCCAGGTGTATCTGGAGATGGGCGGAGGATTTCCATAGCGATGCCCTTCAAATTCTGGATTTTTTCCATGCGGTCGAAAAACTGGGCATCTATGCCACCGCTGAGTTTGCCGATGATAAGGTCCGTGGCAAATGGCTTGACCGGCAGAAGATACGCTTGAAAAATAATCAAGTCGGGGATATCATACAGGAATTGAAGGGCCACAAAGCCAGGAATTCTAAAGCGGCCCGCCTCTTGATGCAAGTGGTTGGCTATTATCAGAGTAACGCCGTCAGGATGCAATATAAGACCTATCTGGAACAAGGGTATCTGATTGGTTCGGGGGCTATAGAATCAGCCCATCGCAATGTGGTTCAACAGCGGCTTAAATTGTCGGGACAAAGGTGGTCGCCACAGGGGGTGCAGGCCATGGCAAACCTCAGGGCTTGCAAAAAGGCTAACCAGTGGAAAATACTTATCGATTGTATTAAAGGAGCGGCTTAATGCAATTTGTCATGCACCCGTAGAAATAGACAGCTTTGTGAGTTTCATCAGACAAACTATCGGGCAAAAAGCTATAAGTAGCTTTAGTAAAAGCGCCTTTGTGCAATGCCGCAGAAAGATTAAGCCCGATGTATTCAAATACCTGTCTGATAATCTGATTGAAGAGTTTTATACCGACAATCAGGGGTCAGTCAAGCTATGGAACAGCTTCCGGTTAATGGCAGTTGACGGTTCAATACTGAACTTGCCCGAAACCAAAGAGTTGGAAAAAATATACGGTAGGGCAAAGAACCAAAACGGCCCAGGAGTCGTGCAAGGCAGGGCTTCGGTGTTGTATGATGTTTTAGACAAATTTGTCATTGATGGTTGTTTATCACCCTTGTCGATCGGCGAGGGGGTTTTAGCCTTCCATCACCTGGCCTGTTCAAAATCCGGGGATTTGATTATTTATGACAGGGGTTATCCTTCTTTTGGTTTAATTTATGAACATTTTGAGCGGGGTGTTGACTTTTTGATACGTGTTAAGACTGAATTCAGCCATGTTGTCAACGGGTTTTATCAGAGCGGATTAGAAACCGATATTGTTAAAATATATCCGGCAAAGCACACAAAACTGTCGGATAAACCTTATTCAAAAGACAGTTTTAAAGAAGTCCGCTTGGTCAGGGTTGAATTATCCACCACAGAAGTAGAGATACTTATCACTTCTTTGCTCGACCGGCAGGAATATACAAATGCAATATTTAAAGAAGTCTATTTTTTGAGATGGGGCATAGAAATATTTTATGATGAACTCAAGAATAAAATCAAAGTGGAGTATTTTTCAGGTTATTCCCCACATAGTATATTGCAGGATTTTTATGCCACATTATTTGTCTCTAATATCCAGAGTTTAATCGTCGGGCAAATTAATGATGAATTAGCTGAAGAGCCGACCAAAAATAAGTATCAATATAAAATAAACTCTAATTTGTCATATGGGTTCCTCAAAAACAGGATAATCACACTGTTCTTTTCAGACAAGGATATAGAAGGTATAGTTTGTGAACTAAAGGAATTATTTAAGAAACATACTATTCCCATACGACCCAATAGGAAATTTAAGAGAAATACCGATAAATATAGAAAAAGATACAAGCACAAACCGTTCAAAAACAGAAAAGATGCCATATAAATCCTTAACTTAATGACATTGGGCAGCCACCCGGCTGCCGGTAAGGGATTGGGATTGTCCTCTACGGGCGTAATTCCAGGATAAAGCGGCTCCCCTATTCTTATGGATTATGCAAGAGAATGTAGATAATTCCGTGAAAAAAAAGAGTTGGTTCTGATAACGGCAAACATAATATTGACCAGCTTGGCTCTAATGGCGTTGATTATAGACATTTTATTCTTCCCTTCGTTTACTTTTCGTTCATAGTATTCAAGATAACATCCTGAAGTTTTTCGGTTCTTTGAATATGAGACGAAACTAAAAGACGCTCACCAGATATACAGAATAGTACAGCGATGTTTGCCGTTTTAGCGCCTATGTGGTCATTGAGCCTTCATATTTTACAAACTTTTATATAAGGTCAACAACTTATCTCTGAATGAAGATAACTCATATTTTTCCAAGAATCTGTTCCGTCCATTCTTAGCTATTTCTAAAGCGAAGGATTCGTTTTCCAACAATAATTCCATCTTATTTGAGAGTAATTGAGGCGAAATTTTTCTTTTCCCATTGACTGTTTTTATTGGAACTTTTAATCCGGTTATATTGTCTTCTATAATTTCGGAAAGACCGCCTGTATTTCCTACTATCGTAGGGATTTTATGCATCATCATCTCTAATGCGACTAACCCGAATTCCTCATGTAGGGAAGACATAACTCCAATATCGGCTATTTGATATAATTCCAATATTTCTTTTCTATCCAATCTTCCTGTAAACGTTATTTTAGTTGAATAACGGCCAGCTTCTTTAAACCAGCGGTTATAGTTTCCATCACCGGCAAGTATCAGGCGGGTATCCGGTTTTGTATTTAAGAGGTTCTTAAAAGCCTGAATTAAAAATTCAATTCCTTTACTTTCATCCAAACGACCAACAAACAGTATTATCTTGGTTTCATTATGTAAATTCCATTTTGCTTTTACAGCTAATTTATCTCCGGGTTTGATTTCTTTATACTCATCCTTGAGAGCATTACTGATAACCAGACATTTTGACTTATCAATATCAGATATTTTAAGAAATGTATCCAGAGTATGTTGCGCAACGCAAATAAAACGATCACATTTCTTTATCATTTTAATATCGGTCTTTATGTTTTTATAGATTTGTTTCTCTGCCAATGTCCTTTTCTCTGAAGACTTATTTAAAATAGAAAATAATTTCCTTTCATCTCCAAACAAAGCAAAACTCCAATTTGTATAATGAGAAACTATAATAATCTTACATTTATATCTTTTTCTCAAGGAGGATACAAGTTGGGTATTTGACATAAAGTTTAGATGAAATATATATTCTACATTTTTGTCTTGAGGAATGTATTCCTCTAACAAATAGGCAACATTTCTATAATAGTAGTCGGATTCCCTGGCAGGCCTGTACACTACATCAGGAATTGTTATCTGCCTGTAACCTTTTTCGTTAGAAACAGAAACCTCTTTCCCTTCCCCATGGAGATATATCACTTCAAAGTAAAGATGATCTCTATTGAGGCACGATGTTAATTGATTGATATAAGTCCCTATACCATACTGTGCCGCTCGACTGGCACTGTTGAATATGTAAATCTTTGTATCTTTCATTCTCCGGAAAATATTAGCTTTAAACCTACACCGGCATAACCGTTATTCCCAATACCCAAAGGTCTTGTATCTATAAATATCTTTGCCGGATGAAATTTCACCTTAGATATCAGGTTTGTCAATAAAGGGTCATTGACATTTATTAATCCGCCTTTTAAAATCTCACTCAAAATAAATAACATCTGACTATTTTTACTGTCCTTATTTTCCTTCAGTGATATAATCAAATCTGAGATATAGTCTTTAGGAATAGTAACTTTCTCTTTCGAATTCCCTTTAAAACGAGAAATGACATAATGGGCGATCCCTTCCAGTCCTGTTTCCAGGGAGGAGTCTCTTATTTTTCTAACATCCCATTCAAGAATCATTTTATCCAAATCCTCTAATACTGCATTGGCATCAGCTTCTACAAATTGATTTTGGATCAGGTACTCCATTCCCCAGGCAATACCCGATAACCCATTCTCAAAATCAGATGGATAATGGTCATGTATTTCTTTATATATTTCATCTATCATTTCTCCTGCAAAATCTTCAAATATCTTTTTTCCAGTATATCTTGACAGATGAGAAAAAAATATAATGATACCCATTTTTCCATTTATTAATCCCAAATTATTCATAAAGCTCCCATGAAGCATCAAAAACTTGGCTATACGCGTCAAAGAGTCATTTTTTTTAGTAATTTCCATATTATTAATACTTTTTTTGTAGCATAAAAATCATTTCAATAATGTGATATCATCTGTAATAATTTTGTCTACTTTGATAAAATCAAGCACCCATCCCTTGTGTCCAAATTTTCCGGATTGGCATAAAAAAGCGTTCAAGTAAGGAAATGTCATCAGTAATAATATCGGCCTGCGCCTGCATTTCAGGCAGGTATGGGAGTTCTTTATCATATGTTGTTTTCAGTCCTTCCGGCAGTTCAATTTCTACCGTATAGTAGGACTCTCCCTGACTGTCCCGTGTGGGAACCAGTGAGATATTCTTTACCCTGCCTTTTATTAGGCCATATTCATTGTCCGGAAAATTTGCAAAACGGATATTTACTTTCTGCCCCGGCTTTACTTTGCCCGAACGGGTTAACGGCATTTGCGCCTTGCCCATGATTTGCGGAGTGTCTTTTGGTATAATCGTAAATACTGTTTCACCTGTCGTTACGTTCTGGTTCTTTACCCAATAGTTGGTAAAGGCTACCAGCCCGTCTATAGGGCTGATAAGGGCATAATTCAACTCCCATGCCTGTATCTCGGACAATAGTTGTGCTATATATGTTTTTAACCGGGTTTCCAATTGATTTTTCTTATCCTGATACTGATACTCTGTATCCAACAGGCTTTCCTGCATCCCGGTGATTTGCATTTCGGTATTCTGAATCGTAGAATGGATATTCTCAAGGGAAAGATATCCCTGTAAATATTGATTGCGGGTTGTTTCCAGTTCTTCGGAAGATATGACTCCCCGCCTGTTCAGTACAGAATCCCGTTGATATTGAGTTTTGTTTAATTGGAACTGTTCGCTTACAATAGCCCTTTGTCCGGCGATGGTCTTATGGTAATTCCGGTACTGGCTGATTTTTTCTTTCATAAAATCAATCTTTTGTGTATAATATTGCAGGCGTTTGAATTCATGATAATCGAAAAGGGTAATATAGAAACTGGAATATAATGACTGCATGCTTCCCAGCTTCAGGTCTTTGGGGGGAAGGGTTATTAGGGTATCTGTCTTTTGGCCCAGTTGTTCCATATATTGTTTGAGTACCTGTATATCTTTTGTATTTGCAGGATTTTCGATGACAGCCAGGTAGTCCCCGGCTTTTACCTCCTGCCTGTCCTGTATGTTCAGCTCCTGTATTTTGCCGGAAGTACGGGCCACCAATGCGGATGCGGGGGTGCTGCCGGTCAGGGTCATCGCTGTGGTTATTATATCGGGATATTTGAAGATGGCGCTGCCTGTCAGAACAACCAATACAATAAGGGCAATAAGGGTAATCCCTCTTCGCAGTATCCACGAAGGGACGCTGCCCAATACTTCCTGAAACGCCTCACTGCGGAGCTCAATCTGTTTATAAATATCTGTTTTATCTTTATTTTTTTCTGACATTCGACCCTTCGTCTTTACCCTTACTCATATTTGTTTACATGCCCAGTTCCAACTGGTTTTTAACCAGGGTATAATAAGCCCCTTTTTTATCAGTCAGCTCCCTGTGTGTACCTTCTTCAATGATTTTCCCTTTATCCAGAACCACTATATTATCGGCATTCTGAACCGTACTCAAACGATGGGCGACAATCACAACTGTTTTTCCTTTGTAGAAACCGCCCAGGTTATCCAGTATTATTTTTTCGTTGTTGGCATCCAGGGCATTAGTGGCTTCATCGAAAAACAAATAGTCCGGGTTCTTATATACGGCCCTGGCGATAAGCAAACGCTGGCGTTGTCCCTGGCTGATGCCATTGCCTTCCATGCCTATCTTTGTATTATATTTCAATGGCAGGGACTCGATGAATTCTCTAATGTTGGCTACTTCTACGGCATGCAGTAACTTTTTCTTGTCTACTAAATCTTCTCCCACAGCGATATTATTGGCTATAGTGTCGGAGAAAATAAAGCCATCCTGCATGACGGCTCCCGATTTTTGACGCCACAAATGGGGATTGATATCTTCGAGGGGGATATCCTGTATTTTAATCTTTCCCCGATTGGGCTGGTAAAAGGATAAAAGGAGCTTTACAAGGGTGGTTTTGCCGCTTCCGCTGGCCCCGACAATCGCCGTTACCTTGTTTTCGGGTATAGCCAGGTTGATGCCGTTTAACACATAATCCCGGTCTGCACCGTCATAGCTGAAGTAAAGGCCTTCGATGCGGAGTGCCTTGTCTGCCGGGAGTTCGTTTATTTTCGAGCCGATGGCTTGTTCTTCGTCTTCCCTGTTATGTATTTCATTCAGGCGTTCAAGGCTTATCTTGGCATCCTGCGCGGCCTGCACAAAGCCGATGACCTGACCGATCGGGCCTGACAGTTGTCCTGTAATATAGCTGACTGCCATCATCATACCGAGGGTCATATCTCCTTCAATAACAGAACGGGCGGCAATAAATGAAATAAATAGAGAGGTCGTTTGACTGAAAAACACCGAACCCATCTGTTGGTATTGCCCCAAAGCAAGACCCTTGATGCTTATCTTGAAGAGTTTCACCTGTATGCGTTCCCACTTCCAGCGTTGTTGCTTTTCGCAGTTGTTGAGCTTGATTTCCTGCATGCCCGTTACAATCTGCACCAGGTTGCTCTGTTCGGCTGATGCCTGCGAGAAACGCGCCATATCCAGTTTGCGGCGATATTTCAGGAACAGGATTATCCACAAAACATACAAAGCGTTACCCAATACAAATATACCTAATATAGTGAGGTTATAATAAGCAAGTATAACAGCAAATATGATAAAGTTGACAAATGAAAACAAGGTAGTAAGGGTAGAGCCTGTCAGGAATGATTTGATACGGTCATTGTCCCCGATACGCTGCATAATATCCCCCACATTTTTGGTGTCAAAGAAACGGAGCGGGAGTTTCATCAGTTTAGAAAGAAAATCGGATATCAAAGATATGCTGATCCGGCTGTTGACATGAAGGGTAATCCAGTTGCGGATAAATTCTACTGACAGTTGGGTAATGAACAATACCAGCTGGGCAACCATGATCAGAGTGATAAAGCTCAGGTTCTGATGGCCTATGCCCTGGTCTACCACGGCTTGGGTTAGGAACGGAAATATTAATGACAGGCCGCTTCCTGTAAGCAGCCCGATTATTAACTGGATGAGTTGTGGCCGGTAGGGCCTCAGGTAATGAAAGAAATAGCTGATATTTTTTTTCGAACTTTCTAATCCGTCATCATGCGTGTAAAAATCGGGGGTGGGTTCCAATAACAGGGCTGTGCCGGTATCCTCACCCCCGGATATACTACTGATCCAGCATTTGAGGAATCCGGCCTTGTCCATCGTATATTTTTCCCCGACAGGATCGGAGATCTTTATTTCGTAACCGCCGTGCCTTTTTTTCTTAATGCCATAGCATACTACAAAGTGGTTCTGGTTCCAATGCAGGATGCAGGGAAGGGGCTTTTCTGTTACTAATTGCTCAAAGGTTACCTTTACCCCGTTTGTCCTGAAACCGATACTCTCCGCGGCATCGCTGATTCCAAGCATTGAAACGCCTTCGCGGGTAATGAAACTCTTTTCCCAAAGATACTCAATGGGGTAATTACGGCCGTAGTATTTGGCGATCATCCGTAAACATGCAGGACCGCAGTCCATGGCGTCTAATTGGCGATAGAGGGGAAATATCATCCTTATTGATGTAATCTTTGAATATCAGAAATATGCCTGAATTTATATCCAGTCTTATCAAAATTTATCATAGCCTCATTTATTATTTTTTTATGTATTAATTTTCTTTTACAGTTTTTCTGGTGATTGTCTTTATTTGCACAGTGCATGCTACACCCTCCGGCACAGATTGGAAGATATTTACACTTTAAACAAATTTCATTATCAAAAGTGGCTCTGGAGATTCTTTTTGCTAATGCATTTTCATCCCAAACGATTTGTCCTTCTGGCGTGAGAATACCATCTTGTGTCGCTGTATTAAAGTCTGTTGTTGCGCATTTAAATACTCTACCGTCATAATTTATGATCGCTTGATTGTATGTATCGGCTTGGCATACGTGGTTTATGTTATAATGTCTTGTCGTGTCCGGCACATTGAATCCTGCCTGCCTGAAAGTTTCCTGAATGGCATTCTTTGTATTTATATCGCATCTCTGATTCATTTTATCTTGCCAGATCTGCACTAAGAATATAGTTATTCTATTTCTCAACCCTTCGGGAAAGGAATTAATTATATCTGTACTACCTGATAATGACTCTAAGGTGAAATTTATTCTTAAAATAAAACTTATGGAAGGAATTTCTTTCAAGAGCATACAAATATTATCAACAATAATATTATATGACTCTTTCTTCCTCTTCTTCCCCTGATATCTTATTTTATTATGGTTGGCTTTGTTTCCGTCCAAAGTTATTTGGAATTGTGTTATATTGTTCTCGTTGAAAAACTTAATAATTTCAGTGTTTAACAAATAACCATTAGTTGTTATTCCGCCGGTAAGATTAACATTATTTTCTTCGCAAAGACGTTTAATCTCGGTGCCTATAGGAAGTATTACTGTCTTGAAAGCGATAAGAGGCTCACCCCCAAACCAATCAATCTTTAATGATGATATTTTTAGCTTTGTTATTAAGTATGTTATGTATTTTATAATTGATTCTTTTGTCTGTTCTGTCATCTTTTTTGCAGAACGGCTTTCATAACAATACCAGCAGGAAAAATTACAATTCAGCGTAGTGTTTATGGCTAAATAATAACTGTCATTTGAAAAGACTTCTTGTCTGTTCCTTAAAAGAATTATTGCAGGGATATCTAAATCGGTACTCTCTATTATCCCTAATTTAAACATTGTGTTAAACAGGATCGGATCTTGTAATTGCAATTCATCTAAATTCGATTTATAGGATAAGATGGTATCGTATTTATCCCTGTCAATAGAAAATATATTTTTATTATGTAGATTCAGGGCTATAACGTATCCTCTCTTTTTGAGAAAATGATTATATTTACTAAGACGGTAATTTCCCATAGTAATTTATATCGATTTAAGTGTTAATGTATATGGCAAAGGTTATCTTTATTCAATAAATGTTCGTAATTGGTTGGAGGAGGACATAACCATTGGTAATGACACTTTGTACAGGGAAAACATCTACGAACCTTAAACCATGATTTATTCTGGTCAATTTCTTTGTGTAATAGTTCCAGTATAGT